>VFQR01000691.1_pt1 | contig 37158 bp, 56 predicted proteins | sample 3512321 | NCBI WGS metagenome assembly VFQR01 (sample SAMN10412374, study PRJNA504923) | tailings metagenome | isolation source: Relicate 3 Philex TSF1 revegetated site | place: Philippines: Tuba, Benguet | collected 2017-08-29 | reverse complement strand
GCCTTGAGGGGTATCCGGCTGCCACACCGGGCCCTGTGAATGGGCCGCAGTGTCTTGGCGCGTAGCGTTGGAAATCTCAAAGACTTGAGATCAGGTCATCACGCTGCCGGTGCCGTGGCGCTTTTCGAACGCGCGGCGCACCTGCGCGCTGACCTTCTCGTGGTCTGGGTGCTTCGGATTGCGGTAGGCCTCGGTGCGCATGATGGCCTCCACGTCACCCACGGGGGCCACAGAGCCACCGCTGGCGGGCGGCGTGTCCTCTCCGACCTCCTTGCCGTAGTGCGCGGCGAACTGCCAGAACAGTGGGTCGGTGCCGTACTTCTCGCGCACCTGCGCGGCCAGCGCCTCGGGCATGGCGGACACCGCGCGCTCGGCGTGGCTCATCTGCCTTTGAAGCTCAGCCGGGTCGCTCCACACTTTGGACAGCTCGGCTCGCGCCTCGTCGGCAGTGACACGGGCCGCACCGTTGAGCACCGCGGGCACCACGCTCCAGTATTCGCCCATGACGCCGTCGAGCTGGGCCTGGGTGAGGCCGAGCTTGTGCATGCGCTCACGAAAGGGGCCGGTGAGCGTGGGATCGAGCGGCACGTCCTTGAACTGCTCGGGGACCGGGCTGTCCACGTAGCCCGCCGCGTTCTCGGGCGGCAGGTCGCCGGTGCCGATGCGCTTGGACGCGGCGGCGTAGCCCTCGGCAAGCTTCTGGCTGCTGGCCTGCAAGTCGAGCTTGCCATCGGCACCCATCACGGCGTACTTTTCGGGCAGCCAATCGGGGCGGCCCTCCGCTGCAGGCGCTGGCGCTGGGGCCTCGGTCTTGCTGAACAGCGTGTCAGCGGCCGGGGCTGCCGGTGCGGCGGCAGGCGCTTCCACAGGCGCCGAGGCTGGGGCTGCTGGCGCGGCGGGAGCGCTTGCGGTTGGCGCGGGCGCGGGGGCCGCTGGGGCTGGCGCAGGTGCTGCAGGGGCGGTGGTGGTGGCTTCGCTCATGGCTCATCTCCGGTGGGTTGGGAATCGTCGACGCCGTTGGCCCGGTTGCAGCGGGTGACGATGTACTCGATCACCTCGCGGTGGGCCGCGTCCTGGTAGGTCTTGAGCACCGCATCGATGCCGCCGGCGGTGTGCACCTTGGCCTTGCTGGCGAACCTGCGATACAGGTCTTCGAAGATCTCCGCGCCGCGCTTGTCGGCCTCGAAGATGTCGCGGTACAGCCCGTCGAGCCGATCGCGTTCGTCTGGCGCGCTCACGCTGCGTTCGCCACGCGCTGTGCCATGGCGTCCTGCATGCCCACCTGGCCTTCAACGGCCACCGCCTGCTGCTGGGCCTGTTGCTGATCCTTGGCGCGCTTGTCGCGGATCTGCTGCACCTTGCGCTCGTCGCGGATGAGCTTCTGCGGCACGCCCATCATTCGGGACTTCTCGCGCTTGGCCTCTTCCCAGTCGTACAGGTCGTCGATGTCGGGCTGCACGGTCTTCGTGTTGGCCAGGTCGATCTCGAAGCGGTCCATGCTTGCCAGCTCCTCCTCGCGCTGGGCGCGAGCCAGCGGCGACAGGTAGCGCACCGAGAACTGGCGATCCAGCAGCGACTCGGGCGGGCGGCCCATGAGCCGGAAGCCGCTGCGGATGTTGGCGCGCCAAGCGATACCGAAGCAGCGCGCCACCAGCGGCTGCAAGAACTCGGCCTGGAAGCGTCCGAACATGGGGCCCAGCATCTGTCGCAGCATCTGCACGCGCACCGACCACTCGTAAGCGGTCTTGGCCTGGCCCTCCACCGGCGGAAGCTGGTCGGCCATCAGGATCTTGCGGATGGTGGCCTGCAGGCTCTCGCGCGTGAGCATGCCGACATCGACCTGCGCGCCGGTGATGAGCGGCTTGATGCTGTCCACCGAATTGGCGACGATGATCTTGCGCGGCCCCATCTTGAGGTTGCGCGGGTTCAGCACTCCATCGTCCTCGGCGATCATGGGCGGGGCAATGGCGATCTCTGCCCCCATCAGCGTCCACTTGGTCGCCTCGTTGAGCGTGCGCACGTCGGGCAGCGCCCGCGACATCGGGCCCGTGGCGTACGTCGAGTTCGGCAGGCGCGACCAGCGCGGAACCATGCACGGGAACTCGGGGTAACCGCCCTCGCGCAGGATCTGCTTGCTGTCGCACTCCAGGTGCACCGACGAGAAGCGCATGTTGCGCCCGAGCGTGGCGCCGACCGCGAACACCTCGCGCGGTTCGATCGCGTGCAGCACGGCGATCTTCTCGTCGAACTTGCGCGCCTCCCACAGCGTGCGGACCTTCTCGGACACCTTGTCGAGTCCGTACTGGCTGACCAGCTGCGAGACGGTCAGGTGGTAGTTGCGGTAGACCGTGTCCACCAGCCCACCGGTGCGCGAAGAGGCGATCTTGCATTCGCCCACGGGCCAGGTCTCGAAGTGAAATCCCCCGTCCTCGGACTCTTCGCAGTAGAGCACCGGCCAGCCAGCAATCCACACGTCGTGCATCATGTCGAACGCCTCGGCGTCGAAGTTGCTCGCGTGGATGTTCTCCCAGATGAACTTCGCGCAGTCGTCGAGCCAGACCTGCTCGGCGTCGGTCTCTTTGCCGATGTCCAGGAAGAACCACTGGGCATTGCTCGGGACCATGCCGCCGAGCACCGTGGCCGAGCCCACGCCCACCGAGTCGGTGGCGGTGGCGTCGTAGATCACGGCCTTGCGCTGCTGGGCATCGGTGGCCGTGACGATCTCGGACATCAGGCCGTGCGCGCGCTCGGGGATGCTCAGGTCGTAGCAGTCCTTCCAGACCTGCTCATGCAGCTTCTTCTCGGCGTCAAGGTCCGAGTCGCGGCGCTTGATCTTCTCGGCGTCGGCGGCCATCACACCCCCAGGGTCTGACGGAAGCCTGCGTCGTTCGCGGCCGCGTTGCTGCCCCCGGTGAACAGTGAGTTCTCGCGCAGCGCGCGCTTGGCGAACTGCTGCTGGGCGTAGGCGTTCTGTGTGGCCTTGTCGGCGGCGGCTTTGCGATCGGCCTCGGCTTGCAGCGCCGTGGCCTTTGCCGCCTTGGCGTCTTTCTTCTGGTCCTGGGCGGCGTCAATCGTGGCCACGGTGCCGGCCGCCGCCGCTCCTGCCGCCAGCAACTCCAGCCCGGTGCACATGCTCAGGCCTTCTCGAAGCCGTTGTCGTCCTTGCCCTTGCTGAGCGGCTTGGACGTGGTCACCCAGCCATCACGGGAAAGCACCGCGCGGCGTTTCGGATCGGCATTGACCTGCTTGAGCGCTTCGGCCTGCGTGGGCAGGTGCGAGTTCTGCTCGACGGGGGCGCCGCGGCGGCGCAACTCGGCCTTCACGCCGGCAGCCACCTGTGCGTCGATGATGGCCTGCATCTCGGGCGTGATCGTCGCCTGCGGCTCGCCGCCCCCCTCCGGGTTCTGGGTTTCGCCCGTGTCCTCACCGGCTTCGGCGCCGGGGGTCTGGACGGTCTGGCCTCGGGAGGTTTTCGACGACATGCTGCGCTCCTTGCGTTGACCGGCTTCGGCGCCGGGGGTCTGGACGCGGGCAGTGTCAGCGGCTGACGCCTTTGAAATCTCCAAGGATTGGAACTTCCTCGCCGGCCTTGCCAGTGACGTCCGCCCACAGCCCGAGCAGCATCAGGCCGTCGTGGAACTTCGGCTCTGTGTCCGGCACGTTCTTCAACTGCCAGGCCCACGTGTCGTTCCTGCCGCACGCCCGTGAGATCTCGGCCAGCGATGCGGTTGCACTCACCCCGGACAGCCAGGCCGAGCGCTGGATGTCCATGATCAGCCGCTCCCAGTCGATACGGCGCCCACCACGCAGGCCTTGCAGCTCGGCGACAGCACCGACGACCCGGTCAGGCATGCCCTTCCTCCGCAAAACGCGTGCGCGCGCGCGAGAGTCGGGCGAGGAGGCGCCTCCAACGCGATGATGGGAATGCGCTCTCCCAAGCCTCACGGATCGTTCGCCCACTCCCATCAACGACAAAGAACTTGTGGCCGGTGAGCCCGAACCACCTCCAGCGGCCGACACACCACTCGCCTCGTATTCGCACGATCCGTGGCTTGCTCATCGCGCGGCCGCCTCCTGCTCTTGGCGCTTGGCCTTGATGTAGGCGCTGGGCTTGATGCTGGGCATGGGTGCGTGCTCGGGGACGATTCGCAGAACGCGGGCCCAGCCGTTCCTGCCAGCGTTGGGCACCCAGCGGTCGATGAAGATGTCCTGCATGGTGCGCACCGCGTTGCCGATGGCGGCGGGGCTGGAGTCGATCTCGGCGGCGATGGCGATGCAGGTCAGGCCGCCGGGGTTGTCTCTGAGGGCTTCCCGGATCGCGCTCTGCAGCTGGCCGTATCCGCGCTTGGTGATGTGGTCGCTCAATGAAAACTCCTGATGTCGGGGATGGGCACGGCCATCGGCCACAGCCCGCGGGCGAGCAGCAGCCGGACGGTCTTGCGGTGGGCCTCGGTCCACATGGCCTCGCGCTCGTTGCGCGAGAGCTGGGCGCCTTGGTCAAGGCTGGAATGGCAGCGGAAGCAGAGGCTGGCCACGAACACGTCGCTGGCCTTGATGGACTTGCCTTTGCCGTGCTGCGCCTGGTTGGAGTGCGCCGCGCACACCGTGCCGTCGTCGCAGCCGCAGTTCTGGCAAGGGATCAGGCGGCAGGCCTCCAGCAGGGCCTTGCTGCGCACGTAGGTGAACTTGGCGACTGCGGTCACGCTGCGACCTCCTCGCGCGCGCGCCGCGCTGGCGCCGGGGTTTCGTGCGGCTGCAGGTCAACGAAGCGCACGCCCAGCTCGGTCGCGGCGTAGGCCTCCACCTGGTCGCAGAAGATGCAGAACTCGGCCGTGTCGAGGTCGGCGCTGCTCATGCCCACCACCTGCCCATTCGGGAGCTCGATCACGCCGATGAACTGGCGCTTGAACTGCTCGTGCCAGACCTCAGCCGAGAACAGCTTGCCGCCCACGGTGGCCTGCTCAGCGATCTGCGCGAGCACGCCGCGGCCCCAATACCGGCGGTTCTGCGCGGCGGTGCGCTTCTTGCGCTTCACCTCCAGAACCCAGGTGGCGCCGCCCTGCATCACCGCGGCCAGGAACGGGAAAAGCTGGGACTTGATCGCCGCCCAGGCCTGCTGGCGGTTGAACAGCTCGATGGTCAGGCGCTGGACGTTCATGCAGCCTCCGGATCAGGCGGGGAAAAGTCCCAGGGACAGGAGGTCACCTGCATCGGACCTTTGGTTTTCTCGTTGGCTCGGATCGCTACCTGCGAGGCGAACCAACCGTGGCATGGCATGCCCTTGCGGTCGTGCTGGTGGCAGAGGAACGGCGTGTGCTCGATGACGGCCTTAAGCACGTCCATCTGCGTCTGCAGGCACCCATTGGGCACGGTGCCAGCGCGGAACGCGCATGACTTGCAACGTTCGTCGGGCTCCCCTTGAGTCGCGAGGCGCTGCACCCAGGGCTCGGTGAGCCGAGCAACCTGTTCGCCAAGGTCGCGGCCTTCTGGTGACACGCGATTGCGGTCTTTGGCTTCTTTCACGACAGGGCCTCGACGATCTGCCAGAACAGCGACGGTCGCGGTGCCGGCGCCCAGGCCTTGGCCGGCGGCAGCGGCCAGGCGTGCGTGGTGATCTCCTCGTCCAGCAGCGTGGGCTGGGGGACTTCGGGCGGCTGCAGGGTGAAGTCGGCAGGGCTCACGTCTGCGTCCTTTCGAACCAGTGCGCGATCAGCAGCGACTCCGCGCGGTTGTGGTCCTTCACCCGCGTCACCGGTGCGCCGGGGTACAGCGCCAGTGCGGTGGTGCGGGCGGCGTCCTTGTCGGCCTTGAGGCCGTAGAAGCTCTTCCAGGCCCGGGGGTTGGCGAAGTGCACTTCGTGCAGCGCCTCGGCCATCAGCGCGCGGATCGCGCCGAAGGTGTCGAACTGGCTGGCGATGGTCTGCGCCGGCAGCGACGGCATCGGAATGGGCCGCTCCAGCACGCCCAGCACAGACTCGCGCGCGAAGTCGTGGCGCGCGCTCCAGGCCGACAGCAAGGCGCGCAGGCCGGCCACGTCCACCCACCGCTTCATGCTCCCGCTGGCCTGGCCGTTTTCGGTGGTGGGGATGTCCTCGCACTCGAGGAGACGGCCCCGGTGGATCAGGGTGATGGCTCCAGTGAGCCCGGGGTCGCAGCCGACGATCACAGGTCACCGCCTTTCGTGCGCACCAGCGAGGTCGGCCGGTCGCCCTGCCAGTCGCAGAAGCGCATCGTCTCGCCCACGAACTGCGCGTCGACCAGCCCGCACGTGCCGCTGCGGTTCTTGCCCACGATGAGCTCGGCGTAGTACTTCCACTCCGGGCCCAGGTCCGGCTTGGCCTGGAAAGGCCGGTGCACGAACAACACCACGTCGGCGTCCTGCTCGATGTCGCCGCACTCCCGAAGGTCGGCCAGGATCGGGCGCATGCCCGGCCGCTTCTCCACCTCACGGTTGAGCTGGGCCAGCAGCAGGATGGCCATGCCCAGCTCCTTGGCCAGCGCCTTCAAGCCCCGGCTCACCTCGCCGAGCTGCGTGGCGCGGTTGGCCTTGCGGTCGGTGCCCTCCATGAGCCCGATGTAGTCCACCACCAGCAGGCCCAGGCCGTGCCTGCGCTTGAGCGCGCGCGCCTTGGCGCGCACCTGGTTGATCGTCAGCGCGGTCTGGTCGCTCACGTAGAGCGGCACGTGGCGCAGCGCTTCGACCGCGGCCGACATGCGCTGCCAGTCGTGGTCGTTCATGCGCTCCGGGCGCAGGATCTTGTGGAACGGCACGTGCGAGGTCATCGCCACGCGGCGGTTCTGCACCTCGATCTTCGGCATCTCCATGGACAGCACACCCACCGGCTTGCCCTGGTTGGTGGCCACGTGCTCGGCGATGGAAAGCGCGAGCGCGGTCTTGCCCATGCTGGGCCGCGCGGCGATCACCACCACGTTGCCCGGCCGCAGCCCACCGTTGAGCTTCTCGTCGAGCTCGGTCAGGCCCGTGGGTGTGAAGTCGTCATCGCCGTCGTGGCGCGCCTGGATGGCGTCCAGCACCTGCACAGCGCCATCCGAGCTGTCCTGCCAGTCGTCACGCGGCGCGCCCTGTTCGCCGATCGCGAACACCTTCTGCTGCGCCTCGTCCAGCAGCTCGGCCACCGTGCGGTCGCCCGGGTTGAAGGCCGCGGTGGCAATCTCGTCGCTGGCGGCCACCAGCCGGCGCAGGATGGCGCGCTCGCGCACGATCTCGGCGTAGCGACGGATCGTGGCCGCGCTGGGCAGGTACTGCGTCAGCTGGTTCAGGTACAGCAGCCCGCCGGCTTCCTCGTCCTTACCCTGGCGCTGCAGGTGTTCGAACACCGTCACCACGTCGGCCGACTTGCAGGCGTTCACCATCGTCGCGATCGCGGTGAAGATCAGCCGGTGCTCGTGCCGGTAGAAGTCGGCCTCGACCAGCAGGTCGGTCACCCGATCCCATGCCGCGTTGTCCAGCAGCAGCGCGCCCAGCACGGACATCTCGGACTCGATGCTGGCCGGCGGCACGCGCAGCATGGCGGGCTCGTCGTGGAAGCCTTCGAAAGGGGCGTTCATGCGGTCTCCAGGGTTTTCTCGATGACGTGCTTCATGCCCTTCTCGGTGAGCAGGAAGTCCAGGTCGCAGCGCCAGTTCGCGTGCTCACCGCTGCGCGGTGTGCGGCCCATGAGGAAGTCGTTTTGGCGGGCGCGGTCGAAGTAGTCCCGGAACCACGCCAGCGCCTGCTCGGCGCTCTGCGCACGCGGTGCGCCATCCGGCCGTTTGCTGGTCAGGCAAAAGGTCCAGGCCTTCTGCAGCGCCCGCTTTCGCCCATCCGTCGCCAGCCTGACCTGCGGCAGTTCTGGCAGCACCTCGTGGTACAGGTCGATCAGCGATTGCGTTGGGCAGGTCGGCAGCTTGACTGACGACGTAAGAGAGTTCTTCTCTACTCTCTTCTTCTCTTCTCTGTCGTCACGCTGTGACGTCACACCAGCGTCACCGGTGTCGTCACCACCAACGTCACCAGACTGCGCGCTCTTCTTGCGCGAACGCCATTCGGCCGTGCGCTCGGCGCCAGTCTTTGAAGTTAGCGAGCGCTCCTTCTGCGGACTGTTGTGTTCTTCGAAGTTGACGAACCGAACACCCTCGCCGTTGGGCAGTTCCTGCAGCCATTCGACGGCCACAAGAGCGCGACCAAACCCAGGCACGCCGGCCGAAATGTCGATGTCCTGTGACGACGCGTGACGAATCACGCCGTCACGCCCAGCGGTGTCATTGACCGCCGACCAGGTGGGAACCAGGGCACCGACAACGATGCGTGTGACGACCTCAATGTCACGCGTCGTCACGCGAACGTCACCAGCGTCACAGGTGCACAGGCCCCCGATCCACTGCCGGAACTCGGGATCGGCCAGCAGGACGCGGGCCATCCGGACCACCTTCGGGTTGGTCACGAGGCTGCTACGCATCTTGATCCAGTCGGCCATCAGCGCAGCCCCCTCTCCTGCTCCATCCGCGCCACCGTCTCCGGCGTGCGCATCTGGTTCAACTGCAGCACCACCTTCGCGGCGTCGCGCGCGGGCTGCATGCGCCCGGCGTTGACGTGTGACTCGATGAGGGAACCCTGGGCCTTGATGGCGTCTTCCACGTCGTCAGGCGTGCGCTGCGGGTCGGCGATCACGCGCTCGGCCAGCGCGCTCAGGGTTTGGTGGCGCGTAGGGAACGGCCAGGCGGGGTGAGGTTGGAGGCTCATGCGACACCCGCCTTGAGCGCAGGAATCAGCGCGGCCAACTGCTGCAGGGTCTGCTCGGCCTTGGCCAGCGCTCGCGCGCGGCGCGCGGCGTCGGTGTCCATGTACTTGCTGGCCAGGTACTCGATGACGGCACCGGCCTCACCGGTGCTCGCCAGCCAGGCTTCGAGGTCGTCGACGTTGAAGCGCTGGGTGTCCCCGTCGGCCGGGTTGAGCTTGCGGCTCAACGTGCTGGGCGCCATGTCGAGGTCGGCCGCCTGCACCTTCAGGTGCTTCGAGGTGATGGCCGACCGGTGCGCCACGAATGCGCGCAGGCTCGGGAAGCGCTCCGCGGTGGAGGGCTCCAGGTTCAGCGTGAGCTGGTTCATCAGGTCTCCCGGTTGAGATGGCAAGTCGTTTTGCCGTCTGTTGCCGTCTCGGCGGCGGGCGTGCGAACGACGATTCGCTTCATGTCGAATCGCTCTATTCGGTTGGTGTGGTCAGGCCCCGGCGGCGGTGGCCTGGGGTGTTGCGTCGGTGGGTGTGGGTTCTGCGACGACGGCGAGCTCGGGGAGCTTGTCGCGGGCGTAGACCCCCATCACGCGCTCGGCGATGCGGGCGGGCAGCACGTCCGGCCACTTGTCCACGGCTTGGTAGGAAACCCCCAGCGCCTTGGCCGCGGCCGAGACAGTGCCTCCGAGTAGTTCGATGGCTTTGGTCTTGAGCATTTCGACATTGAACCACGGTTCAAGCCAATGTGCAACCGCGGTTGGATCATCGGTCGGCAAAATCAAAACCATGGTTGAAACCGTGCTCAAGCGACTGGAGGCGATCACCGGGCGTTCGTCGCTGTCGGTGGTCGATCTGCGCGAACTGCTCGGGGTGACCTACCAAGCAGCGGCCAAGGTGTACAAGGGCGGGGGAATCGCGCTGGACACGGCCAACAACGTCGCCAAGAAAATTCCGGGCCTCAACCCTGCGTGGCTGATGTCTGGTGAAGGTGATCGCTACCTGCCAAAAGCGCCCCCAGCCCCGTCATCACCTGGCGCCGATGCTTTCAGTGCGCCCACCCCAGAAGAGCTCGCCCTCCTGAAGGACTTCCGCGCCCTGCTTGACGTGGACCGCGAGCACTACCGACAAGAGATTGCCGCGAAGGCCGGCCAGATGAACGAGCATTGGCGCAAGCTGCTAGGCGACCTCAAAGGCAAGGAGAAACCATGAAGTCAGCGCTTGTGCGGTACGCGATCGGGGCGGCTGTCGTGGCCGCTGTGTACGCTGTGGCGAGGCTGTTGATGGCACCGCCAGAAGTGGCCGCCCCCTCATCCGCGCCGGTGCTAGATCTTGGCCACCAGCAAGGCACTGATGCTGTCATCAAGGACCTGGCCACGAGGCCAAAGTAGAGAGGTCACCATGCGAGTCCTCATCACCGCCACCGCGCTTGCAATCGCCGGCTGCGCCGCGCCGTCCAGCCATGTAGCCAACTCGAGCAGCGTGAAACCGGCCACGGCCGAGCAGGTCAAGGCCTGCGCCTACATCGACGACATCGTAGGCACCTCGGCTTGGTACGGCGCATTCGCCTCGCAGGGCAGCGAGAACGCCCGCCAGGAAGCGCTGATCCGCGCGGAAAAGGCGGGCGCCACACACATCGTCTGGCAGCCGCCCACAGTGCTCTACGGCAGCACATCGGTCAGCGGAAAAGCCTACCGCTGCTGATTTCCAGCCGCCCCTGACCAGCCCGCCGCCCGCGGGCTTTTTTGCGACCATTCGTCGGCTTTGTTGAACCGTGGTTGCATTTGAGGTTTAACCGTGGTTCAATCCCTCCATCGCGTTACCAACGCCTTGGAGGAACAGATGGGACACCCCGACACCTACTGCGAGCGCATCGACGGCTATGCCGAGCGGCTGGCTGACGACACCGAGCGAGCAGAAGAAGCGCTCCGCCGTGAAGGCGAGAAACGCGCGGACGAGCTCAACGAGATCACCAAGCGCATTCGACTGGCGACGGTCGATGGTGACTTCGTGTTCCAGATCGTCTCCACGCTGGTGTGCAAGGCCCGTGACGAGCGGACGATGCACTCGCTTGATCTGGACATGCTGGAAGACGCGATTTGCGATCTTGGGGGTGTGTCATGAGCGCGCAGCAGCACACGCCGGGGCCGTGGAAAAAGGGCAACCCGAACGACGACTGGCGGTCCCCATACCGCGAGGACAACAAGACATCAGTCTCGCTCAATGTCGAAGCGGGGTCAGGAGAGGTCATTGCTATGGCGGTGATCTGCTACGACGAGTGGACGAACAAAGAGAAAGACGCGGAGCTTAAAGCCAATGCCCGCCTGATCGCCGCCGCGCCTGAGTTGCTCGCCGTCCTGCTTGAAGCTGTTGAACAGCCCATGCGGACCGAAGGCAGCGATTGGTGGGTTCGCGTCAACGCCGCCATCGGAAAAGCCACCGGAGAGCAGCCATGAGCGAAGGCCACCAATCCGCAAAGCGCATCCTGCGAGGTGTCCCACTCGCTATTGAAGTGCGCGAACTCACGGGCGAGGAAGCCGCAGAGGCGATCAGCGACTTCGCCGGCCTTGAGCTTCTGCCTTTGCCAGAAGACGAACAACGCCGCAGGGCATCACCTACGTTTCAAGAGAGCCAGCGGCACGCGCTGCGGTCGGAACTGAAAGGGACGAAATGAGCGAGCGAGTCGAGAACCTGCCCCGCGTGCGCATCGGCGGGCGCGAGTGCCTTTCCACGGGCCGCGTGGTGATCGGGCGTGCACACATCCCGGCGCCGCCACGCGAGCTGGGCACCGAAGCCGAGCGGCTGCAGACCGCGCTGCTCGACGAGCGCACTGCAACGGTGGCGGCCGCGTGGCGCCGCGCCCTGGCTCCGTTCTGGAGGTGGTGCTGATGAAGAAGACCGCTCGCCGCTGCGACTTCCCCGGCTGCACTGCTGATGCACAGCGCATCGACATCCCGACGAACTGGTTTCGCGGCGATGACGTTGTTCTGAACGCCTGCCCGGAACACCGCAAGAAGCACCACCACCCAGCGCTGCTGGACACGCCCAAGGCTAAGAAGCAGATGGAGGCCGCCTGATGTGCATCTACGCCAACAGCGGCTGCAACGGCCCCATTGAAGGCGAGTGCGTCGGCCTGTGCCTGCACCGCGCTCAGATCAACACCGAGACGATGACCAAGCGTTGCGCGGCCATCAAGGGGAATGTCGAGCAGCGTATGCCCATCGAGTACGCAGAGCCCGAGCCCTCTCGCGTGCGTGACGCCTTCGCGGCGCTGACCAAGTGGTGGAAGTCCAACCACGGCCTGCGCCAAGCCTTCCGACACGCCCTGCGGGCCTTCCGCTCGGCGCGCTGATCAATCACTGGAGAGAACACATGCCCGCACCCGGAGTGCTTATCAAGCTAAACCAGGCCCGAAAGGTCTTCCACGAGAAGGGCCTGAAGAAGACTGGCCGCAACGATTTTGCCGGCTATGACTACTTCGAGTTGGGCGACTTCCTCGTTCCCGCCCTGACGATCTTTGACGAACTCAAGCTGTCCGGCGTGGTGTCGTTCGGCGTGGACGTGGCGACCATGACCATCACCGATCTGGAAGACGGATCGCAGCATCTGATCACGTCTCCCATGTCCACGGCCAAGCTCAAGGCCTGCCACGAAGTGCAGAACCTTGGTGCCGTGCAGACCTACCTGCGCCGCTATCTGTGGGTGGCCGCTCTGGAGATCGTGGAGCACGACGCCCTGAACCTCACGCAAGGCAAGGGCGAGAAGCGCACCCCGAAGCACAACCCCGTGCCCGAGGCCGATGTTCCCGCAGAACGACAGGCCAGTGTGGCGGCCATCGTTGACGACATCGTTTCCTGCTTCCAGGGGGGCAACGAGATCGAAGGCATCGCCCTGTACTACCGCGCCGACACGTTCCGAGATAACGAGGAGCGCATCCATGCGTGGAACCTGCTCAAGCCCCATGCGGGCATCCGCCGAACCATCAAAGCCAATCAACCGCAAGCCACCACTGCCTGACTATGCACATCACTATCGAACACCACGGCGATCAGTTCAACGTGAACCTCGCCAGCAAGGAAGGGGCCGACGCCTTCCTGTCCATCAAGGGCTGCCGCGTTGTGTCTGGCAATGACGGCGAGTTCATCGGCTACCCGGCCACCAAGAACCAGAACACCGGCAAGTTCTGGAAGCACGTGTGGGGATCGGACAAGTTCAACGCCGCCGTTCTGTCGGCCTACCACGCCAGCAGGCCACAGAAACAGCAACGCCGCCAGCGCGACGACGACGAAGCGCCTTTCTGACCGCCTGACACCACCAACTACTGGAGAGAGACATGAACTTGCGCTCCCGAATCGCCCTGTGCATCCGAATCTTGAGGGCAGCATCTGGCAATCTGCTTGCCCACGCTGAACGTGAATTCCCGGCTATCGGCAAGGACGAGATGGGCCGTTTGATGGCGCAGAACCTGCGCGAGCTGGTGCTCGTGTTCGGCACCCAGGGCCACAGCGGTTTCAGCGCCGCCTACGCGCGCGCCGCGCTGGAAAAGCTGCTGCGCTTTGAGCCCCTGGGCCCGCTGCGCGGCACCGATGACGAGTGGTATCAGGTCGGTCCCACGACCTTGCAGAACAACCGATGCGGCCGTGTGTTCAAGGACTTCGACCGGTTCGACGGGAGGCCCTACGACATCGAAGCCGTGGTGTTCCGCGAAGCCGGCGGCACTTGCTTCACCGGTCGCGGAAGTGCCCAAGTGATCACTTTTCCCTACACGCCGCGAACAGTCTACGTGGACGTGGACGTCGAAGGAAATCCCATCGACGGCTGGGACCGAGAGGGCGTGTGCCCCGCGTGGGCCGTCGCTTAACCCCTCACAGAGCACGACATGACCGACTCAAACGAAACCCCGGGCCTTGTGCGCCTGCCAGTGCGCGAGATGAGGGAAGAGCCTGCGCCGCAGCGTGCGACCGACCCCATCACCCAAGCGATTGAAGCGCTGGAGCTTTCCTGGTCAGACAAGTTTGTCGACGGCGTAAGGGCGCGCGCACTCAGCGAAACCGCCATCGCCTCCCTGCGCGACCTACAGAAAAGGGCGGGGGAGTTGCCGCCGTTGCCGGAGCCCTCACAAACATCGCATGTAACCGACAGCGTGATGCGAAAACTTGAGGTCAGAACCTTCACCGCCGACCAGATGCAAGCCTACGCCCGCACCGCAACCGCTCCACTGATGGCAAGGATCGTGGAACTGGAAAAGGATGCGGCGAGGTGGCGTCTGTTCGTCAGCAAGATGCGCCCGGAGGAAGTCGCCGAAGCCAACCAACTGGCCGACGCCGCCATTGAGCAGCAATTGCGCCGGGTTGGTGGGAGGCAGGGATGAACTTAAAGCTAGAAGCGTCAGCCAAGGCTTGGCTTTTCCGAGGGCTGCTGGGGCCTGCGCAACTGATTGACGGGGTGTTTTCCACCCTTACGGTTAGCACTTGGTCGCTAGGGTTGGCGTTGAAAACATCACGACTTCTTGCGCAAGCTCGATTAACCAAGGAACCCACGCCATGACCGAACGGATTTTTGACTCAGCAGCGGGAATAGCTGCGGTGCTTGTCGGTGCTGCTTGCATCGTGTCGGTATTCACCACATGGGTTCTCCATCCGATTGTTTTGACGCTGTTGCCAGTGCAGGCAATCGTGCTCGCCGCCGGTGTAGGGCTGTTGATTTTCGGCATTGCCTTGATGGTCCGCGTTTTCACTTGGAAAGGATACGAGTCATGACCACCACACCGCCGAAGCTCACGGATGCCGAAACCATTCTTGCCATCCTCGACAAACACTTCGAGTGTGTTGACGAAGCCTATTTGCAGAGGGCCGCCGCGGACATCGAAGCCGAAGTGCGCGCCTCCTACGAAGCAGCAGGGGTGCCGCACTCAATGAGGCGGGAGATTGTTGCTGTCGTTCGGGACATCGAAACGCATGCGGTTGACAAGGGCTACGGCGCAGACGGTGGCCAGATGCAATCACAAGCCGCCGAAAAACTGGAAAAGGCTTGGCATCGGCTCGACATGTTGCTCGCCGCCTCACCACAGCCAGAAGCCGCGCCCGCCGTGGCGCAGGTGCCGAAGGTCAGCAATGCTCGTCCGGTTCTCTACAGCGATGAATATGGGCACGCCGCCGCCCCCGAAGCGCCAGCGCAGGCCGCGCCATCAGCGGGAGAGGTGGAGCGGGATCGCAAGGATGCGGAGCGGCTGCGCACAGTGCTGGAAGTGTTTGGCAAGCGCGAAGACAACATACCGCTTACCAACGCCGAGCGCTGCATGCTGGCCGCGTTCGATGAGCGCGGCAGCTACACCATTGCCATGAAGATCGCCGCCATCGACGCCGCCCTCTCACACAAGGAGCAGCCGTGAGCGAGAACAACTGCGCAAGCTGCCAACACAAACAGCACGGCGAGGGCGGCTATTGCTACATGTTCCGAATAGCACCTCCCATGCCATGCGCTCAGCACAGCAACCGATTTCTGGCAGCGCAGGCGATGCGTATCAACACCGTTCGCGCCACTCTCAAGGAGCCCAAGCCATGAGCCAGGACACCGAGCGCGAGGCGTTTGAGGCGTGGGTGAACGAGCAGCCCGAAGCCAAGGGCATGCACAAGAAATGGTGGTGCCGCCAGATTGATGACGGCGGATATAGCTGCCACGAGCCCGATGTGATGTGGCGAGCATGGCAAGCCCGCGCCGCCCTCTCCAGCCAGCAGGCCGCGCAGGGGGAGCCGCTCTACGGGTTTTCACGCGAGCAGTTGGAAGACATGCGATTGCGATTCGCAGTCATGTCCGACTTCTACTCCAAGATGGCTGTCGAATTGATCGATGAGGTTCTCGCCTCCCCTCCATCACGTGAGCCGCAGTGGCAGCCGATTGAGACAGCGCCGAAGGATGGGAGCGAGTTCTTGGTGTTCAAGCCAACTACCGGGATGCTGGTCGTGACGTATCTCGACAGCGACCACCCCGATTACGACGGTGACACACCCCATGTCACTTGGGACCACGACTCCTTGTGGGATCCCACCCACTGGATGCCCTTGCCCCCACCTCCCGGCATCGGCACTGAGGGAGGCGAGCATGGCAAGTGATGGCGTGCCCTACCCGCTCACCGTGCCGGACCCGCACGGTCGGCCGATGACCTGGAAGCTCTATGGAGTCACGTTCGATTCTCCCGATGGCCGCTACGGCTTCCACATCTACGCGATCAGCGACGAGCACGCGGCGCTGCAACTGCAGGCGATCAAGGAAACGGCCGTGCTGGATGGCCGAATCGATCAGGTGATACCTGCGGGAGACAGGCCATGACCGCCTCCCGCCGCTCCCGCCAGCGACGAGACAAGCGACAGCCTTGGCCTGAGAGGGATGAGGGATGAATGTGAGTTTTGAGACTGGCGGAGACGGAGCGGTCGCAACAACGCACGACTGGCTCACCCCGCCTGAAATCCTGAATGCGCTAGGCCCTTTCGACATGGACCCTTGCGCGAGCCAGCACCAACCATGGCGGACTGCTGCACGCCAATTCACCATTGAAGACGATGGGCTGGCGCGTGAATGGGTTGGGCGAGTTTGGTGCAATCCGCCATACGGACCTCATGCCGAGAAGTTCCTGCGGCGCATGGCAGAACACGGCAACGGCATTGCGCTCATCTTCGCCCGCACTGAAACCAAGGCTTTCCAGGAGTGGTGCTGGCGACGCGCAAATGCCATGCTGTTCATGGCTGGCCGCATTCGTTTTCGTCTCCCGGGTGGGGGAACTTCGGGCGCAGCCGGTGCGCCATCAGTCTTGATCGCATACGGTGAAGAGAACGCAGACGCACTGGCCAAAAGTGGCATCGAAGGCTATTTCGTTCGCCTGCAAAACGACACCGCAAAACGTGGAAGCGATCTGTTTTCGGAGACAGCATGAGCAAGATCAAAGCTGGCGACGAGTTCGCGGTGCCGTATCCCTACTTCCGCGAGTTGGTAGAGCTTCCACCGGACGACCCCGAAGCTACGGCCATGGCACAGGTTCAATCCTGGCGGCCTGGCACGTTTACCGAAAGCGACGGGGGATATGACGTTCAGTCCGCCGCTGACGCGATGGGCGAGATGTTGCTCACCGTGGTTGATGTGCACAAGCCGGGACGCTTCCCGGTCCGCGTTTTCTTCACTCGCCAGTGGCGCGACCCTGACGGCAAGGTGTTCGGCAAGGGAGGGCTGCGAATCACCACGGTTCCAGCTTTCTTGCGCCTCACGCGGGGCTACATGCACGACTTCTACCTTGACGGAGAACTGATTCAAGGGAGCAAGCCATGAGCGAGTTCCTGACCGCCGCAGAGGCCGCCCAGCGCCTCAAGATCAGCGCCCGCAAGGTGTACGCCCTGGCCGCCTCCGGTGAGCTCGCTTCGCACCGTTTCGGCTCTGCGGTACGCTTTGCTCCCTCGGACCTGGACGCCTACGTCGAAAAATGCCGATCACCCGCCACCACTCGGGCCGCTGGTACTACCAGTTTGACCGTGTCATCAATGGACGGCGCACACGCGCTAACCAGCTACTTCCAGAAGGCACGACGCGCGCCCAGGCGCAAGACTTCGAGCGCCGGGAAACCGCCCGCCTCTTCCAGCTTGCGACTGGTGGCCAGCGCCCCGAACCACTGATCGCCGACGCGGTGCTGCTCTACCTCAAAGAGCACGCGCCAAGCCTTAAGAACAAGACCGACATCGAGGGCGCGCTGGCGCTGCTGCTGCCCTACTACGACGGCCGCACGCTCTCCGAGCTGGCCGACGTGGCCGCCGAGTTCGGCAAGGTCAAGGGCCTCAAGCCCGGCACGATCAAGAACCGCCTGGCCTACCTGCGCGCGGCGTGCCGCTGGGCCTGGAAGCACCACGGCCTGGGCGATCACGACCCGGCCGAGCGCATGGTGCTGCCCAAGGTCAAGAACGCCCGCCACGTCTACCTCACGCGCGCTCAGGTGCTGCCGGTGTTTCGCGTCATGGGGCTGAGCTGGTCGCGCGACGCGGCCCGGGTCGCCTTCTACACCGGCTGGCGCATCAGCGAGGTGCTGTCCGCCGAGGCCGTGGAGACGCCGGACGGCTGGGTGCTCACCATCCCCGACAGCAAGAACGGCCAGCCGCGTGTGGTCCCGGTGCATCCCCGCGTCGCGCACCTGGTGCGTGGGCAATGGCCCCCAGCGGTGACGAAGTGGACGGCGAGCAAGGCCGTCAAGGCTGCGCTGATCGAATGCGGCCTGGGGCATGCCCGCCTGCATGACCTGCGTCACAGCGCGGCCAGCGAGATGATCAACGCCGGCGTCGATCTCTACACCGTGGGTGGTGTGTTGGGCCACAAGAGCCAGGTCAGCACGGCGCGTTACGCCCACCTGGCACAAGACCGATTGAGGGATGCCGTTTCCCGAATCGGTGCCAAAAAGTCCCATCCTGACCAAAGGAAAAGGGCCGCGTAAAGCGGCCCTTCCTGTCTATGGTAGGACGTGGCAGGCTCGAACTGCCGACCAACGGATTAAAAGCACGGTACGCGATCCGTGCAGGGATTGGCTTCCCTCTGTGAATGGGCTGCATCGCCCGCACCGAATCGCAGGTTTTGCACCAGCTCTGCCAATTTCTCCCACCCAAAACGAAAAAGCCCCCCACCCGAAGGCAGGGGGCGAAGCTGGCAACTGCGAGAAGCCAGCAGGAGACAACCAGTCAGGGCGCCAGCGCGGCCGCCCGGCATTCGCGGTAGGTGCCGGCCACCGAGGCGAGCTTGTCCACCACCTCGCCCATGCTCACCGTGCCGTCAGGGCTCGGCACCATCGGGCTCAGCTCGGGGCAGTTCGCCACCACCAGCGGGCTCGGCCCGGCCGGTGAGGGCTTCATTGGAGAGGCGCACGCCGTCAGCAGGCACGCGGCAATCGCGGTACACGGTGTTCTCACGGATCTCACGGGCGATCTCCTGGCGGATGGTCACGTTGCGCGGCTTGAGCTTGGCGATGGCCTCGGCCGCGCCTTGCTGGCCGGCGTCGTAGGCCACCTTGGCGATGCGCTCGTCGCGGGCCTTCTGGGCCTCGGCGCCCTGCTCGCCGATGTGCTGGCCGTAGAAGAAGGCGCCGATGCAGGCGCCCACGGCCGCGAGCAGGAGCCAGGGGTTCATGAGCCGCCCAAGCACTGCTTGTGCGTTGCCAGGCGGCGCTGCCACAGGCCCCAGCAGATGCGGTTGCCGGGGATGGAGCAGTCCTGCTGCCCCACCCGCTTCCACATCAGGATGGCGTCGCACGCGCCCTGGTAGTCGCCGGCGTTGAGGCGACGCACGATGGTCGAGCTGCAGAAAGCGCCGGTGCCAATGTTGTAGGCGTGGTCGACGTAGGCGTCGTATTCGTGTTGGTACAACGGCACGGTGACGCACTGCTTGAGCGCGCCCTCGAAGCGCTGCAGGTCGCGCGCCTTGCGCTGCAGGGCCTCTACCGGGTTGGTGGTGTCGCCCATGCGCACCGCGGTGCCGTCGGGCCGCGTGGTGGTGCCGAACCCCAGCGTGGGCACATCGCCTTTGGTGGGGATGATGGCTTTGTCGGTGTAGCCCTCGGACAAGGCCAGACCGATCAGGGACAAGGCGCTGAACGCCAGCGCACCGACGGCGGTACGCGGGTGCCTCATTCCGGCACGACCTTCTTCTGCCACACGTTGCCAGCGATGTAGACGCCGACGATGGCGATGGTCACCGCGGAATACACCCCGGCGTCGATCTTGCCGAACCAGCACAGCACTGTGGTGGCCGTGCCGCAGAGCAGCACGACGATGAACTTGCGGCTCTTGTAGCGATTCACGTCAGGTCTCCCGGCTTGGTCTTGAGCTTGTCGAGTTGGCGATCCAGCAGCAGCTCCTCGCGTCGGTCACGGCGCCACTGGAAGAAAGCGCTGGTGGCCCAGCCGAGCACGCCGATGACGACCCCGACCCAGAAACCCAGGTTGTTGTGCAGCAGGTCGCTGACGGCAGCAGTGGCGCCTCCAGCCGGGGCGGCCTTGCTGCCGACGTTGATGGACACGTTCTCGACGGCGTCGATTGCGGACTTGAAGGTCATGGTCATTTCACGGGCCTTCCGCCGCGATGAGCTCGCCGATCAGCTCATAGCCGGTCGGCGTGGGGTGGATGCCGTCGCTTTGCGTCAGCGCCGCGTCCTGGAAGCCGCTGGTGCCCATGACGGCCTGCATGATGTCGATCGCGGTGTAGCGGCCCGTGAGCGTGGGCAGGTAGTTCTCCCACCAGTCGGTCATGTAGTCGCGCAGATCCGGCGTAGGCGTGTTGTCCGCCCCGCCGCTTGTGCCGTACATCGCGTTGAGCAGCACAACAGCCTGGTTGGCGGCGGTGATGGACGTGATCGAGGCCTGGATATTGGTCGTGCGAGTGCCCTTGGAAATGCCGCCCAGCTCGTCGTTGGACGAGGCGTGCAGAATGACCACGCGCGGCCCTTCGCCGGTGGCCTCTGCAATGCGGCTCTGGATCTGGGTGCTCGTCTGCGAGCCCACGCCCTTGTTGACGATCAGGTTGTTGCGCAGGCTCGGGTACAGCAAGCAGTGCCGCATCCAGCTGCTTTCGTCGTCCGTGAGGCCTGACGTGCGGTTCGGGTTGAACAGCGTGGCGCCAGCGCAGATGCTGTCGCCGATGGCCACGATGTTCGGCTTGCAGAGCGTGACGTAGTCGAACTCGACCCAGCTGCCGTTTGGCGCGCCGGACGACTTGAGGATCTGCACCGAGGTGGACGAAAAGAAGTCGCAGGCCACGCGGGCCTTGAACTTCCAGCGCCCATCGGCTTCTCGAAACCAGCAGGTGATCTGCGAGAACTTGCTGCAAAAGTGCAGTGCGAACTCCACGGGCACGGTGTCGTAGCTCAGGCCACTGGCCGCAACCTGGGCGCGGTTGTAGGTGGAGGCTCCAGTTGTGCCTACGATGGACGCGGAACCGATCACGGACGCCGGGCCGGTGGCCCCACCGTCCTGGGTGCCCAGCCAGATCGATGCCTCCTTCGCACCGTTCAAGATCCACAACACCGAGATGTCGTTCGTGTTGATGGCCGACGCGCGCATCTTCCCGTAGACGATGAAGTCGCGGTTCGTTGGCGTGAAGGTCCAGGCCTTGGTAATGCTGCAGTTCGTGCCCGGGCCGACGCTCTTGGTCGCGCGCAGATAGCTGCCCGAGACCGACATGGTGCAGTTGCTGGCCGTCCAGCCCGAGGTGCCCACGCCCTCGTCGGTGAAGGTGGCATTGTTGTCGGCGATGTCGGGAAACGACACAGGGGCCGGCGTCGTGCTGCCATACATCAGGTCGATCACGGCGGCGTTGATCGCCTTGAGGTGCACCGTGTCGCCAGGCGCCAGGGTCAGCGTCCCGCCGCGGAAGGGGTTGAGCGTGATGCCCGACCCAACCAGTGCAAGGGCGCCGGTCGTGGAGCGGTTGGCGATCGTTACCTCCTCGCCTCCCACGAAGTTGTCGGCGCTGTCGAAGTTGGCGGTCTTGTCGCCACTCGCCTCGAATCGCAGGTATTTGCGGGTGTCGTCTGGCGTTACATCGCGGTCGTTCACGCTCACGATCTCAACCACCGGCGAGCTGGCGCCTGCGGGGGGCGCCCATGCTGGTACGCCTCCCACCATGGTGAGCACTTCGTCGTCGCCTCCCGGCGCCAAGCGGGCGGGCTCTCCATCCTCGTCGCCGACGATCAAATCGCCCTCGACAGCCATCGGGTTCTGCACTGCGCCGCCGGCCAGCTGCAACGCTTCATCCAAAGCTGCCGCCACATTGGTGGTAGGCCCCACGGGGGGCTGATAGATCACATTGGTGGCTTGTGTCACGGGGCTGGAGGGGTCACCGATATCGATGGCCACCGGCTGACCATCAGCATCAAACCCAAGCAGGGTGTTGGCGCGCAGATCAGCAGGGGGCAGATCGTTCACTTGCTCTGGGAACGGGGCGCGCACGATGCCGCCGATCTCGGCCCGCTGATCCTGCAACGCCTGCCACAGGCGGTCGAAATCGTCGTCGAGCGTTGCCGACGGCAGATCGCCGTTCTGCTGATAGTCGGTACTACGCGCCAGCGGGATCTGCCGCAGTAGTTGAACGATCACTCCATTGGCAGGGGCCACCGAGAAAGTGACGCTTCCGCCCGCCTGCACGCCAATACCGCTGATGGTGAAGCCGCTGACCTGCGGCACACCATCGAGCAGCACCCGCAGGTCTCCCTCGTCAAGCAGTTGAAACGTGAAGCCGAACAGCGTGGTAACGCCGTTGGCGGTGTGCGTGTTGTAGGGGGTCTGTACGACGACCGGCATGGTGGCCTCTCTTGGTAGAGAGCGCCGCCTGGGCGCTCAGGCCTCTAGCTCATATGTGTGGCTGTCAGCACTTGGGCGCCAATCGTCCTGCGCTTGGGGGTTGGAGTTCTCCAAGAACTGGCCGATGCGCGCGGGCTGGTCCGTCACTGCGCCGGCCCCGGCGTCGAGCAGGTCGTCGGGCTGCTCCTTGATGGCCGGGTTCCAGTCCTTCATTTGGTCCCACAACGGGCCGTTGATCACGTCCACGTGCGCCCACAGCAGGCCGGACTGGATCAGCGGCTCCAGGGCCTCCAGGATGCGCTTGTTCTTGTTCGCGACGGCGTCGATCTCCTTCACCGCGCTGCGCAGCTCACGCCGCTTGAGCGCCGCCTTCAGGAAGGCCGGGGCATAGCCACCGATGCCGTTGGTCTCGATCGTCACACGCGGCACGCGAAACGCCTTGATGAGGTCGCAGAGCTGCCAGACCTGCCCGCCGCATGGCACGCCCTTCTTGTCCGTCTCGGCGATCACGCCTTCCAGGGCCGCGACGCGGTGCCAGTAGTGCCGCCCAGCCCCATCCTGCAAGTCCAGCACCGCGGCCGACACGTCGCTGTCGACCTTGCCACCGGACGGGTCCCAGCGCAACGACATGCCCACGATCTGCACCGCCCCCAGCCAGCAGGTGAGGATGCGGTTCTGCATGACGAAGCGCGGCTCGCAGTCGTAGACCTTGATGCGCGCGGGGTCCAGGCGGATCTCGTGGATGGGTTTGCTGTGCAGTTGGTACTGGCTGTCCCACTCGTTGATGGTGCGCGTCGCGCGGCGGCGTTTCTCGAGCTCCTTGCCGTCGAAGCGGTCCGGCCAGGCCACGCCCGCGTAGCAGTCGATCAGGCCGCCGGGTGCTGCGGCGAACACCAGCCGCCTGCCCTGCAGCTTGAAATCCTTGCCGGCCTTGAGCAGCCGCGCGGCCTTGCCGATCCCAGAGAACACGAACTCGGGCACGAACGGCAGGTCGTAGGCCGCGCGCTTGGCGTCGTCGATCCGGTATTCGTGCTCGAACATGCGGATGGTCAGACAGTCCGCGCCCAGCGCTTCCTGCTCGTCGTAGAGGCTGTCATGGGTGTGCGGCGTGCCCACGAACAGGCGCCGCCCGCCAGGCACCAAGATGTGGATCTGCTCACCCAGCCGGTAGCGCAGCTTCTCGCGCGCCTCGGGCGTCTGGATGTTGCGCGGCACCTCCACGTCGTCGTTCTGCGCCTCGTCGGCGCGCGCGCTGGTGACGTTGGAGAGGATGCCCCGGGCGTACATGCTGGCGTTGCGCGGGTCGTTCGAGCCCTCGACCCACCATTCCTGCACACCACCCGATCGAAACATGCCGCGGGTGAGCGGGTGGTTGCGCAGCACGTGCTGGGTGTCGCGGCTGGTTTTGTAGGCCGTGCCGTCGGCTTCACCCTGGTGCAGGATGCGATAGGTCGGATCGGTGTAGTAGCGCCAGGCGTTGTAGACGGCCAGCAGCGTGGACTTGGAGAACCCGCGGTGCGCCCGGAACACCGCCAGCGAGCCGCGATGCTGCAGCCAGTGGCACGCGCGCACGTGAACCGGCGGCACCTTCCACCCGCGCGACTTTGCCCACAGCAGGTAGAAGGCAGGGAACGAGATCTCACGACTTGGCATGCTTTGGCGGCTTGGTGCTCAGTCGCTTGATGATCTGCTCGGCCTGGCGCTCGGCGGCTCGCACGTCGGCGTCGAGTTCTTCGCCAGGATCGACCACCGCCCCGGGTGACTCCTCGCCGCCTGCGGTCTTCTGCCGCACGGTGTCGATCAGCGACACGATGCGCTGCGCGCACGCCAGGGTGGCCACCGCGTCTTTCTTGCACCAGAAGCGGTCGCCGCGCGTGCCCTTTTCCATGTTGGCCGGCTCGATGCCTGCGCCCGGCCAGCGCTCGGGGTCGCTCTCCCTGATGAACAGATCCACCAACTGCTCGACGCGGTTTTGCAGGGCTTCGAATTGATCTTGTCGCATGGTCAGTTCCCCACCGCAGCGCCCATGTCGGGTGCGCGCATGTCTTCGAAATCGGCGCCCGGCTCCCACCAGTAGCTGCCGCCCCATTCCTTGGAATGCCGCGCCTGCTGGCGCTGCAGGTAGCCCGGGCTCAGGTTCTCCTGAATGCCGTGCAGCAGCATGTGGTCGAGCGCCGTGCGGGCATACCAGAGGTTGATGTAGGGCAGGTGCGAGCGGGAGAAGCGCAGCGCCTCGGCGCCAGCGTGCGTGTCCTTGCCTGCGCGCAGCTCGTCGATGTTGCCCTTGGTGAGTTCCCACAGGTCCGCGGCGCTGCCGAAGGTCGGGCCCATCAGCAGGCGCGATAGCGAGTCCAACGGGCTGCGGTCGCCTGTGGTGTCCCCAAGCACGATGTCGCCGAGGAAGCCCGCCCCACCGCCTTGCGCTGCCGCGCGCGCCCAGAACTTCGGCGTGGTCATGTCCACCGGGTCCTTGCCCTGCACCATCTGCTTGGTCTGGAAGGCAATCGCGCCCAGGGCGGTGGTGGTCAGGAACAGCGCGGCGCCGTAGGCGAGCTTGTTGGCCGACATCGGAGCGCCATCCAGCCCACGGTCGCCCTCGAGCATGCGGCGCCAGTGTCGCGAGATCATGGCGATCGGGAAGCTCTTGAACTGCATGGTGAGGCGCGCGAGCTCACCCGGCACTGTGCCGGCCTGCAGCGCGCCACCGGTCTGAATGGCGCGGGTGGCCAGGTCGGGGTTGATCACCGCGTACTCGCTCTCGTCGGTGATGAAGCCTAGGATCTTGGCCGTCACCTCGTTCTTGATGCGCTGGGCCTCGGCGGCAAGGCGCGGTGCCTCCTGCGCGTTCAGTCGGTCGATCACGGCCATGCGCCGCTGCTGACGTTCCTGCGATCGCTCGGTGAACTCGCGCAACTCGGCCAGCATCTCTTCAGCCTTCTTCGCGGCCTCCTTGGCGTCGGCATTGGTGGCACGATCGGCTTGCCGGTCCATCTCGGTGATGCGGTTCTCGATCTCCAGCATCCGGCGTTCCAGTCGACCCTTGGCTTCGCCATATCTGCGCCCGATCAACTCAGCGGCGCTTATTCCAGCACGCGCGCTGCGGGCCACTTCCTTCACGCCTTCCACCGCTTGCCGGAAGGCTGCCCGTTCGGCATCGGGAGTTGCTTTGAACGCAATCTCGATCTCGTTCTGTAATGCCGCCCGATCCAGCTCGGCCTCCTTAATCGCCATGGCCACCAACGCCTTTTCAGCGTCCTTGGCTTTTGCCGCACGATTCTGAAGTTCACGCTGCTTTTGCTCGATCCGCTGCTTGCGCTCTCCGAACTGTCGCCCGCTGCGCTCGGCTGCTGAGATTGCCTTCTTATCTGCCGCGACCAGATCTGACGATGCCTGACGCAAGCCGGCATTGAACGCATCAATGTCAGCTTTGGTGAAAAGCTTGTTGTACTCGCTCTCGATGTCGGCCTGCATCTGGGCGGCCTCGCGTTGGGCGTCCAGCAGCGCCATGCGCTCCAGCAGCGGACCGGTGGCCTTCTCGTTCTTGGCTTTGCGGCCCTCGGCTCGCTGTTTCACAGCCCGATTGAGAGCATCGCGTGCGGCATCAAATTTGTCGATGCGGCCTTTGATCCACTCTTGGTCCTGAGCATTGCGAGCAGCGAGATCGGCCGTCTGTGCCTGGATGTCATCGCGGATACGCTGAAGATCCTGCGGTCGAGCCTGTGCGATGTCCGCCGCCTGAATGGCCTCCGGCGTCAGGAACTTGGCACCCTGGAAGTCGGTGAGCTGAGCCCGCGTGACCACATCCCAGTCGGCCTCGGTGATGCCCTTGCGCCCGAGGTGCGAACGATCCCACTCGGTGAGGTCGGCCCACTTCGTCTGCGAGAGCTTGGCCAGCCCCTGCATCATGGTCATGGAGAACCCCCGGCGCAGGCTGTCGGTCCAGACGTTCATCAGGGACAGGCGCATGGTGGAGTTGGCCAGGCGCCCGCTCCAGTTGTTCGCGATGTTCTCGCCGGCCCAGCGATTCAGGTCGGACAGCAGGGATTCGGCGATCAGCCCGTGCGAGGTCAGGAACTGGCGCACCTCGGGGCTGGCCTGCTTGCCCACGTTCTTCAGGGTCTGCCAGTAGCCCAGCCGGTTGTACCCAGCGGTGACCATGAGCGTGCCCACGTCGGTGATGCTGGAGAGCAGCGCGCCGGCCAGCTTGCCGAAGGTCTGGATGTTGCGGATGTCCTGCCCGACCTGCGCCAGGCGCGCGCTCTCCGGGGCGCCGGCCTTGCCGGTCATCAGGTCCCAGTACGCCTGCGGCTTGTTGCCAAAGCTGCGTTTGATGCCCTGGTCGGCGCGCTCGGCCAGGTCGTTCTGCAGCCGGAACTGCGCTTCCGGGTTGGGGCCGTAGCGCTCGACCAGCGCGATGTCGCGGGCCATCACCCCGACGTGGCCCACCATGGCGTCGTACATCGAGCCCCGGCCGAACTCGGACAGGTAGGCGGCGTAGGCCTGGCCGTCCTTGAAGTGGATCTGCCGAGAGTCGCTGCCTTTGTTCGCCTTGGCACCGCTGCCGCGCATCTGGCCCGGGGCGGTCTTGCTCAGGCCGTCGGTGGCGATCGTTTCATGCGAGGCGCGCAGGAAGTCCACCACCTCGGCGTCGGACATGCGGCTGCCATCCTCCCGCACGTACCGCGCACGGTCCAGCAGAGGCAGGGTCTTAGCCACCCAGCCATCACGCCCGGCGGCGCGCACACGGGCGGTGTCGTGGGGCTGGGGCAGGTAGCCATAGGCCAGCTTCCCCACGTCGCCCCCGGCTGCATTGAATCGCTGGCGCAGGCTCTCGATCACGTCCAGCCACGCCCGGGCGCCGGTCTGCGCCACCTGGTTGCCGGTGCTCCCCTTGCCGTTGGCGAAGATCTCGGTGACCAGGTCCTGCGTCATCTGCGGGTTCTGGGCGTCGAACAGGAACATGAGGGCACGCCGGCCAACCCCGGCCCCCTGCTTGCTGTTGGCCGCCTCAATCAGGTCGACCAGCCGGGACACGCTTTCGCGCTTCACGCCGTCGGCGTACAGATGCGTGTTGTTCAGGTCTTCCACCAGCGCCCGACTCTGCCCGCTGCCGAGGTTGGTCTTCAGGTCGGCGATGCGGCCCTGCGTGGCGGCCGTGGCCAGGGCCTGCCGCTGGACGTTGGCCACCTTGCGCGCGGCTTCGGCCTGCAGGTCGCGCATGGCGGCCGTGGCGGCCTCCATCACCCGGTCGGCCATGGACTTGCCCGCCCACGCCTGCGGGTCGGCCTGGGCCAGCCGGCGCATGGTGCCGCTGATGCGGTTCTCGATCGCCTGCAGCTCAGAGGGCCGAAGTTCGCGCCCGGCGGCCGCATTGACAGCCTGCACGCATTGGGGTTTCATCGCCATGTGATCACCTTCTTGAAGACCGCCGCGGTCATCGCGGCCATGGTCGCGCTCATCCCCCTTGCCGTGTGGGCTGCATCAGGCAGCTGGCGACACGGCCTGTTCGCGCTGCGCCAGTTCGGCGTGGCGATGGGCGTCATCGTCGTTCCCGTGCTGCTGCTGGTGGGCGTGACGTTGCTCATCGAACTCACGTCCTGAGAAAGCAGTTCGCCGCGGTCTCGATCAGCGGTGCCTCGGCCAGATCCTCGGCCACCTCGGCACGCACCCGCGCCATGAGATCGGCCAGACGCACAGGCGCGTCCATGCTGTCCAGTTGGACCAACAGGTCGGGGGAGTTAAGTTCAAGCTCGCCGGCAGCTCGGGCCAGCGCTTCGGATTCGACGGGCAGGCCGTCGCCGGTTACTTCGTCGCGGGTGCGGGCTTCTTCGCCTGCTCGTCCTGGGCCGCTTCCGCCATCACGTTGCGGTTCAGGTTGGCCACGAACATCTGAGCGTAGAACGGGCCCCGCTCCCGGATCGGCATCGCCCGCCGTTGCTCGGTAGACAGACTCTGGAATTGCTCCAGCGTCATATTGCTGTTTGAGGGCTTCATACAGCTTCCTTTCGACATCAGTGTAGTCGAACCCCCGGACAAACCCCAAGTCCGTCAGGCGGGCGCCGCCTTTGCCGCGCGTGTTGTCGATCACGGAAATCGACACCCGGGGGTCGTCCTTGTACTTTTCAGCCAACTGCTGGATCACCTGGGCGGCGCCGCGGTGGGTCTCGGCGTGGGCCTTGAGCGGCACCGTGCGCCCGGTACCGAACTCCTGCGCCTGGCGCGCGGCACGCGGCAAGGCGCCATGCACCAGCGCCTCCACGGGGTCGCGCTGCACGTGCATGATCTGAACATCGGCGCCAGCGGCCAACGCCTGCTCGATCTTCTTGATCGACGACTCCAGCTTGTTCATGTTCGTGTCGTAGACGATCGCCGCGTCTTCGAACATGGCGCGCGCTGCGGGCACGTTGTTGATGCCCGTGGTCTTCCCCGCGCCCGTGCCGCCCGAGCTGAACAGCACAGACTCGCCCGGCTGGATCTCGGCCAGGCGCTGCTCATAGAGCCGCTTGACGAAGTAGCTGGCCGGCTCATGGACCGCGGCCGACTTCGTGCGGTCCGCCAGGTAGTCCGGCGACAGCTCGCGCGCCACGTCGGTGTTGAGCACCTTGCCGCCCATGGCATCCGGGCGGGCGTTGTACTCGGCGACGGCTGCGTCGAAGTCGTCCGTGACCTTGGCCGCCAGCGCGGCCTCAATGCGCTGGTCGTCTCGGCCCAGGCTGGCGTCGCGCGGCACGCCACTGGGGCGGTCCTGCGCCACGCTTTGCAGGCCATTGAGCCGCGCCGCGTGGGCATCGGCCATGCGCTCCGCACCGGGTGGCGCCACATCGGACACATCCACTCGCTGGCCCGTGGCCATCTGGTCGATCGCCTGGGCGATTGCCGTGCGGTGCGCCTGCATGCCGGCCAGGTCCTGGGGCGCTCCCGCTTCATCGTGCTGGCGCAGCAGATCCACCCGAGCGGCATCGACTTGCGCCTCGTCGACGGGCCGCGCGTCTGCCCGCGCGCGCGCCGCGCTGCGCATGGCCATCGCTCCGAAGCCCAACGGCACCAGCGTGGAAAGCCCGAGGCCCACCGGGTCGAATGGGTCGTACTGGTCGGCGAGTTGGTCGTAACCAGCGCTGTCCAGGATCTCGCGCGTGGCGGCCTGCTGGCTGATGAAAGACGCCGGGCCGCCGGCCACTGCCAGGCCCACGGTGCCCGCCACGGTCTTGCCGGCCACGGGGATGCCGAAGCCCAGACCTGTGAGCAAGCCGGTCACGGCGCCGACCCGGGTGCGCGTCTGCAGATCGACGCCCTTCTCGGCCAACTTCTCGGCTTCGGTAAAGCCTTCCTCCGCGCCGGCCACTGCAGCACCAGCAACGGGCCCCATGGTCAGACCCGCCGCGACGGCCTTGCTGCCCAGCCGGGCGAACTCGGCCACGGCCACCTCGGCGCCGTGCGCGGTCACCGGGTCGGGCATGAAGTCGCGCGCGACGTTGCGGAACGATCGGCCGGCCTCGGACCGGAAGTCCACGCCCTCCTCGCGGATCGCGCGGGCCTGTTCGTCGCGCTCGCGCTTCTCGGCCTCGGTCCCAGTCGAGAACATGCCCTGGGCGCTGGCGGGCGTGGTGGCCAGCACCTGACCAAAGGCCCCCAGCACCTCGGCGGTGGACGCGATGCCCTCGGCCACACCGGCACGCAGGCCACGATCGGGGGCGCGGGTCAGGCCCCACAGGTTGATGCTCGGCTCTTGCGGCTTGGGTGCGCGCGGGCGCTGGGCGAGATCCGTGAGCGCCGCATCGGTGTTGGCCTGAAAGGCATCGTCGAGCATCAGCGCAGCTCCAGAATCAGCGGCTTGCCATCGGGACGTTGCACCAGTCCGCCGCCGGCCTGAACGGCGTAGCGGCCTTGCCCGGCGTGAATCAGCGGCGCGTTGCCCAACTGCTGCACGAAGTCGTAGGTGCTGATCGGCTTGCCGCCCACCACCACCTGTGCGGTGCGCAGGTCGGTCGGGGTGAGCGCGCGCAGGCGCTTGTCGAAGGTCTCGGCGTTCATGCCGTAGGGCAGCGGCACCTTCTTGCCGCCACGCTCGACAATGCCACCGGTGACCAGGTTGACCGCCCGGCGCAGGTCGCCCTGCCCTTCGGACTGCAGGCCGTACTCGGCGAGCATGGCCGCCTCGATCATGGTCTCGCGCAGTTCCTGGTTGGCGTAGGCGTCGCCGATTTCCTCGGCCACCCGGGCACGGATGCCGGTCACGGCGGTGTTGTCGGGCTTCACGGACCGGTCCTTCATCGCCTGCGCGCCGCGCAGCACCAACTCGGACGTGTAGCGCCCCGCGGTGGTCTTGGCGCCAGACAGACCCAGCGCGATGCCCAGCGCCTTGTCCTTGGGCGCCATCTGCCGGCCCAGCGCCGCGGCCTGCTGCGGGCCCAGCACCTGCGCAAGCTGGGCAATCGCGCTCGATCGCTGGTCGACCGGCAGGACGTTGATCAGTCGGCCGACCTGCTCGGCCTCGTCGCGCATGAGTGGCGACACCGGTGCGCCGGTCTGCTGCTGCGTAAGCGTCGCCTGGTCCACGCGGCGCCCGATGGTCTGCACCAGGCCGGCCACGCTCTGCGTGTTGATCGGCTCGATGGCTTGGATGACACCGCGTTCTTGGGCGGCGCGCAGGGGCTCTTCGTTGTAGTCCTTCACCGCGGCTTCGTAGACCTGCTCGAGGCCTCGCACCTTCTTTTCGAGCTCGGGGCTGGTGCCGCCAGCGTTCAGCTGCGCGCGGGCGGCGTCCAAGGCCTGGCGCTGCACCGCGAGGGGCTGCACGCCGAACAGGGTGCGCTCGGGCGCTTGGCGCAGCGTCTCCTTGAGCGCAGCCGCGAAGGGCGTGCCGGCTGTGGCGCGGGTCACCTGCTCGACGTACTCGGGCGAGAGCTGCTTGCCCTGGGTCAGGATGGATTGCGCGGCGTTGAACTCGGCTTCGGCCCGGCGCAGGTGGCGCTCCTGATCGGCCTCCCGGCGACGGGCCTCGGCTTCGGCGCGCTGGATGTTGGAGACCTTGAAGCCCTCGATCTGCCCCAGCAGCGTGGCCTTGCGCCCGGGGTCGATGTCGGCCATCTCGTCCGAGCCCAGCAGCTTCTCCACGTCGCCGAGTGCCTTGTTGTCCCGGCGGGCCGCGGTCATCAGGGTCTGTGCCTTGTTCAGCCGCGTGTTCTCACGCCAGCGCTGGCGCAGGGTGTTGAGCTGCGCGGCGTCCAGTCCGCTGGCCGGGCCCAGCGCTTCGAGCGTGCCGTCGACGATGGCATCGGCTCCGGCCGGGTCGGCGATGTAGCGTCGCTGCGCGAACTCGAGCTGCTGGTCGATGCCGGCGCGCACGTCGCTCTGGTCGCGCTCGGTGACGGCCCGGGTAACGCCGCGGCCCAGCCGGTTGATGCGGCCATTGATCGAGGCCTGCGCGAGCTGCGCGTGCTGCTGGGGAATGCCGGGCAGGCCGATCGTGACACGCTCCTGTGCGCGGCGCTTGAACTCATCCGGGGCTTGGGTCTTGTCGATCGACCCATCCTTCACGCCGGCCGACACCTCGTCGCCGATCACATCCAGGTCGTTCTCGATGTTCTGCAGGCCCACGGCGGCCTTGGCGCGGTCTGCAGCGTCCCGGGCGACCCTGGCCTCGTGCGCCTGGCGCGCGGCCTCGCGGCGCTCCTGGGTCACCAGGTCGGCGCCCACCTGCTCCAAGGTGTTGGCGATCTGCCCGCCGTAGGCGCCCGCGGGGATCTGCGTCTCGTTGTAGCGCGTCGGCCGGGCGACGACGTTGCCGAAGCCCTCACCGGATGGGATCTTCGCCATGCTCAGCCCTCGAATGCAAAGTCGCCGGTGGTGCCGTCATAGAACGGCGCGGTCGTGACGGGCTTGCGCGCGTTCTTCCAGCCATCGAAGCCCGTGCCGGCGGCACGAAACAGCGAGGCGGTGAGGTCGTTGCGCCCTGCCCGCTTGGCCGCGGCACCGGAGAAGCGCAGGGAGCGCGCGCGGCGCTCGCCGCTCAGGATCGACATGGCCGCGTCCTCGCCGGCCAGCGCGTCGATCTCGGTTTCCGGCTCCAACGCGAACTCGTCGATGCGCGCGCCGCTTGCGCCGGTGGCAGCCCGGGCCGCGCCCCTCTCGCGCCGCGCCGCGCGTTGGATCTTCTCGGCCTGCTGCTGGGCGGCGTCGATCTCGTAGAGCGCGTCTGCCTCGGCGAGGTCAGCCTGGGCGCTGCCCTGCGCGTTTCGAGAGAGTCCACCAAGGACTTGGCCCGTCATCATCAGACCTTCAGCACCTGTGCACATCATTCCTCCAGGATTACGCCGCAGCGCTTGAGGCCCAGCCGCTCGTAGAGCTGGGCGGTGGTTTCGGTCTGCACACCGGTGGTGACACCAACCTGAACAATGCTGGCCTTCATCTCGTGCGCGGCCCACCAGCGGTACCGGTTGACCAAGCGCAGGGGTAGCAGCCCGCCGCGGTGATCGGGGCGCACGAACAGAGCGAGATCGGTGGCCAGCAGGTCGTCGCTGGCCCAATGCGGGGCTGCGACGGCGGCCATGCCACCCACCAGGGTTTCGCCTTCCTCGCCCACCCACAGGAATCCGCCGGGATGGGTCAGGAGGCCGCGCAGCGTGTCGTGCAGTCGGGCGCGCGAGAAGGTGAGCCGCGAGAAGCGTGGGCTCTCCGCGTGCATGAGCTCGCCCAGGTCGAGCAGCTGCGGCAGGTCAAAGGCGCTGGCGGGTCGGATCATGCTCACCCCGCGTTCACCGTGACATCGCGGATGATGGCCAGCACCGACCACGGGTAGGGCTGGTCCTGCTCAAGCGTGATACCGGATTCGCCGGTCGCCCACCCGTAATCGACCATCTCCTTGATGCCGCTGTAGGACGGTGGCGGTGCGTCCAGCGTGCCCGGCACATCGAACTGGCGGACATCGACCGGCGTTCCATTGATGCTGCCGCCCACGGTCTGAAAGAACCGGGCCTGGATGCGGTGCGTGCTGATGGCCTGGCCCTGGGACGTGCCGGTGCCGGTTCCTACCTCGGGCGCCTGCTGGCGGATGCGCGCCACGTAGCCCAGGCCGCCGGACACCTTCTCGGCCTCGCGCGGCAGGGTGATCTCGCCTCCAGACACTTCGAACTCGCCGATGTAGATGTCGTCGGCCAGCACGCTGATCGTCTCGCCCTCGAGGTGATCGAACCCGGACCACGTGTCAGCAGCGGGCCCCGTGAACTCGGCGCGGCAATCGTGGGCGTTGCGCACCTCCTGCGTGTCCATCCAGTTGCCCCAGTCCAGCTTCTCGATGTAGCGCTTGGTCTGGCCATCGATCGTGCGGCGCACCAGCAGGTACGTGGCATCCGACCCGCCTTCGGGCAAGGTGGCCACCCACTCAACGAACCCGCCCGCCACTTCACCGCTGCAGAACGCGATGGTGTTCTGCTCGGGGTTGTAGGTGATCGCCAGCAGCTTGCCGTCGCCCGTGGCGCACCACAGCACCGACTCGGGCGTCTGTTCGAACGCCATGGAACGAATGCCCTTGCGCAGCAGGTGGTCGCTGAACACCGAGATGTCGGGCGCCGCGAAGCCATCCACTTCGGACTTGCGAACCGCGCGCATGACCTTGCCGCCGCGCTGCATGAACACCAGATCGTCGCCAACCTGCTCGGGACGCACCCGGTCGCAGCCCCATCGGCTCTGCAGGTTGATCTGCTCGTTGGTCTGGCTGATGGGCTTCTCGATGCCGCCGCGGCATTCGAACTCGCCGCCCAGGGTCAGCGCGACGAGGTTGCGCCCGCTGTGCATGTACTCGATCGGGTTGACCTCGTCCGAGTCCACGGTCTTGTAGACCGCCGAGTCATCGTCCGTGCCGGGCGTGAAGTCGAAGAAAAGTGCGGTCTTGCTGCCCCACTTCGACTGTGGGTAGCGGGTCGTGTGCGCGAGCCACGTGCGCTGCTGGTAGAAGGTCACGGCCCTCGGGTAGCCGTCCACCGCGTTGAACGCAGGCTTGCGCAGCACCCACGCATCGGCCGGCGCCCCGGTCGTGCCGCTCAGCTCCTTGACGATCACGCCGGCAAGCACCGTTGTGCTGGTGTATCCCGTGACGCGCACTTTGCCGCCGTTAATGTCGACGATGCTGCCCACGGCATCGGTGCGCCAGCCGGCCGCGCTCAGCGTCAGGTTGCAGGCCGCGCCCAGCGGCGAGGCGGCCGACGGCGTGCACGTGGTCTGCGGCGATCCTTCGAGAAGCCAGATTGGCGCCGGGCCGGCGGTGCCGTTGGCGCTGAGGTCCAGGAAAGCCGATTCGACGGTCGCCGTCGCGCTGGTGCTGCTGCCAACCGCGGTGATGAGAGCTGTTCCACCGCCCCAGGTGATACGCCGGCCGACATCGGCAGCCAGGAAGAACGCCGCGCCGGCAGTGATCGTGCGCCCTGCGCCCACCGCGCCGTTGTCGATGGTCATGGTCATGGTGCCGCGGTCGCCGGTCTCGGCCACAGGGCTCGGACGGAACGCCGCATCGCCCACAGTCCACCGGGCGTCCCCGTAGCGGCGTACGGCCTGCGTCGGGTTATCGCCATGCGCCGCCAGCATGGTGTCGGCGCCTTGGCTGTAGTCAATGTCTTCGAGCTGGTCGTCGGTCCACGGCGTTGTGACCTCGTAGGGCGTGCTCGGCGCCGACTCGACGATTGCGCCGTTCTTCCACACCCGCATCACCTGGTCGCCCAGCTCGAGCAGGTAAGCATCGGTGCGCGAGTACACGAACGGCACGATGCGCGCGGTGTCGGCGCTGTCCTTGATCTCGCCGATGAACTTCGTGGGCGGGCGGATCGTCACCCCGCCCTGCTTGAGCACCACGCAGTTGAAAAGCTCCTGCGCGCTGGCGTTGTACTTGTCGATGTCGACGCGCCCGCGCAGCCGGGGCGACTGCTCGCCCGCGGTGAAGTTCGTGGTGATGGGCTGGATCTTCGGCATGTCAGCCCCTCACCTGCAGGAATGGCGAGTCGGTCCACTCGCCCGGCGGGTTCTCCTGTCCGTCGATGGTCTTGGCCTGGGCCAGCACCCCAACGCCCTTGGCGTAGAACTCCTGCTTGAGCGAGTCGCGCAGGCTGGTGCTCTTGGTGATCGGGTACGCCAGATCCATCTCCATGCGCTTGACCATGACGTGGGTGAGCAGCGCATCCCACTCGCCCTCGGTCACGTTGGCCACGTAGATCAGCGGCAGCACGTTGGTGTTCGCCATGATCCGCACGCCCTCCATGGCGTAGTCGAGCTCGTCACCGCGATACCCGACCTGCACGGTGCGCAGCCAGTTGGTGGGGCGGGCGAACTGGTAGCGCCAGTCGAACGCCGGCGCGGCCACCTCGGGCGCGAGCACCACGCGCTTGATGCAGCAGTTCCAGGGGTGGCGGCGCAGGATGTCGAGCTTGGCCAGGCCGTAGGTGTTGGCGCAGATGCGCCCGGCCGGCGTGTTCTCGCTCAGGGACGCGATGGGCGACGCCCCCAACAGGAGCAGCGCGTTGCTGCAGATCTCGACATCGGTGGCCATTCACGCTTCTCCAAGAAAAACGGGGAGCACGACGGCTCCCCGGTTCGGTGGTACCAGGGACGCCCTGGATCAGCCCGGGGGCAGGTACCAGATGTAGAACGTCGCCTGCGCGTCGTCGGTCGGGTTGGCGGCCTTGAGCGTTGCGAACGGTTCGGCGTCGTAGGCCAGCGGGGCGGAAACGCCGGAGGCCACCAGCGGACCGCGCAGGTCCTTCGAACCAGCAGCCGCCACATCGCCAGCGACCAGCAGGCCGTCGTTGTCGATCTCGGTGGTGCGATCCACGAAGCGGCGCAGGCCGACATCCATGGTCACGGACGAACCGAACGCGCCGTGGCTGACGACACCGTTGGGCAGCAAGCGCGAGCCCTTGGGGATCTTCAGGCCCGAGCCGAAGGTGTCGTTCTGCGCCCAGGCCGCGGTCGCGGGCGTGGTGAACTTCAGGCAGCGCGGGGTGCCGTGGTCGGTGTGCTCGATCAGCTTGCCGGCGTCCAGCAGCGCTTTCTCGCGGGAGTTGAATTCAGGCATGGTCAATGCTCCTTGCGGTGTTGTGCTGGTTACTGGAAGGCGATTTCCACGACCTTCTTGGGGTCCTGGCGGCCGGCACCGTAGGAGGCGCCCATGGATACCTGCCAGAGGTCCTTCTTGTCGGCGCGGCGGCTGACGTTGCCTTCTTCGTAGCCCTTGCCGAAGTGGATGCCCGACTTGGCCCAGGCGATCGTGTAGCTCACGCCACCCGAGCGCAGGATGCCGTTGTAGGGAACCCACTTGAAGCCCATCCAGCGGCCGCTGATGTCACCGGACTGCAGCATCTTCACGGCCATGTAGTCCGCGCTGGTCAGCGTGGTGTCCGTGAGGATGTCCTCGAGCATGAGCGGGTCGAAGGCCATGTGCAGCTCTTCGTCGTTGAGCTCGTCGGCCTCGTTGGCGCGGAACAGCTTCTTGGTCTCGATGAGCTTGGCCTTGGTGAAGCCAGTCGAGCCGTGGGCGATTTTCTGGCCGCTGGGCAGCGCTTCGGACGTGCCGTCCTTCTTGAGCTGCGAGCCGCGCGCAGCGTTGTAGATGATGCGGTCGATGCGCCGGTTCTTGGCGTTCATCAGCAGCTTCATGTAGTCGCCGCCGGTGACCGGGTTGACGATCATCTTGGGGATGTCGTTGCGGTCGAGCGGATAGGCCTTGTAGAAGTCGGCCATCTGCACGATCGGCGTGGAATGCACCGGGTCGGCGAGTTCGGTGTCGCCGTGGCGAACCGTGTTCTCGTCGAGCTCCGAGCCGTCGTCGCCGAGGAAGTTGATGGTGAACGAGTCGCCGGTGATGCTGCCGCGGTCGCTGACAGTGGCCAACAGGCGGGAATCGCGCTGAGCGGCTTCGGCACGGATCGCCGTGTCCCACTGCCGCACGAAAGCCTGGTCGATGGTGGAAGGCATTTCTGAACTCCGAGGTTGATGAGGTCAGCCTGGGGGTCAGGGTGTCCGGCGAGCCGGGCCTGCTACGGGAGATCGACGGGCTATCGTCTTGCTCTGCGGGCCTTGAGGGGTATCCGGCTGCCACACCGGGCCCTGTGAATGGGCCGCAGTGTCT
>VFQR01000690.1_pt1 | contig 37430 bp, 30 predicted proteins | sample 3512321 | NCBI WGS metagenome assembly VFQR01 (sample SAMN10412374, study PRJNA504923) | tailings metagenome | isolation source: Relicate 3 Philex TSF1 revegetated site | place: Philippines: Tuba, Benguet | collected 2017-08-29 | reverse complement strand
CAGCAGCACCTCGAAGAACACGAACAGGTTGAACAGGTCGGCGGTGAGGAAGGCGCCGTTCAGGCCGGCCAGCTGGAACTGGAACAGCGCATGGAAGTGCAGGGCGCGGCTGTCCCAGCCGGAGCCGGCGTAGAGCAGGGCGGCGCTGCCGAGCACCGCGGTGGTCGCCACCATCAGCGCCGACAGGCGATCGAGCGCGAGGCTGATGCCGATCTGCGCCGGCCAGTCGCCGAGCAGGTAGATGCTGACCTCGCCGGTGGCGGCACTCTGCAGCAGCAGCCAGGCCACGCCGAGCTGCAGCAGCATGGCGACTGCGGCCAGCGCGCGCTGGGCGGTCAGCCCGGCACGCTCGGTGAGCAGCAGCAGGGCGCCGGCCAGCAGCGGCAGCACGATCGGCAGGATGGGCAGGTGGTTCATGCCTCACCTCCCTCGCGTGCGCCTGCATCGGGCTCGCGGCCATCGACATGGTCGCTGCCGTTGTCGCCGCGGTTGCGGATCGCCACCACCGCCATCACCGCGGTCATCGCGAAGCTGATCACGATGGCGGTCAGCACCAGCGCCTGCGGCAGCGGGTCGGTGTGGTTCTCCAGGGTCGGCGCGAGGCCCTCGCGCAGGATCGGCGGCGCGCCGACCTTGAGCCGGCCCATCGAGAAGATCAGCAGGTTCACCGCGTACGAGAACAGGGTGAGGCCGAGCAGCACGTCGAAGGTGCGTGCCCTCAGCAGCAGGTAGACGGCCGAGGCGATCAGCACGCCCACGCTGCTGGCCAGCGCGAATTCCATCATGCGCCTTCTCCTTCCGTGCGGGTGGCGGGGTGGGTGGGCTGCGGCGCGCGCGGACGCCGCACGTGGCCGAGGCTGGCGAGGATCAGCAGGGCGCCGCCGCAGACGGCGAGCAGCACGCCGGTGTCGAAGGCCATCGCCGAGGACAGCGCGAACTTGCCGACGACCGGCAGCTCGACATAGCCGTAGGCGCTGGTCAGGAAGGGATAGCCGTAGACCCAGGCGCCGATGCCGGTGGCGGTGCCGATCAGCACGCCCCAGCCGATCGTCATCGCGTAGTCGAAGCCGATCCGCTGCTCGACGTAGCGGCTGCCCGAGAGGATGTACTGCAGCACCAGCGGCGACACCAGCACCAGGCCGGCGATGAAGCCACCGCCCGGCTCGTTGTGGCCGCGCAGGAACAGATAGACCGCCGCCGCCAGCGCCAGCGGCAGCAGCAGCCGCGCCAGCGTGGTCGGCATCGACAGCCGTTCGGGCGTGCCGGTCGGCAGTTCGTCCGGGGTGATCCAGGCGCGCCGCAGCAGGGCGTGGACCACCAGGCCGGCGATGCCGAACACGCTCAGCTCGCCGAGCGTATCGAAGCCGCGGAAGTCGACCAGGATCACGTTGACCACGTTGGTGCCGCCGCCTTCGGGGATCGAGCGCGCGAGGATCTCGCCGGCGACCGTATCGAGCGGCTGGGTGATGATCGCGTAGACCAGGGCGGTGATGCCGAGGCCGCAGGCGGCGGCGATGCCGAGGTCGCGCCAACGTCGCGCCGCGCTGCGCTCGAGCACGCCGTCGGCAGGCAGGTAGTTCAGGACCAGCAGCAGGAGGATCACGCTGACGGTTTCGACCAGCAGCTGGGTGAGCGCGAGGTCGGGCGCCGACAGCATGACGAAGCTGAGCGAGACCAGCAGTCCGCAGCCGCCCATCACGACGAGCGCGACCAGGCGGTTGCGGCGCACCAGCGGCACCGCGATCGCGAAGATGAGCAGCAGGGCCCACAGCACCCAGCCGAACAGCGGCAGTGGCTGGCCGTCGCCAAAGCCGCCAAAGCCGTGGCCCATCAGGAAGGGTGCGGCCGCCAGCACCAGCGCCGACAGCACCATCAGCAGCAGGTAGCGCTGCAGGCTGCCGTCCTCCAAGCGCTGGGTGAGGCCACGCGCGAAGGTCGTGAGCAGCTCGATCTTGCGATGGAAGGCGGCGAAGCCCAGCGAGCGCCGCACCTCGCGATGCAGGGCAACGAAGCGGCGCAGCCCGAAGTACAGGGCGATGCCGCCGCCCACGGCGATGGCGCTCATCAGCAGCGGCAGGTTGAAGCCATGCCACACGGCCAGGTAGTAGTCGGGCACGTTGCCGTGGGTGGCGCCGCGTACCGCCGTCTCCAGCACCGGCCCGATCACGAAGGCCGGCGCGATGCCGACCGCGATACACAGCAGCACCAGGATCTCGACCGGCACGCGCATGAAGCGCGGCGGCTCGTGTGGGGTCTTCTTCAGCACCTCGGTGCTGCCGGTGAAAAAGCAGTCGTGCACGAAGCGCAGGCTGTAGGCCATGCTGAGGATGCCGGCCAGCACTGCGGCGATCGCCAGCACCCAGCCCATCGCGCCATAGCCCTCGACCTGCAGGGTCTCGGCGAAGAACATCTCCTTCGACAGGAAGCCATTCAAGAACGGAATGCCGGCCATCGCCAGCGCGGCGATGATCGCCAGCGTGCTGGTGATCGGCATGGTCTTCAGCAGGCCCTGCAGCTTGCGGATGTCGCGGGTGCCGGTCTCGTGGTCGATGATGCCGGCGGCCATGAACAGCGAGGCCTTGAACACCGCGTGGTTGAGGATGTGGAACACGCCGGCCACCACCGCCAGCTCGGTCGGCAGGCCGAACAGCAGGGTGATGAGGCCGAGGTGCGAGACCGTCGAGTAGGCCAGCAGGCCCTTCAGGTCGTGCTGGAAGATCGCGAGGTAGGCGCCGGTTAGCAGGGTCGCCGCGCCGAAACCGGTGACGGTGTAGAACCACAGGTCGGTGCCGGCGAGGGCCGGATGCATGCGCGCCAGCAGGAACACGCCGGCCTTCACCATGGTCGCCGAGTGCAGGTAGGCCGATACCGGCGTGGGTGCCGCCATCGCGTGCGGCAGCCAGAAGTGGAAGGGGAACTGCGCCGACTTGGTCACCACGCCGCCGAGTACCAGCAGGGTCGCGACCGGGTAGAGCGCATGCGCGCGGATGGCGTCACCGGCATCGAGCACCGCATCCAGCTCGTAGCTGCCGACGATGTGGCCGATCACCAGCACGCCGGCCAGCAGGGCAAGGCCGCCAGCGCCGGTGATGGCCAGCGCCATGCGGGCGCCCTTGCGGGCATCGTCGCGGTGGCTCCAGAAGCCGATCAGCAGGAAGGAGCTGATCGAGGTGAGTTCCCAGAAGGTGGCGAGCAGCAGCAGATTGCCGGCGATCACCATGCCCAGCATCGCGCCCATGAACAGCATGAGATAGGCGAAGAAACGCGGCGCGCTGTCCTTGGGTGACAGGTAATAGTGCGCGTAGAGAACAATCAGCAGGCCGATGCCGAGCACCAGGCCAGCGAACATCCAGGCCAGGCCGTCGATGCGCAGCGACAGGTTCAGGCCGGCCTCGGCGATCCACGGCGTGAAGCTGCGGATGACCTCGCCCTCCATCACCTGCGGAGTGATCGACGCGAGGATGGCCAGACCAGTCAGCGGCGCCAGCGCGGCGATCGCGGCGGCCACGCTGCGCGGGCCCTTGTGGGCGAGCGCGATCAGCAGGGCGCACACGAAGGGCGCGGCGAGCAGGATCTCGAGCATGGTGCGATTCCGTTGCGGGGGAGGCGTGCGCGCAGTCCGATGACGCGGTGGATTCACCGCTTAACCGCAAGGGTGAAGACCGTGCGCAGCGGCCGTAGTCTAGCCCATGGATGTGAAGACTCCGCGGGTTTTTCCCGTTGATTCCGCGACTTGCGCTTGCAGCGCACGTATAAGTACGTGGAGCCGGGAATCGGCAATGGGAAATCGGGAATCGCGTGGCCACCCGGTGCCTGCGATTGGGCGAGAACTCCTTGAGCCGGCGCCGTCGCCGGGGCTGATCGCAGCGGCGTGTCGATTCCCTATTCCCGATTCCCCATTCCCGGCTCCAGAACCATCCAGCACACCAGGGTGATTACCACCGCGCCGATCACGTTCAGCGCGATGCCGTGGCGGAGCATGGCCTGCGCCGGGACCAGGCCGGTGCCGAACACGATCGCGTTCGGCGCGGTGCCGACCGGCAGCATGAAGCTGCAGCTCGCCGCGAGCACTGCAGGGGCCATCAACACCGCCGGATCGAGGTCCATCCCGACCGCAGCGGCGGCGAGGATCGGCATGACCAGCACGGCCGTGGCGGTGTTGCTGTTGATCTCGGACAGCAGGCTGACGCTGATGGCGATCAAGGCGATCTTCAGCGGCAGCGGCAGATCGAGCACGCCGCCGAGCGCTCCGGCGGCGGCATCCGACAGGCCCGAGCCCTGGAAGGCGGTGGCGATCGCGATGCCGCCGCCGAACAGGATCATCACGCCCCAGGGAATGCGCTCGGCGCTCTTCCAGTCGAGCAGCTGGCCGCCGCGGCCATCGGGCGCGAGCGCCATCGCGATCACGCCAAGCAGGGCGACGCTCGCGTCATTGGCGTTGGGCAGGCCGAGCCAGGTGCGCCATCCGCCGAAGGGCTCGGTGCGCGTGACCCAGGCCAGGGCGACCAGGCCGAAGATCAGCAGCACGCGTTTCTCGGCCGGTGTCCATGCGCCCAACTCCGGCAGTTCTGCGCGCGGAGATCCGGCCAGGCCGCGGGCCAGCCACAGCGCCGCCAGCGGCAGCATCAGCAGCACCGTCGGCAGGCCAAAGGCCATCCAGTCGGAGAAGCCCAGGCTCTCGCCGGTGGTCTGGCTGTAGACCTGCATGAACACCAGGTTCGGCGGCGAGCCCAGCGGTGTGCCGAGTCCGCCGATGCTGGCGCCGTAGCAGATCGCCAGCAGCAGCGGCACCGCGAGGCGCCGATCGGGATAGGCCTGCAGGATCGCCAGCGCCACCGGCACCAGCATCAGCGTGGTTGCGGTGTTCGACAGCCACATGCTGCACAGGCCCGCGGCAGCGGCGAAGCCGAACACCAGCGCACGACCGCCGCCGCCTCCGAAGGCGCGGACCATGCCAAGCGCCAGCCGCCGATGCGCGCCGGCCTGTTCCAGCGCCTTCGACAGCATGGCGCCGCCAACCAGCAGCAGGATCAGTTCATTGCCATACGCTTCCGCCACCTGGCGCGGGCTCAGCACCCCGGCCAAGGGAAACAGCGCCAGCGGCAGCAGTGCGGTGATCGCATGCGGCGCGGCTTCGAGCATCCACCAGGCCGCGCACCAGGCGGTGACAGCCAGGGTGAAGCTGGCGCTGTGCGAGAGCCCGAGCTCCGGTCCGAGCAGCAGGGCCAGCGCGGCCAGCACGGGGCCGCTCAGCAGTCGTGCGATTGGCGCGCGCATGCAGATGTGTCCAGACAGGGGCCTGCACTGTAGCGGCAGCGGCTGACGATGCGCAGCGCCGCGCATGCCATGCTTGTGCGATGAAGCAGAGCTCGATGCCCATACGCTGGCTGGTGTTCGGCGGCAGCGGCGCCGTCGGGCGCTTTCTGCTGCCGGCGCTGGCGGCTGCGCGCTGCCAGGTGCTGGCGCTCAGTCGCGAGCCCGCGCCCGCCGCGATCGCGCGAGTGCGCTGGCTGCAGGGATCGCTGGAGTCCGCGCCCGCGCTGGATCGCGTGCTCGCCAGTGAGGAGCGCGTCGAGTTGATCTGCTCGCTCGGCCCGCTGGATGCCTTCGCTGCCTGGCTGACCGCGCATCCGCCCGCCGCAGGCCAGCGGGTCATCGCCCTGTCATCGCTCAGCGCCGAGTGGAAGCTGGCTTCGCCCAACCCCGGCGAGCGTGCGCTGGCGCGGCGCCTGGTCGACAGCGAGCAGCGGGTGCTGGAGCTCTGCGCAGCGCGGACTGCTGGCGCCACCCTGCTGCGCTGCGGATTGATCCACGGTGCCGGTATCGATCGCAGCCTGAGTCCGCTGCTGCGCTGGGCGCGACGCTGGCCGTTGCCCTGGCCGCGCGCGGCGAACGGTTTGCGTCAGCCGGTGCATGCGCAGGATCTGGCGCGCGCCGTGCTCGCCGTCGCTACGCAACCTGAGTTCGCGCAGCAGCGGCTGTCGCTGCCCGGCCCGGAAGCGCTGTCGTTTCCGGCGATGTTGCAGCGCAGCTTGGCCGGAGAGGCGCGGGCCAACGGTCTGCTACCGGTTCCCCTGCCCGGGGTTTTCGCGCTGGGCAGTCTGCTCGCGCGTCTGCCGGGGCGCATCGGTGCGCGCTCCGCCACGCTCAGGCGGCTCTATCTTGACCAGTTGAGCCCTTGCGATGACTGGGTCCGACTGGGCATACCGCTGACCGAACTGCAGCGCATCGGGCCTGCGGTTGGCGAGTAATTCCAGTACCGCTGAGGTCAGGAATTGCCAATCGTGATGCGGCTTCGCGGAGTTTGTTGCGCTGCCGCATGAGTGATGGTCGCGGCCATACGCCGCAGCATTGCCATCCTTAATCGCGGCTGGCTACAGTACCCGAGCCCCACCCCCCGATAACCAGAAAGGACACGAACATGCAGGCTCGATTGACCCTGGCATTGGCGCTGTCGGTTTCGCTGCTCGCAGGCTGCAGCGGCTCCTCCAACAGTCCACGCGCGGTGCCGGTAACGCCGGCGACCAACAACAACGGCACCCCGGTCGCAGGCGTCATCACCGCCCGTTTCGATCCTTCCACCGGCGTGATTCCGACGCCGAACAACCTGCTGCTGTCGGGCACCACCGATCTCACCCTCAACATCCCGGTGGCGGGCGGCGAGGGTTCGACCAACTTCGGCGATCCGCAGGTCGCGGTGAACACGCTCGACGGCTGGAGCACCACGGCGCCGTGGTCGTTCTCCTTCAGCGATGCGCCCAACCCCGCCTCGGTGGTGCCGGGCCAGAGCGTGCGCGTCTTCGAGGTCACCCTGACCGGCCCCGGTGGCGGCGTGACCGGCGTGGTCCGCGAGCTGCAGGCCGGCGTCGATTTCGTGACCGCGCCGCAGAGCAGCGATGCCACCGGCCGCAGCTGGGCGATGGTGCCGCTGAAGCCGCTGAAGCAGCTGACCTCCTACATGGCGGTGCTGACCACCGGCATCCGCGACAGCCGCGGCAATGACGCCACGCCCGCGCAGACCTACTTCCTGACCAAGCGCACCACGCCGCTGTGCACCGCCGGCGCCAGCACCGATCCGCTGCTGCCGACCGCCACCGCCTGCGCGCTGGAGCCGCTGCGCCAGCTGACCAATTCGCATCTCGCCGCGGCCGCCGCTGCCGGCGTCAACCGTGACTCGGTGGTGCTGAGCTGGGTCGCCACCACCCAGGGCATCACCCCGGTGCTGCAGGCGGTGCGTTCGGTCACCCAGCCGGGTGCAATCACCGTCGCACCCTCGGGCCAGAACGTGTCGATTGCCGGCCTGCCGCCGATCGCCGACATCTTCATCGGCACCCTGCGCGTGCCCTACTACCTGTCGGCGCCCAGCCAGGCCAACCCGACCGCGCCGCTGAACACCTTCTGGCGCGCCGCGCCGGGCGGCTACCTGCCGCCCTTCAACCAGGCCGGCCTGAACCCGACCTCGCGCAACATCACTTTCGCCAACCCGATTCCGGTGGCGACCGGCAACGAGACCATTCCGGTGCTGATGACGGTGCCGAACGCGGCTTCGGGCCGCACCAAGCCGGCCGCCGGCTGGCCGGTGGTGATCTACCAGCACGGCATCACCCGCAACCGCAGCGATGCGCTGGCGATCTCGGCGACCATGGCGGCGCAGGGCTTCGCGGTGGTGGCGATCGACCTGCCGCTGCACGGCCTGCCCTCGAACAACCCGCTGGCGATCGGCAACACGCCCTTCGGCGCGGTCGCCCGCGAGCGCACCTTCGGTGTCGACTACATCAACAACAGCACGGGTGCGGCCGGCCCTGATGGCATTCCGGACGATTCCGGCGCGCACATGATCAACCTGAGCTCGCTGCTGACCTCGCGCGACAACCTGCGCCAGGGCGTGGCCGACCTGTTCGTGCTGGCGCGGACGATTCCGAACATCGACCTCGATGGCAACGGTGCCGGTGACCTGGACGCCTCGCGCGTGGCCTATGTCGGCCAGTCGCTGGGCGCGATCGTCGGTACGCCCTTCCTCGCGCTCGAGTCGACCGTCAACGTCGGCGTGCTGTCGGTCCCGGGCGGCGGCATCGCCCGCATGCTGGAGGCCTCGCCGACCTTCGGTCCGCGCATCCGCGCGGGTCTCGCCGCTGCCGCCGGCCTGCAGCCGGGAACGCCGTCCTACGACCAGTTCTTCGGCGCGACCCAGCAGATCATCGACTCGGCCGACCCGATCAACTACGGCTTCGCCTCGGCGACCAACGCGATCCTGCTGCATGAAGTGGTCGGCGACGGCGCCAGCGTGCTGCCCGACCAGGTCATTCCCAACCGCGTGAACGGCGCGCCGCTGTCCGGCACCGAGCCGATGATCGCCGCGCTGGGCCTGCCCGCGATCACCGCCAGCACGCAGTCCGCCAACGGCGTGCGCGGCGCGGTCCGCTTCATCGCCGGCGACCACGGCTCGCTGCTGAGCCCGGCGGCATCTACGGCTGCGACCGTCGAGATGCAGGGCCAGATGGCCAGCATGATCGCGACCAGCGGCCAGGCCGTGCAGGTCACCAACACCTCCGTCATCCGCACGCAGTAAGCGACCACTCAAGGGACATCACCATGACCAAGATCCACACGCATGTCCGAGCGGGCCGTCCGATGCTGCTGCGCGCGCCGATGGCGCTCGCGGTGGGCGTCGCCCTGCTTGCCGGCTCCGCGCACGCGGCCGAGTTCAGCCGCGGCGACTTCACGATGAGCATCGACACCACGCTGACCTACGGCGCTTCCTCGCGCATGGAGGATCGCGACGACAACCTGGTCGGCAAGATCAACCTCGACCCGACCCTGGGCGCCCGCGTCACTGCCCTGCAGGCGCAGAACCGCTGGGTCGAGTCACAGGCGCTGGCGGCGTCCGCCCCCGGCCGCTTCTCGGTCAACTCCGACGACGGCAACCTGAAGTACGACAAGGGTGACCTGATCTCCAACGCGGTCGGCATCACCTCCGAAATCAGCATGAACTGGACCAACTGGGGCGCCTTCGTGCGCGCCACCGGTTTCTACGATTTCGAAACCATGGACCGCGACGACATCAGCGATGCCGCCAAGGACCGCATCGGCCGGCGTGCGCGCCTGCTGGACGCCTTCGTCTACCGCGACTTCATCATCGCCAACGACATCAGCGGCAACTTCCGCTTCGGCCGCCAGGTGGTGAGCTGGGGCGAGAGCACCTTCATCCAGGGCGGCATCAACGTCGTCAACCCGGTCGACGTGTCGCGCCTGCGCGTGGCCGGCGCCGAGCTGAAGGAAGCCTTCCTGCCGGTCAACTCGATCTGGGCATCCTTCAGCCTGACCGAGAACCTGTCGCTGGAAACCCTGTACCTGCTGGAGTGGTCGGAAACCGAAGTCGAGCCCTCGGGCACCTACTTCGCCAACAACGACTTCGGTCTGACCGGCGGCGAGTTCGTGATGCTGAACTTCGGCCTGGTCGACGAGCCTGCGAACTTCGGCGTCTGTCGCACCACGCCCGCGGCCGACCCGCGCTGCGGCGCGGCCTTCCCGCGCGCCAATGACCGCGAGGCGCGCGACCTCGGCCAGTACGGCCTGGCCCTGCGCTACTACGCGTCCGAGCTTGGCGACACCGAGTTCGGCCTCTACTACCTGCGCTACCACAGCCGCCTGCCCTTCGTGTCCGGCACCTCGATCACCAACGCCAGCCCGGCCTCGGGCCGCTACTTCATCGAGTACCCCGAGGACATCAACCTCTACGGCCTGAGCTGGAACACCAACATCGGCACCATCGCCTTCCAGGGCGAGATCAGCTACCGCGACAACGCGCCGCTGCAGGTCGACGATGTCGAGCTGTTGTTCGCCGGCCTGTCGCCGCTCAACCCGCTGGTCCAGGAGCCCTTCCTGCGCTTCCGCAGCCGCTTGGGCCAGTTCGGTCCGGGTGAGTACCTGAGGGGCTGGGAGCGGCACGAAATCAGCCAGCTGCAGTTCACCCTGACCAAGGCCTTCGGCCCGGGCAACTTCCTCGGCGCCGACCAGATCGCCACGGTCGGCGAGTTCGGCGGCACCAAGGTGTGGGACCTGCCGTCGCTGCAGGTGATGCCCTTCCAGGGCGATGGTACCGACACGGTCTGTGGCCCCGATTGGATCAGCGGCGGTGGCCGCAATCCGCTGAACAGCTGCGAGGGCTTCGCGACCTCGTTCTCCTGGGGCTATCGCCTGGCTGCGCGCGCCGACTACAACAGTGTCGGCGGCAGCACCTGGAACGTCTCGCCGCGCATCGCCTTCAACCACGACGTCAATGGCATCTCGCCCGGCGCCGGCGGCAACTTCATCAAGGGCCGCAAGTCGTCGACCGTGGGCGTCGAGGGCAACTACCTGAACAAATGGGTGCTGGACCTGTCCTACACCTCGTTCTGGGGAGGCGGCATCTACAACCTCACCAGCGACCGTGACTTCGTGGCGGTCTCCGCCAAGTACCTGTTCTGATCCCCGCCAGGAGAAATCGCATCATGCGCACATTCACCACCACCGCCCTGGCGATCGCCGCGCTGACCTTCAGCGCCGGCGCGCTGTCGGCGGTCAGCGCCGAGCAGGCGCGTCGCCTGGGCAATGAACTGACGCCGGTCGGCGCCGAAAAGGCCGGCAATGCCGCCGGCACCATCCCCGCGTGGGAGGGTGGCATCACCGCGCCGCCCGCGGGCTACAAGGTCGGCGACCACCACCCGGATCCGTTCGCTGCCGACCGCCCGCAGTTCAGCATCACGCCAGCGAACTACAAGGAGCACGCCGACAAGCTGACGGTCGGCCAGCAGGCGATGTTCGAGCGCTACCCGAGCTTCCGGATGGACATCTATCCGACCCGTCGTTCGGCCTCGTTCCCGCAGCGCACCTATGACTTCACCATCAAGAACGCCACCACCGCGCAGCTGGTGGCCAATGGTGACGGCGTCGAGAACGCGGCCGAGGGCATTCCCTTCCCGATCCCGCAGAGTGGCCAGGAAGTCATCTGGAACCACAAGATGAAATACAAGGGCGTGTCCAGCGCCCGCTGGGCCAACCAGGCGGCGGTGACCGGCAACGGCCAGTACAACCTGGTGCGCATCCGCGAGGAGTTCCTCGGCCTGTACTACAAGCCGGGCAACACCATCGCCGACATCAACAACATCCTGCTGTACTTCTACCAGGTGGTGGAAAGCCCGGCGCGTCTGGCCGGCCAGGTGCTGCTGGTGCATGAAACCCTGAACCAGCAGGCGCAGATCCGCCAGGCCTGGGTCTACAACCCCGGCCAGCGTCGCGTGCGCCGCGCTCCGAACGTCGCCTACGACAACCCCGGTACGGCGTCCGACGGCCTGCGCACCAATGACATGACCGACATGTTCAACGGCGCGCTCGACCGCTACGACTGGAAGCTGGTCGGCAAGAAGGAGATGTACGTCCCGTACAACTCCTACAAGGCGCACAGCGACCAGGTGAAGGTGGCTGATCTGATCCGCCCGAACCACCTGAATCCCGACCACCTGCGCTACGAGCTGCATCGCGTCTGGGTGGTGGATGCGACCCTCAAGGAAGGCCAGCGCCACATCAACCCGCGCCGCACCTTCTACGTGGACGAGGACAGCTGGCAGATCCTGGTGCTCGACCACTACGACAGCCAGGGTGCGCTGTGGCGCTATTCCGAGGCGCCGTCGGTGAACTACTACGAGGTGCCGGTGTTCTGGACCACGCTGGAAACCCACCACGACCTCAAGTCCGGTCGCTACATCGTCAGCGGCCTGGACAACGAGGACGCGATGGTCGACTTCTCGCACCAGAGCACGCCGGACAGCTACTCGCCGCAGAACCTCCGCGCGCGCGGCGTGCGCTGACGTCGGGACGACGGGCTGCACGTGGCGTAACACCTGCCAGCCGCGACCCCACGTCGCGGCTGGCTTTGTTTTGGGCATTCCCGAGTGTCGGCAGGATGCCCGCCGTGCTGCCGGTGATCCGGCAGGGGGAACAGCTGGACGGCCGCCATTCCTACCGGATGTGGCCAACTTAGGGAGGCAACGATGATCCTCAAGCTCGCGGCTCTGTCCGCAGGCATTGCCCTGGCCACGGCCAGCCTGTATGCATGGGCTGACACGGCCGAACAGCCTGCATCCGCACCGCGGACCGCCGAGGTCCTGCCGCTTGTGCTGAAGCAGGGCCTGTTCCTTGACTTCGCCGAGGCCGCCAACCGCGCGATCGCGGTCGGTGAGCACGGCCATGTCGCGGTGTCGGAATCGCGCAGCGACTGGCGCCAGGTCGAGAACGTGCCGACCCGGGCCACTCTCACGGGCGTTGCCGCGATCGGAGATCGCGCCTGGGCGGTAGGCCACGACGGCGTGATCCTTGCCAGCGAGGACGGTGGCCTCACCTGGAAAGTCCAGCGCGAGGATCGCTGGCAGCCGCTGCCCGAGGACGACTTCGACGCCGAGTTCGACCCGACCCAGGGCGCGCCCCTGCTCGACGTGATCGCGCTGGACGCCAACAACGTCATCGCGGTCGGCGCCTACAGCCTGATGCTGGTGACGCGTGATGGCGGCAACACCTGGACGCGCGTCGATCCCAACGCGCAGGCGGCCATCGAACCGCCCGCGGATGCAGCGCCGACGGCCGCCGACGCGCAGCCGGATGCCGAGGTCGCGGCGGAGGACGAAGACTGGCTGCTTGACGATGACTCGCTGATGCTCGACGAGGAAGAGGATCCCCACCTCAACGGCATTACCCGGACGCCCGATGGCGCCCTGATGGTGGTGGCGGAGCGCGGCGCGGCCTTCCGTTCGCTCGACAACGGCGCGACCTGGCAGCGCCTCAGCCTGCCTTACGAGGGCTCGATGTTCGGCGTGCTGGCGCTGGGCGAACGCCATGTGCTGGCCTACGGCCTGCGCGGCAACGTCCAGGAAAGCACCGACATGGGCGATACGTGGACGGAGCTCAGCACCGGCACCGAACTCAGCCTCCAGGGCGGCACCGTCCTGGCCGATGGCGGCGTGCTGCTGGTGGGTTCGAACGGCGTGCTGCTGCATCGTGACGCAGGCGCCGCCGAGTTCACCGAAGAGTTCTACCTGAACGAGCGCCAGGAAACCCCCGTCCTGTCCGCCGTCCTGCCGATCAGTGCCCGCGAGATCCTCGTCGCCGGCGAGAAAGGCCTCGGCCGCACCCAGCTGAAGTGAATCCCATGGCCCACGGATCGAGTTCCAACAACGACACCTTCCTGCATCGCACGGCCGAACGCCTGGTCTTCGGCGCGCGCCCCGTCGTGCTCGTGCTGTTCGCACTGGTCACTGTGGTGATGCTGTACTTCGCGGCCCAGCTCAAGGTCGATGCGGGCTTCAAGAAGCAGATCCCGCTCGACCACGAGTACATGCAGACCTTCCTCGAGTACGAGCAGAACTTCGGCGGTGCGAACCGCGTCCTGGTGGCCGTCATGGCCAAGGACGGCGACATGTTCGACCAGGAGTTCTTCCAGCTGATGGAGAGGGTGACCGCTGACGTCATCGCCATCGACGAGACCGACGACGCCCGCGTGCGCTCGATCTTCACCCCGAATGTCCGCTTCGTCGAAGTGGTCGAGGACGGCTTCGCCGGCGGCAACGTCATCCCGCCGGAGTTCACGCCCAACCTCGAGGGCTGGACCGCCACGCCCGAGGACTTCGAGACCGTCCGCAGCAACATCGTCAAGGCCAGCATCATCGGCCAGCTGGTCTCCCGCGATTTCTCCGGCGCGATGGTGTGGGCAGACCTGATCCCCGAAGACTCCGGTCAGCGCCTGGACTACCAGGCGGTCGCCGCCAAGTTCGAGGACATCCGCCAGAAGTACGAGAACGAGAACTACACCGTCCACATCATCGGCTTCGCCAAGATGGTCGGTGACATCGCCGACGGTGCGCGCTCGGTCATCTACTTCTTCTTCCTGACCATCGCCATGACCTGGCTGCTGCTGTTCATCTACTCCAGCTCGGTCAAGCTCGCCACGCTCACCGTGTTCGCGGCCCTGATCTCGGTGGTGTGGATGCTGGGTGCGCTGCGCCTGCTGGGCTTCGGCATCGACCCCATGAACATGCTGACGCCGTTCCTGATCTTCGCGATCGCGGTCAGCCATGGCGAGCAGATGATCAACCGCTTCCGCGGCGAGATCTTCTTCGGCGGGCTTGAGGAAGGTACGGTCGAGGAGCTGCGCGCTCGCGCCAAGTACGCTGTCGGCCCGCTGGAGGCCGCGAAGACCTCGTTCCGCATGCTGCTGGTGCCTGGCACCGTGGCCCTGGTGGCCGGCTGCATCGGCTTCGGCGCGATCATGGTGATCCCGATCGACATGGTCCGTGAGCTGGCGGTCACCGCGACGATCGGCGTTGCCCTGACCATCCTCACCGACCTCGTCCTGCTGCCGGTGATGCTGAGCTACACGCGCCTGCGCAACCTCGAGAAGAAGCGCGAGTTCCGCCTGCGCCAGCTGACCAAGTTCGACCGCATCTGGGCCTTCCTGGCCAAGGGCAGCCGACCGCTGCCGGCTTTCATTCTCGTCACCGTGGGCACGCTCGGCTGGTACTTCGCCGAGCGCGAGGGCGACAAGGTCATGATCGGCGATGCCCAGGCCGGCGTGGCCGAGCTGTGGCCGGACGCGCGCTACAACCAGGACGCGGAGATGATCTCCTCGCGCTTCGCGCTGGGCGTGGACATCCTCAACGTGATCGCCGAAGCCGGCCCCTCGGCCTGTACCACCAGCTACGCGGCGATGGAGCTGCTTGACCGCTTCAGCTGGCACATGCGCAACGTCGAGGGCGTCGAGCAGGTCATCAGCCTGCCAATGGCGGCCAAGATCGTCTACGCAGGCTACAACGAGGGCAACATCCGCTGGCGCACCCTGCCGCGCGATGGCGACTCGCTGCGTCTGTCGACGCAGAGCTTCGAGACCGACACCGGCCTGCTCAACTCCGACTGCAGCGCGATGTCGATCATGATGTTCCTGAGCGACCACAAGGCGACCACGATCGATCGCATCGTCGCCGCGGTGAAGCAGTTCCGTGAGGACAACAATGCCTACCACCTCGACTTCCGCGCCCGCCACGAGGGTCTGATGAAGGAGGCCGAGGCCCGCGGCGAGACCTACACCACCGACGAGGTCAACCTGCGCCTGGGCACCGGCAACATCGGCGTGATGGCGGCGATCAACGACACCGTGCGCGCTTCCGAGCACACCATCCTCTATCTGCTCTATGCCGCCGTGTTCGTGATGTGCCTCATCAGCTTCCGCAGCCTGGTCGCGGCCCTGTGCATCCTGCTGCCGCTGGTGCTGGTGACCGAGCTCGGACACACCCTGATGGTTCAGCTCGGCATCGGCATGAAGGTCAACACGCTGTGCGTGGTGGCGCTGGGTGTCGGCATCGGCGTCGACTACGGCATCTACATCTACGCGCGCATGGCTGAGGCCCTGAAGCAGGGCCACGACCTCACCAACTCCTACTTCATCGCGCTGAAGACCACCGGCATCGCGATTTTCTACACCGCGCTGACCCTGGCCGCCGGCGTCGGCACCTGGGTGTTCTCCGATCTGAAGTTCCAGGCCGACATGGGCCTGATGCTGACCTTCATGTTCATCATGAACATGATCGGCGCGGTGGTGCTGATCCCGGCCCTGCTGTTCTGGCTGTCCAAGCTCAGCCCGCGCTTCGCGCGCGCCTGAGGGATGCAGTCGCGACCCGGGTCCGCCCTCGCGGTGGGCCCGGGTTTCGTGCGTGCCAATCGTCGACGTGAGCAGGCTGGAGCCGGATTGCAGTGCGTCTCGACCCGACGGACTGGGCCGCCCGACAACCGGCCTAGATCATCCCCCGCGCCGCGAACGAGTACGGCTCACCCTCGCCGACGATGAAGTGATCCAGCACGCGCACGTCGATCAGGGCCAGTGCGTCCTGCAGGCGGCGGGTGATCTGGCGGTCGGCAGCGGAGGGCTCGGCGACGCCGCTGGGATGGTTGTGGCCAAGGATCACCGCGGCTGCGTTGTGGGCGAGGCAGCGCCGCACCACTTCGCGCGGGTGGACCTCGGAGCCGTCGATGGTGCCGCGGAACAGCTCCTCGAAGGCCAGCATGCGGTGGCGGCTGTCGAGGAACATGCAGGCGAACACTTCCTGCGGGGCACGCTGCAGACGTTGGCGGAACAGCAGGCCGGCGCTGCGCTCATCGCTGATCGCGGGGCCACGCTGCAGCTGCGCGCTGAGACAGCGGGCGCCCAGCTCGTGCGCAGCCAGCAGCAGGGCGGTGCGTGCTGGCCCGAGGCCACGCTCGCGCAGCAGGGATTCCGGGCCCAGCGCTGCCAGTGCGGCGAGACTGCCGTGGCGCGTGATCAGGCCGCGCGCGCAGGCGACTGCATCTTCGCCGGCCATCCCAGAGCCCAGGAACAGAGCCAGGAGCTCGGCGTCGCCCAGGGCCTGGGCGCCGCGCTTCAGAAGTTTTTCCCGGGGACGCTCGGCCTCGGGCCAATGACGGATCGACATGTGGACTCGGCAGCAGGCAACTGCGGCCCAGATTGCCCCCGCCTCGTACCGGGCGGAACCGGAGGAGCCAGCCCTTTCGGGTAATCTATCGGCCGTTTTCGGGGTAGGACTTTTCCGGTGACCGCAGCTCCTTCCGCGCGGCGCATCCTGCTGGGCGTGTCCGGCGGCATTGCCGCCTACAAGTCGGCCGAGCTGGTGCGTCTTCTGCGCGCCGGTGGCGCCGAGGTGCAAGTGGTGATGACCGCCAGCGCCCCCCAGTTCATCGGCCCACTCACCCTGCAGGCCCTCTCGGGCCGGCCGGTTCGCGACTCGCTCTGGGATGCCGCCGCCGAAGCGGCGATGGGCCATATCGAGCTGGCCCGCTGGGCCGACCTGGTGCTGATCGCGCCGGCCACGGCCGACCTGCTCGCGCGGCTCGCGCAGGGCCGTGCCGATGATCTGCTGACCACGCTGTGTCTGGCCTCCGACCGTCCGCTGTGGCTGGCCCCGGCCATGAACCGCCTGATGTGGGCGCACCCGGCCACGCGCGCCAATGTCGAGCTGCTCAGCGCGCGCGGCGCACGCGTCCTCGGCCCCGGCGTCGGCGCCCAGGCCTGCGGCGAGACCGGCGAGGGGCGCATGCTCGAACCCGGCGACATCGCTGCCGCCGCGCTGGCGGCGCTGGCGCCACGGGTCGCCGGCCTGGCCGGTCGACGGGTCTTGATCAATGCCGGGCCGACCTTCGAGGACATCGACCCGGTGCGGTTCCTGGGCAACCGCAGCTCGGGAAAGATGGGTTTCGCCTTGGCCGAGGCCGCTGCGGCTTCGGGTGCCGAGGTCACCCTGGTGGCCGGTCCGGTGGTGCTTGCGACGCCGCCGGGCGTGCAGCGGATCAACGTGCGTTCGGCGGCACAGATGCGCGAAGCCGTGCTGGACCGGCTCGACGGCATGGACGTGTTCATCGCCGCGGCCGCGGTCGCCGACTATCGGCCGCGCGAATGCGCCGAGCAGAAGATCAAGAAATCGGCCGAGGCCTTCAGCATCGACTGCGTGCGTAATCCGGACATCGTCGCCGAGGCCGCCGCGCGTCAGAAACGGCCGCTGGTGGTCGGATTCGCCGCCGAGACGCGGGAGGTCGAGGCCTACGCGCGCGACAAGCTCGAGCGCAAGGGGCTCGATCTGATCGCCGCCAACGATGTCGCCGCCCCCGGTCTTGGATTCGAGAGCGAGAGCAACGCGCTCACCGTGCTGTGGAAGGACGGCCGTGCACGCATCGAAACCGCTCCCAAGGCCGAGGTGGCCCGGCTTTTGCTGGAGATCATCGCTGAGCGTCTGGGAGCCCGCGCATGAGCGCGCTGGCGCCGGTGGCGATGCGTGTGCTGGACGCGCGGCTCGGCACCGAGTTTCCGCTGCCCGAGTACGGCACCGCCGGCTCGGCGGGGCTGGATCTGCGCGCCATGGTCGAAGCGCCGCTGGTGCTGGCGGCAGGACAGAGCGTGCTGGTGCCGTCGGGGATTGCGATACATTTGAACAATCCGGAGCTGTGCGCGGTGGTGCTGCCGCGCTCGGGCCTCGGCCACAAGCAGGGGCTGGTGCTGGGCAATCTGGTCGGATTGATCGATTCGGACTACCAGGGGCCGCTGATGATCAGCCTGTGGAACCGCAGCCAGAGCCCCTGTACGGTCGCTCCGGGCGATCGGGTGGCGCAGCTGGTGGTGATGCCGGTGCAGCGGGTGCAGCTGGAACGCGTCGAGTCCTTCGAGGCCAGCGCGCGGGGCGAAGGCGGATTCGGCCATACCGGCATCCGCTGAAGGCGACAGGGCGTGGCGGGGCGGATGCGGGCACCCAGGGGCGAAGGAAACCGAGGTCGATGACCAAGCGCAGGAAGAAGCAGAAGGACCCGGTACAGCTGCCGCCCGAAGTGCTGGCGCTTCGGCGTCCGGCCTATTTCGTTTTGGCCCTGCTCGCGCTGCTCGGCGGCCTGCTGATCATCTGGCAGGGCGTCCTGGCCTGGCAGAGCGGCCGCGCCGGCCCGCGTCTCGAGGCGCTGCGCGCCTCGCTGGCGGAGAACATCGGCGACGACCTCGCCGCGCGCATGCGCCGCATCGAACGCGCGGTCAACGATCCCTACCTGCGCGCCGACCTCGCTGCGGGCGCGCTCGACTCGGCGAAGGAGCGCGCCGTCCGCGTCTGGAACGACGCGCCGAGCCTGAGCGCGTACAGCGCGAAGCTCGACGAGGTCTTCGAGCAGAACATCGCCGGCTTCGGCTTCAGCCGCCTGCAGCTGCTCAATCGCGCGCGCGTGGCCGAAGGCCCGGTGGTCGGCCCGATCGGTCGCGGCACCGAAGTGGTCATGGGCATCGCCGCTCCGGCGCGCGAGGAAGGCCGCGTGCTGGGCGTGATCCTCGCCGAGTTCCCGGTCACCGCCTACGTGGACAAGGTGCGCGCAGCCGACCTGCCCGGCGGCTATCTCGACCTGCGCACCGACGCCGCGGTGCTGGTGAGCTCCGGCAACGAGGGCCTGGCCAAGGATGCGCAGGCGATACCGATCGCCGGCAGCGGCCTGCTGATGGGCATCGCCACGCCGCCGGTGGTGACCATGATTCCCTACGACCCGCCGATGCAGATCGGGCTGGGCGCGATCGTCATCCTGCTGGGCGTGCTGCTGGTCTGGCAGCTGCGCCGCGACCCCGAGTTCCACGCGGCCCCCGTGCGTGCCGACGAACCCACCTTTGCCCAGACCCTGGCCCAGCAGCCGAAGCCGGAGCCCAAGGCGACGCCCGCGGCGGGCACGGCCGCAGCGCCCGCGGCGCGCACTGCGGTCAATGTCGACCGCTCGATCTTCCGCGCCTACGACATCCGCGGCGTGGTCGGAAAGAGCCTGGACGAAGGCGTGGCGCGGCTGATCGGCCAGGCGGTCGGCAGCCTCATGGCCGAGCTGGGCTTGCGCGAAATCGTGGTCGGTCGCGATGGCCGCCTGTCCGGTCCCGCTCTGTCCGAAGCCCTGATCGAAGGCCTGCGCGCCGCCGGCCGCGACGTCATCGACATCGGCATGGCGCCGACGCCGGTGGTCTACTTCGGCGCCTTCCAGCTCAACACCGGCTGCTGCATCGCGCTGACCGGCAGCCACAACCCGCCCGACTACAACGGCTTCAAGATCGTGGTCGGCGGCGAGACCCTGCACGGCGGCGCGATCCAGGACCTGTACGCGCGCATCGCCGAAGGGCGACTCAGCAGCAGCGGCAACGGCGGCCTGCAGCAGTTCGACATCCTCGACGACTACGTCTCGCGGATCAGCGGCGACGTCCAGCTGGAGCGTCGCCTGCGCGTGGTCGTCGACTGTGGCAATGGCGTCGCCGGGGTGATCGCCCCAGCCGTGCTGGAGGCCATCGGTTGCGAGGTGGAACCGCTGTACTGCGAGGTCGACGGCAACTTCCCCAACCATCACCCCGATCCGTCCGAGCCGGAGAACCTGCGCGACCTCACCATGATGGTCAAGCGCCTCGGCTTCGACCTCGGCATCGCCTTCGACGGCGACGGCGACCGCCTCGGCGTGGTCAGCGCCGACGGCGAGAACATCTTCCCCGACCGCCTGCTGATGCTGTTCGCCCAGGACGTGCTGAGCCGCAACCCGGGTGCCGCGATCATCTACGACGTCAAGTGCACCGGGCATCTGGCCGGGCATGTGCTGCGCAACGGCGGCAGCCCGATCATGTGGAAGACCGGACACTCGCTGATCAAGGCCAAGATGCGCGAGACCGAAGCCGAGCTGGCCGGCGAAATGAGCGGCCACTTCTTCTTCCGCGAGCGCTGGTTCGGCTTCGACGACGGCATCTACTCGGCCGCGCGCCTGCTGGAGATCCTCGCCGCCGACGGTCGCGAGCCCACCGAGGTCTTCGCCGAGTTGCCCAAGGGCGTGTCCACGCCCGAGCTCAAGGTCAAGATGGAGGAGGGCGCGCACTACGCCTACATGGACAGGTTCGCTGCGCGCGCCCGTTTCGAGACCGCCAAGATCGCCACCATCGACGGCATCCGCGCCGACTGGCCGGACGGCTGGGGCCTGGTCCGCTGCTCCAACACCACGCCCTGCCTGGTGCTGCGCTTCGACGCCGACAACGAGGTCGCCCTGGCGCGCATCCAGAACGCCTTCCGCGAACAGCTGCTGGCGGTGGATCCGGGCCTGAAGCTGCCGTTTTGATCGGCGGGAACCTCATGATGGGGCGGGGCTGCACCGGCCCCACCCCCTGCTATCCTGCCCCGCCCCGGATCGGCCCCTGCGGCCACAGGACGCCGCGCGCGCCATGCGACTGCTCTACACCCTTGCGATGTACCTGCTGACGCCGCTGATCTTCTACCGGCTGCTGGCGCGGGGCCTGCGCATGCCCGGCTACTACGCGCGCTGGCGCGAGCGCTTCGGGCATTTCAAGAGCCCCGGCTTCGAGCGCAGCATCTGGGTGCATGCGGTCTCGGTCGGCGAGGTCAATGCGGCGGCACCGCTGGTGGAGGCCCTGCGCCGTCGCTATGCCGACCTGCCCTTCGTGCTGACCACGGTGACGCCGACCGGCTCGGACCGCGTGCGCCAGCTCTGGGGCGACGAGGTCTTCCACGTCTACCTGCCCTATGACCTGCCCGGTTCGGTGGGGCGTTTCCTGGCCGCGACGCGACCCAAGCTCGCGGTGGTGATGGAGACCGAGATCTGGCCGAACCTGTTTCTGTCCTGCGAATCCGCCGGCATTCCGGTGGTGGTGGCGAATGCCCGGCTGTCCGACAAGTCGCTGCGTGGCTACGGGCCGGTGCGGCCGATCATCCGCGCGGCCATCCGCAGCGCGCGCTTCGTCGCCGCCCAGTCGCAGCAGGATGCCGACCGCTTCCTCAGCTTGGGCGCACGCCCCGAGCGCCTGCGCGTGGTCGGCAATCTGAAGTTCGATCTGCAGGTCAAGCCCGAGCTGTTCACCGAGGCCGCGGCCGCACGCGTGCGCTGGGGCGTGCAGCGGCCGGTGTGGATCGCCGCCAGCACCCACGAGGGCGAGGAGCTGGCGGTCATCGAGGCGCACTCGCGGCTGTTGAACCGCTTCCCGGACGCCCTGCTGCTGGTGGCGCCGCGCCATCCCGAGCGCTTCAAGCCGATGGTCCAGCTGTGCCGCAGCTATGGGTTCGCCACCCGCACGCGCAGCGAGGACGACGAGCCCGATGCACACAGCCAGTGCTTCGTCATCGACACCCTGGGCGAGCTGGTCAACTTCATCGCCTGCGCCGACGTCGCCTTCGTCGCCGGCTCGCTGGAGGCGATCGGCGGCCACAACGTGCTGGAGCCCGCTGCGCTGGGCATCCCGGTGGTGGTGGGCCCGCACACCTTCAATTTCGAGGAGGTGACCGACCTGCTGCTGGAGCAGGGTGCTGCCCTGCGCGTGGCCGACTCGGAAGACCTCTCGCGTACTCTGCAGACACTGCTGGCCGACCCCGAGCGCCGCGGGCGCATGGGCGAGGCCTGCAAGCGCACGGTCGGCCGCGAGCGCGGTGCGGTGGAACGCACACTGGAAGTGATCGGGCGGCTGCTGCGCGGCGAGGTCGAGCCGGGCGCCGACGCCAGCGACAGCCGGCCGGCCTCGCGCGGGCGCTGAGTGCGGGCCGAATCGCCGGTCGCAGCGAGTCTGCCTGCGGTCGCGGGCCAAACTCAGCCCGATCCCGATCCCGATCCCGATCCCGATCCCGATCCCGCGGCCTACGGCGAGGCCTTCGCCGCGTGCTACGACACTCTGTATCCGCGCCTTGATCGTGTGCTGCTGAGGCGCCTGCTTGAACTTGCCCGGTCGGGCCCGGTGCTGGAGCTCGGTGCCGGCACTGGGCGTGCGGTCCTGCCGCTGGCGGAGCGCGGGCTGGAGGTGTGGGCGCTGGACGCTTCAACGTCAATGCTGGCTCGACTCCGCCAGCGCAGCGGCGCGCGCGCTCCCCTCTGCGTGCGGATGGACATGGCGGCATTTGACCTGCCTCGGCGCTTCGCCCTGATCACCCTGCTGGTCGATACCCTGGACCTGCTGCCGCCGTCGCGACAGGCGGCGGTGTTCAGGTGTGTGGCCCGCCATCTCGCGCCGCGTGGAGTCCTGCTGGTCGAGCGCTTCGGCGAGACGCTTGGCGCCTTGGACCTGGTCTGTCCCGAATCGGATGCGAGCGGCGCGGCCGACGCTCCGCGCCTGCGCACCTGGAGCGCCAGCGACCGACAGCATTGCAACTGGGCCCGCGCGGCTGGGCTGCGCCAGGTTGAGCAACTGCAGGGGCCCGGCGGCGCGCGGCATATGCTGTACACGCTGGCGAATCCTGCGGATGAGCCCCTGCAAGGTGCCCCGGGCACTCGCCTTGCCGATGACGCGTGGTGCGCGCCGACCCCCTTGAGCGCTGCCGCCCCCCGGCAGATCGGAGCCCATGGTCATGAACGCCCGTTCCATCAGTCCGACATTTGAACCCGACAGTGACGACGCGCTGCGCGCCCTGCTTGCCGGGGTGCGACGCATTGCCGTGCTCGGCATCAAGACCGAAGCGGCGTCCTCCCAGCCCGCCTACTACGTGCCGGACTACCTGCAGCAGGCAGGCTTCGAGCTGCTGCCGGTGCCGGTCTACTACCCCGAAGCGACGCGCATCCTCGGCCAGGCAGTGTTCCGGCGGGTGCAGGATGTGCCCGGGCCGATCGATCTGGTCTGCGTGTTCCGACGCCCGCAGGACCTCGCCGGCCACCTGGAGGATCTGCTCGCGGCCGCACCGCAGGCCGTCTGGCTGCAGTCCGGGATCCGCAGCGAGCCGTTCGCCGCGGCGCTCAGGAATGCGGGCATCGCCGTGGTGCAGGACCGCTGCCTGATGGTCGAGCACCGGCGCCTCTGCGCTGGCGTGTCACCGGGATGAGGCACAGCGCGGCACAGCGCCGCCATCACTGCCAACGGGTCGCCGGCTCGAAACGAGCATCTGCACCCACGCCAAGTCGCGCCAGCCAGGTTTCCAGAGGCTCCGGCCGCGCATACAGATAGCCCTGCTGCAGGCCGCAGCCGCTGCCCTGCAGAAAGGCCGCCTGTTCGCGGGTTTCCACGCCTTCCGCGACCACGCTCAGGCCGAGGCTGGCGGCCATCGAGATCACCAGCTTGACGATCGCGCAGTCGCTGGCGTCGCCGGGGGTGTCCTTGACGAAGCTGCGGTCGATCTTGAGCTGGTACAGCGGCAGGCGCTTCAGGTAGGCGAGGCTGGAGAAGCCGGTCCCGAAGTCGTCGATCGAGAAGCGCAGGCCCAGGGCCGACAGTTCGCGCATGCGCTGCGCGGCCTGTTCGACGTCATCGATCAGCAGGTTCTCGGTGACTTCCAGGATGACCTGCGCCGGGTTGGTGCCGTGCGTGCGCAGCTGGGTGCGCACGCGCTCGACGAAGTCGGGCTGGTGGAACTGCCGCGGACTCACGTTGATGCTGAGCGGCAGATCGATGCCGGCCGCCGCCATCCGCGCGGCGGCACGACAGCCTTCGCCCAGCACCCAGTCGCCGATGCCGACGATGATGCCGGTGCGCTCGGCGGCGTCGATGAACTCGCCGGGGGCCAGCCGGCCGCGCTGCGGATGCTGCCAGCGCAGCAGCAGCTCGGCGCCGGCCAGACTGCCGTCGGCACGCACTTCCGACTGCGCGTGCAGCACGAACTGGCCGTGCTTGAGCGCTTCGCGCAGGTCCAGCTCCAACTGCATGCGCTGGCTGAGCTGGCCGCTCATCGCCGCGTCGTAGCGCACCGCCTGGCCGCGCCCCGCGGACTTGGCGAGGTACAGCGCGGTGTCGGCCTCGCGCAGCAGGTCAGCGGCGCTGCTGCCGGCCCCCGGATAGAAGGTGATGCCGAAGCTGGCGCCGGTGCTGCAGCGCTGGCCGTCTATCTCGATCGGCTCGTCCAGCGCCTCGCGCAGCCGCACCAGCACGCCCGCCACCATGTCGCGCGCGGCTTCCGGATCGGTGGACAGCGCGGGCAGCAACAGCAGGAACTCGTCACCGCCCGGCCTCGCCAGGGTGTCGCCGCCGCGCAGCAGGGCGCCGAGGCGGATGGCCACGGCCTGCAGCAGGCGGTCGCCGATGCCGTGCCCGCGGCTCTCGTTGACCCGGCGGAAGTCGTCCAGGTCCAGCATCAGCAGGGCGCCGACGCTGCCGTCCGTCTGCGCGGCCTCCAGCGCACGGCTCAGGCGTTCCTCCAGCAGCCGCCGGTTGGGCAGGGCGGTGAGGGCGTCGAAATAGGCGACGAACTGGGCCTGCTGTTCGGCCTGCTTGCGGGCGCTGACGTCGGCCAGGCTGCCGATCATCCGCAGCGCCCGACCCTGCGCGTCGCGCTCCACCACCTCGCCGCGGTCCTCCACCCAGATCTCGCGGCCGTCGGCACGCAGCATGCGGAACTCGCAGCGGTAGGGCTCGTCGCTGTGCAGGCAGTCCTCAAGGCGCTGCACCACTCGGCTGCGGTCGGCGGGATGCAGCATCCGCTTGAAATCCTCGACGCTGCGCGTGAGGCTGCCTTCGGGCAGGCCCATGATCTCCAGCCAGCGCGCGTTGTTGTGCACGGTGCCGGCCGCGACGTCCCAGTCCCAGATGCCCTCGCCGATCACCGACAGGACCTGCGACAGCCGCGCCTCGCTGCGGCGCAGGGCCTCGACGGCGCGGTTGCGCTCGCTGATGTCGATGTCGATGCAGAACATTTCCGGCGCGCCGTCGGCGTTCTCCAGCAGCGCGTGACTGGAGAACACCTGCACCGGCTGGCCACGCTTGTCGCACAGGCTCAGTTCGGCCGAGGGAATCGAGCGGCCGTGCCGTATCCAGCCCTCGACGTCGGCAATCACCGCCTGCCGCGCGACTGGCGGGATGATCAGGTCCTCCAGACGCTGGCCGATCGCCTCTGCCGCGCTGTAGCCGTACAGGCGCTCGCTGGCGGCATTCCACAGGAACACCCGGCGTTCGTGGTCATAGCCCTGCACGGCGATCGCATCGATGCGCTCCAGCAGCGCGCGCAGGCGCGCTTCCGAGATCGCCACCTTGCGCTCGGCCTCGCGCTGGTCGGTGATGTCCAGCAGCAGGGTGGTCCAGACCGTGCCGCCTTCGGGCCAGGGCATCGGCTTGCCGTGGGCCTGGATCCACTTGCGCCGGCCCGAGGGCGTGGTGATCCGGTACTCGTCGCGCCACTCGCAGAGTCGCGCCGCGCTGTCGGCGATCGAGGCCCGCAGTCGCGGCACGCAGTCGACGTCGATCAGCGCCCACAGGCGCGCGACATCCGCTTCGATCTCGGCGGCGCTCAATTCGAACAGATCGATGCAGCCGGCGCTGAGGTGCCAGATCGCATCGCTGCCGTCCGGGCGCAGCAGGTAGCGGAACAGGCTGCCGGGCAGGTCGGAGGACACGGCCGAAAGCGCGGCCGCGAAGCCCGCATCGAGCCGGCTCAGGTCTCCATTCCGTTGGCGGATGTCGCTCATGCCCCGTCAGATCCCCGGCGCCCCCGGTTTGGAGCTCAGGCCAGCGTGCAGGAGCCGTGCCGGTCCGCGCAAATGCGCTCCGCGCAGGTGGCAGGGGAATCGACGTTCAGGCGCAGAACAGCGGCCCCAGACCCTGCAGGAAGATCTCGCTGCCGTAGTGCGCCCACAGCGAGCCGCCGAGCGCCAGCAGCGAGGCCGCAACCAGCAGCAGCCAGCGCTTCAGCGCGCGCGGGCTCATGCCGGCTGCCACGCACGCTGCTCCCGGGTGGCCGCGCTTAGCGCCGCCGCCAGCAGGGCCAGCGCCACCGACGTCCACCAGATCACCTCGTAGCTGCCGGTGGCGTCAAACAGCCGGCCCGCCCACCAGGCGCCGAAGAAGGCGCCGACCTGATGGCTCAGGAAGACGATGCCGTACAGGGTCGAGAGCTGGCGCAGGCCGAACATGCTGACCACCGCCCCGCTGGTCAGCGGCACCGTGCCCAGCCAGAGGAAGCCGAACACGGCGGCGAACACCAGCGCCGAGACCGGCGTCAGCGGCAGCCACAGGAAGATCACCATCGCCAGCCCGCGCGCGAAGTACAGCGCCGCCAACAATCCTGTGCGCGAATGCCGCCCGCCCCACAGCCCGAACAGCCAGCTGCCGGCGATGTTGAACAGGCCGATCAGGGCCAGCGACCAGGCGCCGATCGCCGGGCTCAGGCCGCCGTCGACCAGATAGGCGGGCAGATGCGTGCCGACGAAGGCGACATGGAAACCGCAGACGAAGAAACCGCCGTTCAACAGCCAGTAGGGCGTGTAGCGCGAGGCGCAGCGCAGGGCTTCGCCCAGTTCGGGGCCCTCGATCACGGCAGCCGTGGCACCCTTGCGCAGCCGCCCCGGCAGGCCAAAGGCCAGCAGCGCGATGAAGGCGATCAGCGCGCTCAGGATCCACAGCGCGATCCGCCAATCAAAGGCGCCGACCAGGCCCTGCGCCAGCGGCACCACCGCGAACTGGCCCAGCGAACCGCCCGCGGTCACGAGACCAAAGGCGAGGCTGCGCTGCGCGTCGGGCACCACCCGGCCGACCGCCGACAGCACCACCACGAAGGTGGTCGCCGACAGCGCCATGCCGACCATCACGCCCAGCGCCAGGCCCAGGCTGGTGGCGCCGGTGGCGCTGGCCGCCAGCAGCAGGCCGGCGATGTAGAGCAGGCTGCCGCCGATGAGTGTCGGCCTTGTGCCGAAGCGGTCGGATGCTGCGCCGATAAAGGGCTGGACCAGGCCGAACAGCAGGTTCTGCAGCGCGATCGCAAAGCCGAAGGCCTCGCGGCTGATGCCGAGATCGCTGCCGACCGGCTGCATCATCAGGCCGAAGCTCTGGCGCACGCCCATGCTCAGGGTGACGATGGCAGCGGCGCTGGCCACCGCGATCAGGGCGGTGCGGGTCCAGGCGGCGCTGTCAGCGGAGGCGATCGAGTTCATCCACGCATGCTACGCCCGCGCCGGCCGCTTCGGCCTCGCGACCTTGGGCGAAGTCGCCAAGGCCCTGAGCCTTCGCAATCAGACCAGCGCGCCGCCGCAGCTCGATCCTTGCCCCGCCGTGCAGCCGTAGCAATGGCCGGCCACCGCGATCTTCCGCGGCAGAGCGCCTTCCAGCAGATCGCGCAGATGCGGCTGGCCTGCGCCCGCGGGCTCGGCCGGCAGGTCGAGCATCTGGTTGAAGTCGCAGTCGTAGACGTAGCCGCGGTAGTCGATGCTGAGCAGGCTGCGGCACATCACCGCGGCAAGGTTCTCATCGCGGTGCGCGCCGCGCAGGGTGTCGAGGTAGCTGTCGAACTGGCCCTTCGAGACGAGCATGCTGCCGAAGCGCTGGATCGGCATGTTGGCCAGCGCATAGAGGTGATTGAAGACGATGCCGAAGTTGTCGCCGAGCAGGCGCTTGTAGTCGGCTTCGAGCTTCTCCTGCGCCGGCGGCAGGAAGGCGCCACCGGGGTTGTAGACCAGCTGCAATTCGAGCCCCGTGCCGGGCTGGCCATAGCCCAGCGCGTTGAGCTTCTGTAGCGCACGGATGCTCGACTCGAACACGCCACGGCCGCGCTGCGCGTCGACATTGGCCTGGCTGTAGCAGGGCAGGCTGGCGACGATCTCGACGCGACGCGCGGCGAGGTAGTCAGCCACCCATTCGTAGCCCGGCTCCTCGATGATCGTCGGGTTGAGGCGATCCATCACCTTCAAGCCACGCTCAACCGCGGCATCGACCAGCCAGCGGAACTGCGGATTCATCTCCGGCGAGCCGCCGGTCAGGTCGAGGGCCTCGGCGCCAAAGCGCTCGGCCACGCGCAGGGCCAGCTGCATGGTGTCGAGATCCATCAGCTCGGTGCGCCGCGGGCCGGCGTTCACATGGCAGTGCGTGCAGCTGATGTTGCACAGGTAGCCGAGATTGAGCTGCAGGGTTTTCAGCGCGGCGCGCTCGATGGCGGGGAACTCCACCGCCTGCAGATGGGGCCAGGTGTCACGCATGCGGGTCGTGCTCCGAAAAAGACTGCGGCCGGAACGGCTGCAGCAGCAGGCTGGGCAGAGTTTGCTCGCGGCTTGAGCGGAAGTACTCGAGGCCGATTGGCATATGCGCCTCCGGCGCGCGCGGGTGCGCGCGGTAGCTGCCGAACAGCCGATCCCAGACCGACAGGTGGAAACCGTAGTTGCTGTCGGTCTCGGGCCGCCAGGTCGAATGGTGGATGCGGTGCATCGACGGCGTCACCAGCAGCCAGCGCAGGCGGCGGTCCAGCGCGGGCGGCAGCGCGAAATCGGCATGGGTGAACAGGGCGCCGATCGACAGCAGCAGCTCGAACACCAGCACCGCCAGCGCCGGCGCGCCGAGTGCGGCCACCACGGCCAGCTTGTAGACCAGCGACAGCGCCATCTCGAAAGGGTGGAAGCGCAGGCCGGTGGTGACGTCGAAGCCGGTATCGCTGTGGTGCAGGCGATGCAGGCGCCAGAGCAGCGGCAGCACGTGCATCAGGCGGTGCTGCCAGTAGATCGCCAGATCCAGCAGCAGCACCGCCAGCACGCAGTCCAGCCAGAACGGCAGGCCCAGCGCCGGCAGCAGGCCGAAGCCATTCGCTTCCAGCTGCATCGCCAGACCGACGGCCAGCACCGGAAAGGCCAGCCGCAGCAGAACGGTGTCGAGTGCGATCAGCAGCAGGTTGGTGGCCTGCCGACGCTGGCCGCGACCGTCGCCGCGCAGCGGCCGCAGCCACTGCAGTGCCAGCAGCAGGGCCAGCACGCCGGCAAACGCGCCCAGCCGCAGCGCGCCTTCGTTCAGCACCAGCGCGTTCGCCCACTCAGGCATGGCCCAGGGTCTCCAGCAGGGTTTCGATTTCGCCCAGCACGCGCTGCTGCGCGGGCAGCGGGCCGGGCAGGGCACGCAGGGCTGCGGCCAGCTGCTGTAGATCCTCGGGCGTGTCGAGATCGCAGAGCGTGGGCAGGTCCAGCCAGTCGCCGAAGCCCGCCAGCGCCGCGCGGAACTCGCTGCCGGTGCGCGGCTGGCTGTAGGCCACGCTCTCCCAGAGCACTTCGGGCGCCGTTCGATTGCCGCCGTAGAGCCAGAAGCCGCCGTCCTCGGCCGCACCCAGCACCTGTCGCGCCTGCGGCGCCTGCAGCCAGTCGGCGGCGCGCTGCAGGTGTTCCTGCCTGAGATCGGGCAGATCGGCGCCGATCAGCAGGCCGAAGCCGTGTTCACGCACCAGCCGATGATGCACGCGGGCCATGCGCGCGCCGAGGCCACCCTCGCCCTGCGGCATCCAGTCGAGTCCACCGCGCGCGGCCCAGAAGGCCGGAGCCAGGCTGTCGTCCTCGGCGATGGCCCACACGCAGCGCACGCCGCTTTCGCGGGCGAAGCGCTGCAGGAGTTCGGAGACGGCATCCGCGCAGGCGAGATACAGGCGCTCGGCCGCCGCGCTACCGATCGCGCGCGCCAGCCGCGTCTTCACCGGCGACAGGCCCGGGGTTTTCACGAACAGGGCCAGGGCGCCGCCGCTCATGGACGACTCCCCTTTGAGAACGCGCGCGCCTGGGTCCAGCTCAGCGTAAGGAAGCGCAGGGTGGTGCGCAGCCAGCCCGCCTCGGCATAGCGACGTCCGCTGGTGCGCAGGCGTACGCCCAGCGCGCGCACCGGCAGCTTCGCGCGATGCGCTGCCCACACCAGGGCGTGATCCTCGGCACGCGTCAGCGCCTCGTCGAAGCCGCCCAGCCGCTGGAAGTCGGCGCGCGGCAGGCACAGGCCCTGGTCGCCGAAGGGCAGGCCGAACAGTCGCGAGCGCAGGTTCGCGCCGAGTGCGTTCAGGCGCAGCAGCGCGGGGCCATCGAAGAAGCCGAGATCGAAGTAGCAGAGCGCGGCAGGCCGCTGCGCCAGCGCGGCCAGCGCGCGGATGGCGTCCGCATCGAGTCGCGAATCGGCGTGCAGGAAGCACAGCCAAGCGCCGCGCGCGGCCGCCGCCCCCGCATTCTGCTGGACAGCGCGTCCTTGCGATGCCTGCAGCCAGCGCAGGCGACCGGCCAACGCACCCGACAGCGCATCGAGCTCCGGCGGCGATGGATCCACGCCCACCAGCAGCAGTTCGACATCGACCGGCAAGCCCTGCAGGTCGCCCAACAGCGCTCGCCAGGCAGTCTCGCCCGGGCCGATGGGAACAACGATGGACAGTCGAGGCAGCACGAAGGGAAGGCACTCTGCGAAACGCGGTGGCGCGCCTCGGCTGCGACCTTGGGTCGCAGAGGCGGCACTGCAGGGGAGTCGAACAATACGCGGACCGGCGTCGCCTGCGTGCAAACAGTGGCTTCGCGCTCGGGCTGCAGTGCCCCTTCTCGCAGTGCAGCGCGCACGGGCCTCTGCCGACAGCCGCGCCTGCCGCTGGGCCACGCGGCTCTGCGGCCTTCGCTAGCATGCGCGTACCGGTCGCAGCAGGGAGCCCGGGCGCGGTCGCGAGTCCGCGCCGAGGCGTATCCCGGATCAGATCCTGCCCTCGAGGACGCACGCTCATGACACCCGTTCGACTTGCCGCGTTGCTGCCGGGACTGCTTGCCGCAGGCCTGGCACAGGCGGCGCCTGCGACCCTCACGGCCATCGGTCTGGACCTCGATGCCCCTGCGCTGACCCCCCATGTGGTCGCCGACAGCGCGAAGCAGCGCTTCCTGCTGAGCTGGCAGGAGCGTCTGCCCGAAGGCTGCGCGCGCCTGCGGGTCGCAACGCTTTCGATCGATGGCGTGCTCGGCGCACCCAGCGAAGTCGCGCGCGGCTGCGACTGGTTCGTCAACTGGGCCGACCACCCGCAGATCGCGGTCGCTGACAACGGCGGCTGGTGGGCGTTCTGGCTGCAGAAGGAGGGCGCGGGCACCTACCACTACGGCATCCGCGTCGCCCACTCGCAGGACGAAGGCGCGAGCTGGTCGGCGCCGATCACGCCGCATGACGACGGCACGCTGAGCGAGCACGGCTTCGTCTCGATGGCGCCGGACGGCGCCGATCGCATGCGTCTGGTCTGGCTGGACGGCCGCCACGCTGCCGCCTCGCACCCGGCCGAGAGCGATCCGCAGGAGGGCCACGGTGACCACGAGGGCACGATGAGCCTGCGCGCGGCCGTGCTCGACGTCCGCGGTGCGATCCGCGAGGGCGTCGAGCTCGACGCGCGCACCTGCTCCTGCTGCTGGACCGCCCTACTGCGTCGTCCGGACGGCAGCCATCTCGCGGCCTGGCGCGACCGCAGCGAACACGAGATCCGCGACATCGCGCTGGCCACGCGCGAGCGCAGCGGCTGGCAGGTGACCGGCCTGGTCCACGCCGACAACTGGAAGATCAAGGCCTGCCCGGTCAACGGGCCGGCCTTGGCGCAGCAGGGCGAGCGCGTGTTCGCGGCCTGGTCGACCATGCCCAACGCGAGCGAGATGGCGGTGCGGCTGCGCAGGCTTGGAGCAGAGACGACGCCCCTGCGCGTCGAGCAGGGGCCGGCGGTGCAAGGCCGCGTCGACGCCGAAGCTTTCGACGGCGGCGTGCTGCTGAGCTGGCTCGGCGCGGGCGCGCCGGGCGAGAGCGTGCTGCGTCTGGGGGTGTTCGATGCCGAACTTGGCGAGCGCCAGCGCATCGATGTCGCCGCGCTGCCGGCAGGTCGCAGCGTCGGCGTGCCGCGCCTCGCCGCACTCGGGCAGACCGCGGTGCTGGCCTGGACCGAGCCTGACGGCGCAGGGGCTGCGGGCGCGCCCGCGCCCACCCGTCTGCGTGCGGTGATACTCAGCACGGGTGATGACTGAGGACATCGCTGAACAGCCGGCGCCGGATCCGCGACCGCACTCGATGGCGCGCCACCGCGTTGAGCGGATCAGCCCGGCCTGAGCTCGCGCCACAACCCGCGGCTCGCAAGCACGGTCAGCACGACACCCGACGCCATCAGCCCCACGCCCAAGGTCGGAAACAGCATCGCGATCGGCAGGCCCAGGCCGAGCCCGGCCAGCGCCCAGGTGGCGCCATCCGCGCGAGCGGGCCCTGCGGCCGGCAGCCAGCGCGCGATCAGCGCATCCAGACTCAAGCGCCCACCGCCGCCCAGCACCAGCGGCAGCAGCATCAGCACGAACAGCAGGGGCAGCTTGAAGTTGCCGGCGCCGCTGTTGCGGATCGCATAGCCCTGCCACAGCTGCGCCAGCGAGCTCCACTCGGCCGGCCAGTGCACGGCAGCGGTCGCGACGAAGCTGAGCACCAGCAGGCTGTAGGCGGCGAAGCGGGTGCACAGACCGGCCACCAGCAGTGCGGCCGCACCGAGCTCGGCCCAGGTCGCCAGCCACCAGCTCAGCTCCGGGTCGACATGGTTGAAGGGGAAGGGGAACTTCGACTGCACACCGCCGAACCAGTTTTCGCCGCGCAGCTTTTCGAGGCCGGCCTCGCCGAACTCGTAAGCGAGGATCAGGCGCAGGCCCAGCGGCGCGAGCCAGGGTGCGAGCCCATCGAGCCGCGCACGCAGGGCGGCGGGAAGCGTGTGAAGTACCTGCATGCGGGGAGTCCCGGGTTGGCTGCGATCGAGTGCCGAGCAGAGGCGGCCACGTCGCGCTTGATTGCCGTCCGCCCCGGCATCGCGCGCTCTCGATGACGGCGGTAGCCATCGGCAAGCGCGAGCCGGCGCGAATGCAATCAAGCGCCGTGCTGGCGCATCCTTGGCCTTCGAACGCGGATCGCCGCGGGAGAACACAGCCATGCAGTCCCCAGCGCAGATTCGCTCAGGCAGACGGACGCCGCGGTCATGAATCGACTGCGCGACGAGGACTTCCAGCGCGCCTACCGCTACGCGATCGCCCTGACCGGCGAGCGCGAGCAGGCCTACGACGTGGTGCATACCGCCGTGACCCAGTGGCTGAGCGCGGCGACCGCTGCAGTCGAGAACCCCTTGGCCTATTTCCTGCGCATCGTGCGCAACACCTTCCTGGCCGACCAGCGCCGTGCGGCACAGATGCGCTGGAGCCCGATCGAGGACGCCGAAGCAGTGATCCCTGCCGACCTGCGTGCGCTGGAAGACGTGCAGCTGGAGCGCGCCTGGCTGGAGCGCATCTGGGGCGACTTCACCGCCGCCGAACGCGAGGTGCTGTTCCTGTGGGCGGTCGAGGGCTACACCGTGGATGAGATCAGCGCACAGACCGGTGCGCCGCGCGGCACCCTGCTGGCGCGCATGCACCGACTGCGGAAGAAGTTTGCCGGCGACGCGGAAGGTGCGCGGGCGGGAGCGAGACCATGAAGCCGTCAGAGAACAAGCCCCTGCGCGAGCTGCTGCGCCAGACGTTCGAGCAGGAGCGGCTCGAAGCCGCCCAGCTGGACGCCCTGCGCGCCCGGCTGTCGGCTCAGCCCGCGCCGGGCACACCGGCAGCGGCCACGGATCAGCGACCGGCACAGCCGGGCCGCCGTCGATTCTTCGCGATGGCGGCCAGCGTCGCCGCTGCCGCGACGGTCGGCTATTGGGGACTGTTCGGTCTGCGCGCGTTTCGCGACACCAGCAACCTGCAGAGCCTGGCCGACGAGATCGCCTACAACCATCTGTACGAGAAGCCGCTGGATGTGGCCTCGGCGTCGATGGCCGAACTGCGAGACGCCTTCGCCGGGGTTGGTTTCCTGCTGCAGGAGGCGCCCTTCGAGCTGCCGGCCGGTGCGGAGCTGATCGGCGGTCGCCACTGCTCGATCGCTTCGGTGCCGGCGGTGATGCTGCGCTACCGCATCGGTACCGATGTGCTCGGCATCTGCCAGGCGCGCTTCGACCCCGCGCGGCATCGCGGTGTACCCGACATGCAGGTGGCGGCAGCGCCGGCGACGGCGATGGCGCGCGGACTCAAGGTGAGCCTCTGCCATGACCGCGGCGTGCTGATGGCGATGGCCACCGCCTGAATCGCCGTCGCCCGTCCGGGCCGGAACGTCGCTTCAAGAACGGAGGCGACATTCGCGCAATCAAGCCGCGGCCCCGTTCACTCTTCACAGCATCGGTTCAGCGGCCATGCCGATCCGACCTTGAAACCTGCGCCGCGCCGGGGGCACCCTTGCGCAGCGCACTCGACCCCCGCCCGCCGGGCGGATGCCATCCGGGCCTCGGCCCCTGCCACAGAGGATTGAACGCATGAACAACAGCACCAAGAACCTTGGCCTCGCCCTCGGCGCCGCCTTCGCCGCCAGCCTGGTGGCCGCTCCGGTCGCGCAGGCCTTCCAGGTGCAGGACCTGCAGCAGGGCTACCAGCTGGTCGACGACCACAAGGACGACGAGCCGAAGGAAGACAAGGAAGGCGCCTGCGGCGAGGGCAAGTGCGGTGAAGGCAAGTGCGGCGGCGAGCCGGCCGAGGGTGAACCCACCGAGGATGCCGACAAGGACAAGGAAGGCGCCTGCGGTGAAGGCAAGTGCGGTGAGGGCAAGTGCGGCGGCGCGGCCTGATCGCGCGATTGCGTTGATGCGGGAGCGCCTCGGCCCAGCGCGGTCCGGGCGTTCCTGACGAAGCACGGATTCGTCATCCCGCGGAAAGCCTGTCCTCGCGAAGGCTGGGACGGGAATCCAGAACGCTTGCGGTTGAGGCGAGCGTCTCTGGGCCCCCGCATTCGCGGGGGCGACGATTCATGGGGTCGCAAGCCTGCCGGCTCCTGACGACCTTCGGCCATGCGCATCTGCTGCGGATGCGCGTCGCATCTTCCGGCGGCGGCGGCTCCGCGACCGCTGCTGCCTGCGCTCAGTTTCCGCCCAAACCAAAGGCACACCATGGATGCGCTGTCGCTGTGCGGCCTGGGCCTGCGCCGCCCGCTACTCGATGAACTGCTGGCCCTGCCGGCCGGGCGCGTCGGCTTTCTCGAGCTCGCGCCCGACAACTGGATCGGCGTCGGCGGCAAGCGCCGCGAAGCGCTGGACACCCTGCGCGAGCGCTTCCCGATCTCGGCCCACGGCCTGAGCCTCTCGCTGGGCGGCCCCGAGCCCTTCGATACCGCCTACCTGAAGCGCCTGCGCGGGTTCCTCGATGCGCTGGGCTGCCCGCTGTACAGCGAGCACTTGAGCTACTGCAGCGACGAGGGCCAGCTCTACGACCTGCTGCCCATGCCCTTCACCGAGGAAGCGGTGCGCCATGTCGCCGCGCGCATCGGTGAAGTGCAGGATGCGCTGGGCCGGCGCATCGCGATCGAGAACATCAGCTACTACGCGGCGCCCTACCAGGCGATGGCCGAGATCGATTTCATCCGCGCCGTGCTGGCCGAGGCCGACTGCGAGCTGCTGCTGGACGTGAACAATATCCACGTCAACAGCGTCAACCACGGCTACGACGCACTCGCCTTCCTGCGCGCACTGCCGGCTGAACGCGTGGCGAGCGTGCATGTGGCCGGCCATTACGTCGAAGCGCCGGACCTGATCATCGACACCCATGGCGCGGCCGTGATCGATCCGGTCTGGGCCCTGCTCGACGCCGCCTATGCGCACTGCGGGCTCAAGCCCACCCTGCTGGAGCGCGACTTCAATTTCCCGCCGATGGTCGAATTGCTGGCCGAAGTCGACCACATCGCCGCGATCCAGCGCGCGCACTGCGGGCGGACGGAGTCTGCACATGTCCGCTGCGCCTGAGACCCTGCGCCAGCAGCAGCTGGCGCTGGCGCACTGGATCCGCGATCCGGTGAACCAGACGCCGCCGCCGGGCATCGAGCCGCGCCGCCTGCGCGTCTATCGCGAGCTGATCCGCAATACCGTGGCCGGTCTGCTGGGCAGCCAGTTCCCGGTGCTCCGCAAGCTCCGCGGCGAGGCCTTCTGGAACGCGCTTGTCGATGATTTCATCCGCGAGCACCGCGCGCAGACGCCGCTGTTTCCGGAAGTCGGCCAGGAGTTCATCGCCTACCTGACGACGCGCGCGCAGGCAGAGCGCGGCGACCCGCCCTTCCTGCCCGAGCTGGCCCACTACGAGTGGGCCGAGCTCGGCATCGCGCTGTCGGACGCGAGCGAAGACCTCGCCAGCATCGACCCGCAGGGCGATCTGATGCAGCACGTGCCGGTGCTCTCGCCCCAGGCCTGGCCCTTGGCCTACGTCTGGCCGGTCGATCGCATCCGCCCAGAATTTCAGCCCGAGACCGCACCCGCCGAGCCGACCCTGCTGCTGCTGCAGCGCGCGACCGACCACAGCATCAAGTTCGCCCGGCTCGATCCGCTGGGCTACGCCCTGCTGGAGCAGATCTGCAGCGCCCCTGCAAGTGGTCGCGAGATCGTTCAGCGGCTGGCCGATGCCTGGGGGCTCTCCGCCGAATCACTGCTGGCCCCCGCGCAGGCAATGCTGGTGTCGATGCGGGAGCGTGGGGTGGTCTTGGGCACGCGCCGCGGGGCGCTCGCGCCGGGCCCATAGGGTGGGCCCTGGCCCACCATGAGCTTCGCACTCGCCTCGGTGTTGTTTGCTCGCTTCGTCGCTTCGTCGCTTCGTCGCTCGAAGCGAAGAGCAAGAGCTTTCGGTCCGTCCTTCGGCCGGTCCGACCTCGCGGCTGTCATAGGGTGGGCCCTGGCCCACCACGAGCTACACGCTCGCCTCGGTGTTGTTTGCTCGCTTCGTCGCTTCGTTGCTTCGTTGCTTCGTCGCTCGAAGCGAGGAGCAAGAGCTTTCGGTCAGCCCTTTGGGCTGCCCGACCTACTTCTCTTTGCGTGGCCAAAGAGAAGTAGGCAAGAGAAAGGCCACCCCTCGTCCGCGCCCTTCGCGCATCCCTGCGCTCAGGGTTCGCGTGAGTCCGTGGGTGTTCGTGGACAGGCCGTCCCTGGCCTGTCACGAACATCGGCCGCATCCCTGCGGCCGCCCCTGCGGGCTGATCCACGAACTCCCGCCGCTCCCCAGGGGCCCCGTGAAGAGCGCGGGCTCCTGCCCGCAAGAGCAAGAGCCGAAGCCGAAGCCGAAGCCGAAGCCAAAGCCGAAGCCAAAGCCGAAGCCGAAGCCGAAGCCAAAGCCGAAGCCGAAGCCGAAGCCGAAGCCGAAGCCGAAGCCGAAGCCGAAGCCGA
>VFQR01000689.1_pt1 | contig 37451 bp, 41 predicted proteins | sample 3512321 | NCBI WGS metagenome assembly VFQR01 (sample SAMN10412374, study PRJNA504923) | tailings metagenome | isolation source: Relicate 3 Philex TSF1 revegetated site | place: Philippines: Tuba, Benguet | collected 2017-08-29 | reverse complement strand
GCTGGGGCGTAGCCAAGCGGTAAGGCAGCGGTTTTTGGTACCGCCATTCCCAGGTTCGATCCCTGGCGCCCCAGCCATTTTCCGGTCAGTTCTACTCCCGCCGCGGCGGCCAGAGCCGGCGCGGATCGACACCGGCCGGCCAACGCAGCATGAGCACCAGCGCCATGCCGAGCCAAGGCCAGATAAACCAGAAATAGCCCGGACTGGTGATCAGATTGACGATCATCAGAAAGACCGCAATCACGCCGAAGCGCCATGCATGGCGACGCCATTTGAGTAAGGCAGCCTCGGCATCTTCGGAGGCCTGCGGCGGCATATGATGCCTTGGCGCTGTAGTCGCGTCAGCGCCGCCGCCGAGCAACACGCGATAGGCCGAAACCGGTTCGGCAATATTCTTGATCTCACGGTCGCCAAGGAAATCGAACCCGATATCGAGTTTCTTGCGCACCTGCTCGAAGACCGAGCCGGAAATGCAGATTCCGCCGGGTTCGGCCAATGCTTCCAGCCGTGCCGCGATATTCACGCCCTCGCCATAGATATCGCTGCCCTCTATGATCACGTCGCCGAGGTTGATGCCGATGCGGAACTGCATCGGCGGCAGCAACGGCTCCTCGGCGTTGCGGGCGGTCAGCCGGCGCTGGGTTTCGACGGCGCAGAACACAGCCTCGACCGGCGAGCCGAATTCAGCCACCAGCCCGTCGCCCCAGGTATTGATCAGCCGCCCGTGATGCCGGCCGATTAGATCGACCATGATGTCGCGATATTGTTTGAGGCGCGTGACCGTGCCGACCTCGTCGCGCTCGACCAGGGCGGAATAGCCCTGCACATCGGCGCAGAAAACGGTGGTGAGCTTGCGGCGGATCTCGGCGGTCTGGTCGGCCATCGGGCTATCGGCGGAAGGGTCTGATCAGCTTACAGGCGGCAGGCGGCAGGTGAAAGGCCGGACCATCCGATCTGTAACCGGCCTTACAAAAAACTGGCGGTTTTCCGGCCCTGCCCATGTCTATTCGGCGTAGATCATCTTCACGCTCATGCCACCATCCACGATCAGGTTCTGCCCGGTGACGAAGCCGGCCTCAGCCAGATAGAGGCAGGCCTGGGCGATATCCTCAGGCGTGCCGACACGGCCGACGGCATGCTGCGCGCGGTCGGCCTGCGAATGATCGGGAGTCGCGGCGCGAGCGGCTAATTGCCAGTCGCGCGTCTCGATCCAGCCCGGGCTGATGCTGTTCACCCGGATGCGCTGCGCGGCAAGGCTCATCGCCATGCCATGAGTGAGCGCGACAATGCCGCCCTTGGACGCGGTATAGCCCTCGGTGTCCGGCTCGGACATGAAGGCCCGGGTGGAGGCGATATTGACGATGGCACCATGGATGCCGCGCCTCGCCATCTCGCGCGCCACCAACTGGGCACAAATGAATGTGCCACGCAGGTTGACCGCGATCACGGCATCGAAATCCGCCAACCGTAATTCCAGGAACGGTTTGCGGATCATGAAGCCGGCATTGTTGACCAGCACGGTAGGGCAGCCGAGGTCGCCGATGGTCTGCGCCAGCCAGGCTTCCACCGAGACAGGATCGGCCACATCAGTGACGGCGAAGCTAGCCTTTGCGCGCCGCTGCTTCAGGATACCGAGCAGTTCCTCGCCGGCATCGGCAGCTGGATCGGCAATCGACACTGCATAGCCCTGCGCAGCGAAATGCAGTGCAATGCCGCGTCCGATCCCCTGCGCCCCGCCGGTTATCGCCACAATCTTCATTTCTGCCTCCATCTACTGTCTTAAGGGCCGTCAAGACAGTTTGGTGGCAGGCAAAGCAGCGTCAAGCCGCGCGCCGAGCTTCCAGCAGGCTTTGCACTTTGCGACTCTTGTCACCCAGAACCCGATCGATCACGGCGGGTAACAGTCGCTGCAACCATATGAACAGCCGTTCGGGTCCGCCTGGATAGATTATGTTCGCTTCGGCCTCGATCCCCTTCATGATCCTGGCAGCCACCACGTCCGGAGCATCGAGCTTCATGGCGAAGGGCGCAACGAGGTCATGGAAGCTGTCTGCCGCCGGCGTTAGCGTCGCGCGGGGCGCCGCATAGGTGACGCCAATACCATCTGCTGCGAGTTCACGTCGCGCTGCGTCCGAGAAGCCACGCAGCGCAAATTTACTCGCGCAGTAAGTTGCAAAATACGGATGGCCGATATCGCCGAACACCGAACCGATATTTACGATCCGCGGCCGGTCAGAGAGTCTTAGCAGCGGAGCAAGGTCGCGCGTCAATGCGATTGGAGCAACCACATTGGTCAACATGATCCGGGCTAGATCCTCGTCCTGCAGCTCCGAAAGTAGACCGCTTGCGACAATACCAGCATTGTTGATCAGAATATCGATCCCGTGCCTACGGCAGGCATTTACGATTTCGGCCCGGCCTGACACAGAGGTAATGTCTGCCGCGACTAGAGCCGAGCGCGTATCTGCCGGCAGCAGATTTGTCGTTTCCTGCAACGCTGCGAGTCTGCGACCGATCAGGACAAGATGGGCGCCACGGTCGGCGGCTGCCAGGGCAAGGGCCCGCCCAATACCGCTACCTGCACCGGTGATAACAATGCTGCGCTTTTCAAGCAGCATAACCCAGCTCCAGGTGGCGCGCTTCGATCCCGCTGAACATCTCGCCGTAGAGCCGATACACGACACGCGCAGTTTCGATGATGGCTGCCTCCGCATTCGGATCGTCAATACCATTGACCAGTTCGCGAAAGAAGGCGACATGCTCCTGGTCCAGAGAACCATGCGAACTGAGATAGCTGAAACCACGGCCATCCTGGATACCCAGAGATGTGCGGAGTGTGCCGGCCGCCGCGCCGGCTAATGCCGCAGACATCCCTTCCAACACATGTACCATGCCGAGCATGGCATAGGGGCTGACATGCTCGATGGCATAATAGACATAGGCCACCATCAGGCGGCACGGCATATCTCCCTGTCCGGCACGAACCGACTCAGCGTCGCCACCTAGAGCGGTGATGTCGTTCAGAATCCACTCTTCGTGGCCACGCTCCTCCTCAATGTATTCCAGCAGAGCGTTGATATATCGCTGATCGCGATCTGTGCAGCGTGCCACGGCCGTGCTCAAGAGGCGGCAGGTATGACGCACATGGTGATATGCCTGTCCGAGAAATGCCATATACATGGGAGCAGGAACGCCATGGCGCAGTGCGCGCTGGATCACCGGCGTCGCAATGAAAGCCTCGCGTTCTGTCCGCGTCTCGGCAAACAGGCGTTCAAAAAATTCCATGCTGCATCTCCATAACCGTGAATTTTCGATTGGCAAATAGTTCCTCATTGCGCGCCGAAATGTCGCGACGCCGAGGCCGGCCGTTAGCTGTCAGCAATCCGGCGGCCGCGAATCCATCAGGAGGCATAACAGCTACGCGGTGCGGTCGGGCATAGTCGGGCGCCGATGCCGTCAACCCCGCGATCAGACCGGCGATATGCGCCTCATCAGCTTTCGCAAACCATGCGACTCCCAGTTGAGACGGCTCGATCAGCAAGGCCAGATTTCCAGCAGAAGAAGGAAAAATCACGCACCGGCTGATGCGCGGATCGGCCAGCAGCATGGTTTCGACCCATTCGGGTGTCACGTTGCGGCCATTTGCCGTTACGATAAGATTGTCTTTGCGGCCAGCGACGCGCAGATAACCATCATCATCAATGGAACCAAGATCGCCGGTATGCCATTCGCTATTCGCCGGCCCATCGTCGCGACCGAGGTAGCCCTGCGCGACGGTCGCGCTGCGGACTATGATCTCTCCGTCATCGGCAATCCGCAGATCGCAGCCCGACAGCGGCTTGCCAACCGTGCCGGGCCGCCGCGCGCCCGGTCGATTGACGGCGACCACTGAACAGCATTCCGTCAAACCATAACCTTCATAAACCGGAATCCCAACGGCCCAGGCGCGATCTGCGATGACGTCCGGCACAGCAGCGCCGCCGACGGCGACAAACCGCAGGCTATCGGGCACGTCGACACGGCTGACCGAGGCCATGATCGTCCAGGCCTGCAGAAGTTGCGGCACCAGCACGCTCGTCGTTGGCTGTGCACGTGCCGCCGCTTCGCCAAGGGCAACACCGATTTCGCTGGGGGGAGACTGAATGATGTCGGCGGAGATCACGCAGTTCCCGCCGGCCAGGATCGGCAGGTAAATACCGCAAATCGCCTCAAGCAGAAGTGCATATGGCAGAACCGACAGGTGCCGGTCCTCCTTCGTTGCACCGCTGGCTTCCAGCAGGGCGGTACAGCTCTGCCGCATCTGATCGGCACCCAGCCGCACGCCTTTCGGCGCTCCGCTCGAGCCGGAGGTGTACACCATGCGCATGCCACGCATATCGACCGGCCGCCATTGCGCCTCGGCGCGCGGCATCGGAACCAACTGCCCCGCTAGACCCCGAGCCCGACTCATTTGATCGTCAGCGGCAATCACTGTTCCAAGACCGGCATCGGCCACGATATGGGCGAGCTGTGCATCCGAGAAGAAGTGCGGCAACGATACCAACTCCTTGCCGGTTGCCCAGGCCGCGAGATCAGTCACCAGCCAGTCGATGCTGCTGGCGCCCAGTAGGCCCAGCCTGGTCGGCAAACCCTCCAGCATTTCGGCCGCACCGGCGACCCGTCGCGCCAGGGCGGCGTAATCGAGACTTTCCGCGTGGTCCCGAAACGCGGGTCGCGTTGCACCTTCGCTGGCGCGCCGCCCCAGCATGGCCAGAACATCCCCGGCCTTCACGACTGCGCTCCGGTGAGGACGGCCGCACTACATGGCATCCGCATCACGTCCAGCCGCGCCTCGGCAGGTAGTCCTTCAACTGCACATACACGCGGGTCGTGATTGTAGTAACGCCCCCAGTCCTGCGGGTTGGGCACCCGGCGGGCGGAGGCTGGGCCGAGGTCTGCGATGTCGATGGAAAAACGCTGCGCCAGTCGCCGCAAACGATTCGTCGCCGTGAAAACACCCCAGCGATAGCCGTCTTCCAGTCCGACATGTGCGAAGCCACGCAGCAGCATCACCAGGGCGCCCGGCCTGCTGGCAGCGACGGACCCCAGTTCTAGCACTGCAGAACGCGGCACGGCATACCCACGCGCCGCGCCAATAGCCTGCTCAAGCGGGAGATCTAGATATTGCTCCGAGAAGAAGCCGGTTCGAGCGTCACGCAGGGCGGCGGCGCAGCGCGGCGCACCATTCGCGTCGAGCACAACGATCATGCGCTCGGGAAAATTGCCGATCCGCGCACCATATTCTGTATAAAATACGTTGCGCACCATGGCTTCTACAGCAGGCCGCAAGATGCTGCCGGGAGGGACAATCTCGAAACGCATCGAAACCTCTATCGCTGGGGATATGCGCCCTTCTAAAGGCTCCCGCTTACACGCCGCTTACGGGCCTTCACGGCATTACTGGCGTAGATATTCGATGTCCGAACCGTCCTTGGCCTTGAAGCGGACTTTGACCAGCACATTCTGCGCGTCGTACCAAACTTCACGCTGCAGATCGCCGGTGATTGCATAGTGCCGGGCCGGTACCTTGGCGCCCTTCACCAGCACGATCTCGGTTCCGAGATCAGCAACCCGGATCGCCATGCGGGAGCCATCCAGCGTGTTGAGAATGCTTTTCTGCTGAACAATCCGCTCATTCCAGAGGCTGGCCGGAATGCTTGCCGATGACTTCTCCGGCTCCTTGCCATCGGCCATCACCACCAGACTGTCACCGCCAGCCGTCACATCAAGTACATGCTTGGTGCCGTCGTCATTTGTCTTCGACCACAGCCGGGCCAAGTGGGCGCCCTGCCACACCTCATGGCCTTCATGCTCAAACCGGTAGGCCGTGATGAAGGCGACCTTGACCGCAACATTGGTACGGATATCGATTTTCAGGCCATCCGCTTCGCTACGGAATAGCATTTCATGCCGGCCAACCTCGCTGCCGTTTCGCAGCACGGTGAAATCCAGCACCCCACCCTGCGGTGGCGCGGCATTTGCCGGTGCGACATGGAGCTGCAGGGAGAGGATGGAAACGGCAGCGGCTGCCAGAGCAGTCGTAAGTCTGGGAAACATAAAAAAACCTCGGCGGCAATATGAACGATTGCCGCCGAGTGTTCCTGATCCGGCTTACAGGCCCCTTACAATGGACCTGTCTGCCGGTTTATTTCGCCAGGGGGCAGTTGCCTTCGGCCAGCGGACGGAAGGCCTTGTCGGCCGGTACCGTTGCCGCGACTTTCAGGAAATCCCAGTCGCCTTTCGACTCTGCCGGCTTTTTAGCTTCCAGCAGATACATCGGATGAATCTTGCGGCCATCGACGCGGATCGTGCCCTTGCCGAACAGCGGATCGTCCGTCGGAATTGCTTTCATCGCGGCTACCACGGCGCGCCCGTCGGTCGCCTCGCCCACCTTGTCGACCGCCTTCAGATAATGCATCACGCTGGCATAGACGCCGGCATGCATGTCGTTCGGCATCATCTTCTTGCTATGGCGTGCCTGGAAGCGCTTCGACCATTCGCGAGTACCATCATTCAGGTCCCAGTAGAACGGCGCCACCGACTGCAGGCCCTGCACCGCCTTCAGCCCCAGCGCAGGGACGTTGGTGACGCCGAAGATCAGGCCGACCACCTTCTGCTTTTCCGACATACCGAACTCGGCCGCCTGTTTCAGGGCATTGGTCAGGTCGCCGCCGGCATTGGCGAAGGCCACGACATCGGCGCCCGAAGACTGCGCCTGCAGCAGGAAGGAACTGAAATCGGACGCGCCAACCGGATGCCGTACCGCACCCACGATGGTGCCGCCCAGTGCCTTGACCTCATCGCTCGCCTGCTTTTCCAGGTCATGGCCGAAGGCATAGTCGGCGGTGAGGAAGAACCACTTCTTACCGCCCTGAGCAAAAGCGGCGCGCGCAGCGGAATGGCCATAGGACCAGGTGTCATAGGTCCAGTGCACGAAGTTGGGCGAGCAGCGCTCACCGGTCAGCAGCGCGCTGCCGGCGCCGGAGCCAATCACGACCTTGTTCTTGTCGCGGGCGATCTCGTTGACCGCCAATGCCACTGCCGAATGCGGGATATCGACGATCACATCCACTTTGTCGACGTCATACCACTGCCGCGCAACATTGGCGCCGATATCGGGCTTGTTCTGGTGATCGGCGAAGACGATCTCGACCTTACGCTTCGAGGTCTTCATGTAATCCTCGGCCGCCATCTGCGCCGCCAGGAGCGAGCCGGGTCCCTGGAAATCGGCGTAGACGCTCGACATGTCGTTGAGCACGGCGACCTTCACAGGCTTCGGATCGGCTGCGAAAGCGGGTGACAGGATCGCGCCACCGGCTACGGCCAGCAGTGCGGCACGGATGATGCTGCGCATGACAGGTTTCCTCCAGTTTTTATTGTTATGGAGGAGTATTGTTTGTTTCGCAAACAATCGTCAATCGCTATTTCGGCAGCGCACGCGATTTTGACGCCCGCCTTTGGTCTACAACACCATCGGATTACGGCAAGCGGAACAGGACCGGCAACCAGCCAGCGGTCTGCGCCCATTCAACGGTTTCCAGGAGGGGAATCGCAGCCAGAAAAGCGAGCGCGTCGCGGAAGGTGATCAGCATGAAACGTGGCCGGACCAGCAGTTCCTCGCTGGCCTGCCAGTGCGACAGACGCGGCCCCCAGCGCGGCACCCGTGCTGCATAGGCAGCGAAAGCAGCGGGAAAGCGTGACATAAGGAAGCTTTCTTCGCGCTGGATCACCGTGCTGAAAATTGCAAACAGGAACGACCCGCATGTCAGTCCGGTTACGATGCTGCCGGCCTGCAGGCCGATCCCGATCCCGCCAAGAACTGAAAAAAGATAGAGCGGATTGCGGCTGACCGAATAGGGCCCTTCCACCATCAACTCTGCTTTCTTACGACCGCCAATGTAGAGCGAGCACCAGCTACGGCCCGCAATACAGAGAAAGATCAGGGCATAGCCAAGCTGTTCAATGCCTTCGTGCAGGTTACTGCCGGAAGCCCAGAGCGAGTCCGAAAACAGCAACGCAACGAGCAGCAGCAGGCCGCTGAATAGAACAAGGCGTTTACGGCGCCGCTGCAGGACAGACAGCGAATCCGCCACGGGTTCCGCTCCCGCAGGCTTGGGCACAGACTGCACATGCATGTACATAGCGGGAGAGCCTCCTCAGGATCCCGCTCTATTATCCCGCCTACCTTGCGGCAAACTTACAGTCATCGGGGGAGATGGTGGATTAGCGCGCTAGCACAAGCGCCAGGTCGCCAGCGACGCAATACCTGATTGGCAGTCCTGCATGGAGGCAACGCGCAGCGGATGGCGCACGATTCAGTTCACCACGCGCCAAGCACCGTCGGGCATCAGGCAGGCAGTGCCATAGCTGGGCTGCACCTGCCCGTTAACCGTGACACCCGATTGATACTCGCGGCAATATTGTCCATTGGGCGCTTGATAGATCGGCGAGGCCGGTACAGCCGAGAGTTGGCCATGCCGCGGCGTATAAACCACCGGCGGCGGAGGCACATAATATACCGGCGGCGGCACCACAACCACGCGCGGCGGCGGTACGTAATAATAGGCTGGAGGTCCCCAATAGCTGCGATAGCTGTAGTGGCTATGGCGGTGGTGGCGATGACCGTAATGGCGGGGATAATGCCGCGGGCCATGATAGCCGCTTGAATAGCTGAAGGCGAAACTGTCGGCTTTGGCTGGGGAGATTGGGACAAGACCGCCTGCAACCGTGATCGCCACGGCGGCAACAGCCAGAACGGGTTTCATGGCACAGCCTCCTTTGACTGGTATGCAAACCAGACTGCGCAGCGATCATGGCGAATGTATGTTGAGGCTGCTGTGACAAATCTCGGTGAGTGCGGCTGGCGATGACCACCGGAAATGTCAGATTTCCTTTACTCGACTTCAGCGCAATGCAACGCTTGTTCTACGCGCTAGGCGTGGGGAAGCCGGAAACATGCCGCAGGTCGAGTTGATCAGCACACATCTGATTCGACTGCTCGAATTCTGGACCGCGAATCGCGGCCCCGATGGCAGCCCGCCCCTGCGCTCTGCCATCGATCCGCTGTCCCTGCCGCCGTCAGTATTGCCCGGCCTGATCCTGATGGAATTGCGTCCCGGCCTGCCGGGCGGGGACCCGTTCCGCTTTTACTATCGTCTGGTCGGCAATGCGATTGTGGAGATGTTCGGATTCAATCCGACCGGCCGCTATGTTGATGAAATCGGCAATACGCCGGAAATCCGCCTCAACATTGAACGCTTCAATGAAGCCATCAAAACCCGGCAACCCCGTATCAGCCAGTCAGCCTTCATGATTCCGAACCGCGAATTCATACATGTCGAGCGACTGACCCTGCCCTTCCTGCGCGAGGATGGCTCAGTCGGTTTCCTCCTCACGGCACTGTCACCGATCCGTCCGGCACCAATCCATTCTGCATCGTGAAACGAAAAAGGCCCGCGGCTCATGCCGCGGGCCATCGCCTCACGTCCTGCGAGGCGGATCAATACATATGCTGGCCGCCGTTGATGCTGAGCGTCGAACCGGTGATGAAACCGCCCTCGTCCGCGACCAAGAACAGCACACCGCGCGCGATTTCCTCGGCACGGCCCAGTCGGCCAACCGGAATCTTGGCCACGATCTTTTCCAGCACATTTGCCGGCACCGCAGCCACCATGTCGGTGTCGATATAGCCCGGCGCAATGGCATTCACGGTAATGCCGCGTGCTGCGCCTTCCTGGGCCAAAGCCTTGGTGAAACCATGGATGCCAGACTTGGCAGCAGCATAATTGACCTGACCGTATTGCCCGGCCTGACCGTTGATCGAACCGATATTGACGATGCGACCGAAGCCGCGTTCACGCATGCCGTCGATGGTGGCACGGCACATGTTGAAGCAACCGCCGAGGTTGGTGTCGATGACGGCCTGCCACTGGTCGTGGCTCATCTTGTGCATCGTGCCATCGCGCGTGATGCCCGCATTGTTCACCACAACATCGACCGGTCCCAGATCGCGCTCGATCTGTTTTACCGCCTTCTGGCATTCCTCGAAATTCGCAACGTCGAACTGATAGGTCTTGATGCCGCTCTCCGCCTCGAAGGCCTTGGCGCGTTCGGCATTACCGGCATAATTCGCCGCCACCTTATAGCCGCTCTGATGCAGAAGTTTGGAAATCGCGGCGCCGATACCTCGGGTTCCGCCAGTGACAATCGCTACGCGGGACATGGATGTTCCTCCTGTTAAACGTTTCTCATCCGCCGCTGCGGCAGGCTTTTGTGTCAGATGTGCGCCGCGCAGCATTGATATAAAGCAAAGGCCGGGATACCCCCTCCCGGCCTTTGGTCGAATGCGTCAGTCGCGCTGCACGCACATGGCGATGCCCATGCCGCCGCCGATGCAAAGGGTGGCAAGCCCTTTCTTGGCGTCCCGGCGCTGCATTTCATACAGCAAGGTGACCAGCACGCGGGCACCCGAGGCGCCGATCGGATGACCGATGGCGATGGCGCCACCATTCACGTTCACCTTATCGGTATTCCAGCCCATATCCTTGTTCACGGCGCAGGCCTGCGCGGCAAAAGCCTCGTTGGCCTCGATCAGGTCGAGGTCGCTGGCCTTCCAGCCGGCCTTCTTCAGCGCTTCGCGCGAGGCCGGGATCGGACCGGTGCCCATGATGGACGGATCGACGCCCGACTGTGCCCAACTCACGATGCGGGCCAGCGGCTTCACGCCGCGCTTTTTGGCCTCTTCGGCGCTCATCAGCACCACGGCAGCCGCGCCATCATTGATGCCAGAAGCGTTGCCGGCCGTGACGCTGCCATCCTTGGCGAAAGCCGGACGCAGGCCCTTCATGGCCTCCACGGTGGCCCCATGGCGGATATATTCATCATTCTCGACCACGGTGTCGCCCTTGCGGCCCTTGATGGTGACCGGAACGATCTCGTCCTTGAACTTGCCGGCCTTCTGCGCCGCCTCGGCCTTGTTCTGGCTCTTCACCGCGAACTCATCCTGCTGGTCGCGAGTGATCTGGAACTGCTTGGCCACGTTCTCTGCCGTGTTGCCCATATGATAACCATTGAAGGCATCCCACAGGCCGTCGCGGATCATCGTGTCGACGAAGCCGAGATCGCCCATCTTGTGGCCGGCGCGAAGGTAAGCCGCGTGCGGCGCCTGGCTCATGCTTTCCTGGCCGCCGGCGACGACGATGGCGCTGTCGCCGTTCTTGACCGCCTGGAAGCCGAGTGCCACGGCGCGCAGCCCGGAGCCGCACAGCATGTTGACGCCCCACGCCGGCACTTCCACCGGCAGGCCGGCATTGATCGACGCCTGTCGCGCCGGATTCTGTCCCTGCGCCGCCGTCAGGATCTGCCCCATGATCACTTCGCTGACTTCATTCGGCTGCACGCCGGCGCGCTTCAGCGCACCGTCGATGGCGACCTGGCCGAGATAATGGGCCGGCACGCTGCTGAACGCGCCGTTAAACGAGCCTACCGGCGTGCGCGCGGCGCTGGCGATGACGATGTCGGTCATGGGGTCCTCCACATCGGACTATTCGGGGCGAGACGATTTATGGCGCAAACGATACCGGCTTTTTCGCAACTGCAGCAAGGCCCCTGCTTCGTAAAAGCGGCCTTTATCGCTGCACTTTGGTCGCACGCCGCGCTGGCGGAGACGGCCGCACCGGCCGGGCTGGTTTCTCCGCCTGCGGAGCGGACACGGCGGCACGCAACCAGTCGGCCAGCGGTCGCCACAACCCAGCCTCGGCGCGCGGCCCCACCATCATGCCGATATGGCCGCTGGGCGCGTCCAGTCGTTGTCCCTGTGGCATTTGTGCCAGTAAAGCGGCAGCCCCTTCCTTGGGTACCAGCTTGTCGCGCTCGGGCAGAACGACCAGTGTGGGCTTTTTCCAGTCCCGCGGCCGGACGGCACGCCCATCCACGAGCCAGCGTCCCACGACCGGACGGTTCTCGCCGTACCAGCCGATCAGGCATTCGCGCGCCACCTTGCCAGCCAGCGGCACGCCATCGTTGAGCCAGTCCTCCATCGCCACGAAACGCCGCTCGGCTTCGCTGCCATCGGGCAGCGTGGCGAAATGCGTGAATTTCTTCAGCGCCGTGAAAGGATCGAGTGCCCAAAAGAAGGCCTGCAGCATGTCGACATCCAGCATCGCCGGCGCTTCGCCCGGCTTTGCTGGCGGTGGCACCAGAGCCGGCGCCAGTGCTTGCACCAGCGCGGCCTGATGCGCGCCGCCGGCATGAAAATCCCAGGGCGTCGCCAGCAGTGCCAGCGCCGCAACATCGTCCGGCGCAGTCAGCGCGGCGGCGAGCGCGAGATTGCCGCCCATGCAATAGCCGACGAGCAACGGTGCCTGCCCGGTGCTGTCATGCAGATGACGCAAGGCACCGCGGATGCGCGCGATATAGGCGGCGAGATCGAACTGCTGCTCCTGTTCGCCGGGATCGCCCCAGTCGAGCAGGACGGGACGCAAGCCCTGTGCAGGAAGCCAGCGGGCCAGGCTCTGGCCCTCGGCAAGATCCAGCACATAGGCGCGATTGACCAGCGAGGGCACCAGCAGCACAGGCACGCCGCTGTCGGCATATGAAAGCAGACGCGTGCTGCCTTGATGCCACATGACTGGCGGATCGGACAGATCGCGGTGCCAGCCATGGCTGCGATAGCGCTGCAGTCCCGCCGTCATCGCGCCCATCCGCGCCAGACCGGCGCGGATCAGCGCGGCGGTGAAGTCATTTGGATCGACGCTTGCGAGCTGGGGCAGCAGGCTGCTGAAGGGCTGCTGCAAGTGCGCCTTCCAGGGCAGCAAGCCGTCTTTCGCAATCGGCCAGGCGGCGAGCGAACTCAGCAGCATCAGGTTGGTGGTGGCCAGATGCAGCGGCAGTGGTCGAGGACCGAGCCTGGGGCCCCGACGCGCTGCCCGTTGCGGCGGCTCCGGGTCTCGCACCATCTCCGCCTCCCTGCTGTTGCGTGGCCGCTGCGGCGGCCTGTTGGGCTTTCTGGGCGCCCTGTTGCCAAAGCGTGAGCCAGTTGGCCAACAGCTCCGCCAGTTTCGGGTCGGTCGCCAGCAATCCGGCCTGTTCCTGCCAGAGATCTAAGAACCGCTGGGCCAGCGCCTGAGCATCGCTCGCGCTGCCCGCCTTTGCCTTCGGATCGTCCATATTCGCAGCCTACACCGCCATCCCGGGTCGGGCCAACCTTTCGCGGTGCACAAGACCCTTGCGTATACATACGATAATGATGTGAAATACTTTTTAACAAATTCGAGGGAGCGCAGCACCGTGGCCGAGACCGACCAGACGACAGGGGCTCAGACGACAGGGGCGCCGGTCGTAAAGATCAAAAAGTATGCAAACCGGCGGCTGTACAACACGGCGACGTCTTCCTATGTGACCCTGGAAAACCTTTGTCAGATGGTGAAGGACGGCCAGGATTTCCTGGTCGAGGATGCCAAGACCGGGGAAGACATCACCCGTGGCGTGCTGACCCAGATCATTTTCGAGGAAGAATCCAAGGGCGGCCAGCAGCTGCTGCCGATCGGATTCCTCCGTCGACTGATTTCTTTCTACGGCGACAGCCTGCAGACCCTGGTGCCGAGTTATCTCGAAATCTCGATGACCTCGTTCCAGCGCAACCAGGACCAGATGCGCCAGTATATGGCGGAGTCCTTCGGGGAGATGTTCCCGTTCCGCAGCATCGAGGAAATGGGTCGCCAGAACATGCAGATGTTCCAGCGCGCCATGACCATGTTCAATCCCTTCGTCGCCGGGTTGACCGAGGGCGACAAGGCCGCATCCGCGTCCGACAAGCCCGGCGAACCGGTCGAGGTCGACGCCCTGAAGAAGCAGATGGAAGAGCTGCGCAAGCAGGTTGAAGCGCTTGCCCGAACCAAGGGGTAAGCAGCGCGTTCCGCTGCCCAGCCGTCTTTGACCGACTCCCTACCCACCGTCAGCCCGCCGCCCGAGGCGGGGCGTCCCCGTGTGCGTGTCTCGATTTCTCGCGTGCTGGCGCTGGGCGTCGGCGCGCTGATGCTGCTGGCAGGCATCGCCTATGGCATCGCGCTGATCAGCGGCCGTCTCAACACTGTCGAACTGCTGCGCGACCGCAATGACCGCATCGTCACCCGCCTGAGCGAACGTACTCAGCTGCAACTGGATACCGCGGCGCGCCAGGTCGAGGCGCTGCGTCAGCACCTGCAGACGCGCCAAATCGGCATCAACGAAATCGGTCGCCTGACCGATTACATGACGGCAACCCTGGATGCATTGCCGCAGGTGGATGCCATCGGCCTGCTGCGCAACGACCTGATCGCCACGCGGGTACAGCGCAGCCCGAGCGGCCGCTACGAAAAGCTGCACGACTCGATTGCCGACTACTACGACCGGCCGGCGCGCGAGGAAGCCATTCGGCGTCTGCGCGAAACCGCCGGCCGCAGCGACCAGTACCGCATGCCGGTCGGCTGGGGCGCGCTGATCTGGAATCCCGATATCGGCCAGGCGCTGATCAACGCACATGCGCCGGTGGTCGTGGACGGCACGTTCATCGGGGAAGTCCTGGCAGTCGTGTCGCTCGGCACGCTGACCCGCCTGCTCGAAGCCGAAAGCTTCGACGGCGAATCGGTCAATTTCATTCTCTACGGCGATGCCGTGCTGGCGCATCCCACGCTGCTGAACCACGACTACAGACTGACGATGGAAAAGCCGCTGCCGAGCCTACAAGACATCCATGATCCCGTGCTGCAGAGAATCTGGAGCGGACAGATCGATATGCTGGCTGCCCGCGCCATGCTGGGCAGCGATGGCGCTCATATCGTCGAGGCCGAGGATCGCCGGTGGATTTTCGTGTACCGCCGCCTCAACACCTACGGGGAAACGCCCTGGATCGTCGGCCGCTACTTCCCGTTCGATCAGGTCGAAACGGAGGTCAACCGCATCCGGCTTTCGGTGATCGTCGGCGCCATCAGCCTGATCCTGTCGCTACTGGTGGCCTGGCGTCTCGGTGTGCTGATCCGCCGCCCTCTGCTGGCCATCGGCGATGCCGCCAGCCGCCTGCGCAACCTGGATTTCGACACACCGCCACTGGAACGCACACGTCTGCGCGAACTGGATGATGCCGCGCAGGCGATCAATTCCGCAAACGCCGCCCTGCGCTGGTTCGGCAACTACGTGCCGCGCAAGCTGGTCAACCGCCTGGTCCGCGAAGGCGAGGATGCGATCAGCACCAGCAAGGAACGTGATGTCACCGTGATGTTCACCGATCTTGTCGGCTTCACGGCGATGTCAGAGCAGATGAGCGCACAGGAAACCGCCGACATCCTCAACGAACATTTCGCGCTAGTCACGTCCTGTATCGAGGGCACCGGTGGGATTATCGACAAGTTCATCGGCGATGCCGTGATGGCGGTGTGGGGCGCCATCAAACGCGACGAAAATCACGCCACCCATGCCTGCCGGGCGGTCGATGCAATCTGCAAGGCGCTGGCCGCCGACAATGCGCGCCGCGCCATGCTGGGCAAGCCGACGTTACGCATGCGGATTGGCCTGCATTCGGGACCGGTCGTGATCGGCAATATCGGTGCACCCGGCCGGATCAACTACACCGTGGTGGGCGATACGGTGAACACCGCCCAGCGACTGGAACAGCTCGGCCACGATCACCAATTGGAAACCGAGCAGTTCATCGCGCTGGCCAGTGCCGAGACCATCGCCGCGGCAGAACTGGAATCGCAACCGCCGCATATCGGCCGCATGGCGGTGAAAGGGCGTATGGGCGAAATCGAGGTTTATCGGCTCGACCGGCCGCTAAAGCCCTCTGTTTTGCCGCCCGGTTAACCCGCTATTTACCGAATCCCTGCTTGAGTCCGGGCGGATTTACGGGGCGGCATGAGCAACATTTTCGGCATCGGCACGGCACTGACACCTGTGGGTGGCCAGCAGTCCGATTCCGCCTCGGAAATCGCCCAGCGCAAGCGCCAGTCCTCCGCCTCGACCGCCCGGTTCACCGCCACCGACGAGACCGGGGACCCGGCCACAGCGCCCAAACCGGGGCTGCTGCAGAAAACCAGATTTGCCGCCAGTGCCGCCATCAGCCAGCTGATGCGCCGCGCCACGGATCGCGGCGAACCGGCCTCGACCGAAGCCAATATCGAAATTCCGCCCCATCTGGAGCGCCGGCGGGCCTGGCGCGAGGCCTTCGGCCTCAACACCTGGCACACCCAGCAGATCGCCCAGACGGAGGAAACCCCGATCTCCGATGAAGCGCGGGCGGAGGCCATCCAGGCCTACCGGAGCGGCGGGCGGCGCGGCCGGCTGGACCTCGACCTTGCACAGCAAGTGAGCATGACCGTATAAAGATCGCTTCCCACTCTTTTCAGCGGTTTTTGTCAGGTTTTCCCCAAATGTCTACTGAACCGGCCGATCTGTTGATCATCGGCGGTGGCGTCAACGGCACGGGCATCGCCCGCGATGCCGCAGGACGCGGCCTCAGCATCATCCTTGCCGAGCGCGGCGACCTCGCCGGCGCCACCTCCTCGGCCGCCACCAAGCTGATCCATGGCGGCCTGCGCTATCTGGAACATTACGAATTCCGCCTGGTGCGCGAGGCGCTGGGCGAACGCGAAGTCCTGATGAAGATGGCGCCGCATATCATCTGGCCGCTGCGCTTCGTGCTGCCGCACCATCCCGGCCTGCGCCCGGCCTGGATGATCCGCATCGGCCTGTTCCTCTACGACCATCTCGCCGGCCGTGTGACCCTGCCCGGCTCTGTCGGCGTCGACTTCACGCAGGGCGATGCCCGCGGCCGTCCGCTGAAAAAAGAGTTCAAGCGCGGCTTCGAATACTCCGACTGCTGGGTCGACGATTCCCGTTTCGTTGTGCTGAATGCCATGGATGCCCGCCGCATGGGCAGCCAAATCTTCACCCGCACCGCCGTCACCGCAGCCCGCCGCGAAAGCGGCCTGTGGCATGTCACACTGACCGATCAGGTAACCAATTTCAGTCGTGAAGTCACGGCGCGTGGCATCGTCAATGCCGGCGGACCCTGGGTGCGCGAAACACTGACTGGCGCCTTCGGCCAGAATCCGAAGAACAGCGTGCGCCTGATCAAGGGCAGCCATATCGTCACGAAGAAACTGTTTGACGGCGATCACTGCTACATCTTCCAGAATGCCGACAACCGCATCATTTTCGCGATCCCCTACGAGCGCGATTTCACGCTGATCGGCACCACGGATATCCAGCTGGAGAAATGGGAAGGTCCCCCGCGCATCAGCGAGGAAGAGACCACCTACCTGCTGGAGGCCGCTAGCGAGTATTTCAAACAGCCGGTGACGCGCGAGCAGATCGTCTGGTCCTTTGCCGGCGTGCGTCCACTCTACGACGATGGCGACAGCGATCCCTCCGCCATTACGCGCGACTACGTGCTCGACCTCGAGGGTAAGAGCGGCGAGGCGCCGCTGCTGTCGGTCTACGGCGGCAAGCTCACCACTTCGCGCCGCCTGGCCGAGCATGCCTTGCAGAAACTGGCGCCTTTCTATCCGAAGATGGGCAAGCCATGGTCCGGCACCCAGCCATTGCCTGGCGGCGATCTCGGCGCGACCTTCGATGTCTTCGTCGCCGACCTGCGCCACAAATATCCCGGCCTCGACCCGGCCTGGCTGGCGCGTCTGGCGCGGCGGCATGGCAAGGCCACGCTCAATATTCTGAGCGACGCGCAATGGGCCAGCGATCTGGGCGAGAGCTTCGGTGGCGGGCTGTATTCGCGCGAAGTCGACTATCTGATGCGCCATGAATGGGCGCGCGAAGCCGACGACGTGCTGTGGCGCCGCACCAAATGCGGATTGTGGGTCAGCGCCACCGACCGCGAACGGCTGGCGCACTGGATGGCGCAGCATCGTCCCAATGCGGAAACCGGCGCGTGAAGATCGCCCCGATGCGGATCGCTGTCGTCGGCGCTGGCGCTATCGGCGGCTATATAGGCGGGCTGCTCGCCCGCGGCGGCCATGACGTCACGCTGATTGCCCGCGGCCCGCATCGTGATGCGATCCGCAGCAACGGCCTGACCATCCAAAGCAAAGACGAAACCTTCGTCACCCGTCCCATCTGCACGGACAATCCGACTGAGGCCGGTGCGCAGGATCTGGTGATCCTCAGCCTGAAAGCACCGGCGGTGCCGGCCATGGCCGAGAAGATGCTGCCGCTATTCGGGCCTGACACCGCCATGATCACGGCGATGAACGGCATGCCCTACTGGTACTTCCATCGGCATGGCGGACCGCTGGATGGGTCTCGCATCGCATCGGTCGATCCCGACGGCAAACAGTGGGACCTGATCGGTCCGCAGCGCGCCATCGGCAGCGTAGTCTGGATGGCCGGCGCGATCTCGGCCCCGGGCGTGATTCAGCACGGCAATGGCAACCGCCTGCCGATCGGCGAGCCGGATAACAGCCGCAGCGCGCGCATCCAGCGCATCAGCGCCGCGCTCACGGCCGCCGGCATCGACGCTCCGGTGCACGACAACATCCGCCAGGAAATCTGGACCAAGCTGTGGGGCAACCTGTCCTACAATCCGGTCAGCGTGCTGACCCATGGCACGCTGCAGGGCCTATCGCGCGATGCAGATGCCCGCGCGGTGCTGGGCGCTATGATGATGGAGTCGCGGCTGGTCGGCGAAAGGCTCGGTATCAGCTTCCCGGTCAGCGTCGAGGAACGCATGGGCATGGCCGAGAAGGTCGGCCCGCACAAGACCTCAATGCTGCAAGACCTGGAAGCAGGACGTCCGATGGAAATCGGCGGCCTGCTCGGTGTGATCGCCGAACTGGCGCGCAAACTGGACATCGCAACCCCGACCATCGATACCGTGCTGGCGCTGCTGAAAGTGCGCGGCCGCGTGGCCGGAACCTACAACGAATGAGGCAGAGATGAGCTTTGAGTGGCGCAAGCTTTCCCAGGATCAGCTCGAAGCCCAGTATAATCCACGCGCCTCCGTGCCGGATTTCCAGCAACATTTCGATGCCTATGTGGCGAAATCCGCCGCCACACGCGACGCCATCGACGGCGAGTATGATCTGCGCTACGGCCCGGGCCCGCTGCAGACCTACGACCTGCACAAGCCGAAAGATCAAAAGCCCGGCGCACCGCTGGTGGTGGTGATCCATGGCGGCTACTGGCGCGGCCTGGACAAGAACACCATGACTTTCGCGCTGCCGCCCTATCTCGACCGCGGCGCCGTCGTCGTGAACCTGAACTACGATCTTTGCCCCCAGGTCACGCTGGATGCCATCGTGCGCGAGATGCAGGAAGCGCTGGTGCATGTCGCCGCCAAGGCCGCCGATTGGGGTGCCGATCTGGCAAAGCTGCATGTGATCGGGCACTCCGCGGGCGCGCATCTGGCCGCCATGATGGTGGCTGCGCACTGGCCCAAGGATCTCGGCCCGCAGCCGCCGGTAGCCTCGCTCGGCCTGATCAGCGGTATCTTCTCACTCGAACCCGTGCTGCAGATCAGCGTGAACGAATCGATCAGGCTGGATGCTGCAATGGCCGCGCGCAACAGCGTCACCAACTTCCCGCCGAAGATCGCAGGCCCTGTCCTCGTTGCCTATGGCGCCGACGAACCCGAAGCCTGGCGCAACCAGAGCATCGATTTTCACCGGGCCTGCCGCGACGCCGGCATCCGCTGCAGCCTGCTGGAAGTGGCGAACGGCAATCACTTCACGATCAAGTTCGCCGCTGCGGATCCCAAACATCCGCTATGCGCCGCGCTGCTGAAGCAGATTTTCGGCTAACGAGTCAGCTGCTCGTAGACGGCGCGCGCCACCGGCAGCAGGGCCTCACGGCCGGTCTCACCGGTCAATGCATAACCGAAGCCACCCTCTACCCAGTAGAAAGCCACAGCGCTGCCTTCGCCCATGAAGCGGAACGACGTGTCGGTACCGCCTTCGCCAGAACGCACATAGAGAGTCAGCCGCTGGCCCTGGCGATTTTCATACATGAACTGCGCGGCGACGTGATTGCCGCTCGATGCCGGCAGCAGGCGGCCACCGACCAGACCGAAACCCTCGCCTGAGAGGCTCGGGACTTTCAGTGCCGTGCCCAAACGCTTCGAAAGCCAGGCGACCAGATGCTGCTCTTCCTTCGCCGTCACCTCGACCGGATGCAGCACTTCGCGACTGTAGACCAGATGTGCGCGCGCGGCCTCCTGCGGCAGCGCGGTTAGAACAGCGGCCGGCGACATGATCGCGCCACGGCCATACCAGCCAGCCCCTGCCCCCAGCAAAACCAGAGCCAGCACGGCGGCTATGCGCAACACGGACTGCAGTACAGGAGGACGCTGCGCCGCGAACAGCGCAGTCATTTCGGTCGGCACAGGTTCGTTCAGATCGCGGGAAAAATGCACACGCAGATCGTCAGCCTGCTGCTGCCAGGCGGCGACCCGGGCAGCATCTTCCGCATTCAGTATCAGATGCGCCTCGACATCGGCACGGCGCTCCATGGGTAGCCGGTCGTCGACATAGGCGACCAGATCGGCCTCGGTGATGGCTGCAGCCTGACTGCCGGTCATTTCACCCTCCTCAAATGCGCGCGTCCGCCGCTCTCGCTCGCTTGCGGCGGTTCACCGTCCATCAGGCTGCGCAGACGATCGCGGGCCCGCGCCAGCCGTGACATCACGGTGCCGATCGGAACGTTCTGGACGCGTGCGGCCTCTTCGTAACTCAGCCCTTCTACGCCGACCAGCAGCAGCACGGCACGCTGTTCCTCGGACAGTTTCGCCAGGGCCGACTCCAGGTCGCGCAGTTCCAATGTTTCCCACTGACCGCCGCTGGTCTCTGTTCCCTGCTCGCCGGCATCGTCCAGCGAAATCCGGTCGGGCCTGGTCCAGTCGCGCCGCTGCCGCGTGCGCCAGCGATTGTGCAGGATGGTGAACAGCCAGGGACGCAATGCGGTGTCGTCGCCGCGTCGTGTCGTCCAGGCCGCCAGCGCGCGGGACAGACAATCCTGCACCAGATCGTCGGCGGTTTCGCGATCGCGCGTCAATGCCAGCGCAAAGCGACGCAGCCGGGGAATCTCGGCCTCGATGGGATGCGGTGGACGGCGGAACAGCATAGCGACTCAGACAGGCGGACGGCAGACAAGCTGCCGCCCGACCTTATCCTGCGATTTAAGGCTTGGCGACGTGCCAGGCACCGTTCAGGAAGCCGTCACCGGTGGTATCGCCCGGCTTGGTATCCTTGGCCCAGCCATAGAGCGGCTTGCCCTTGTAGGCCCACTGCCGGCTGCCATCGTCGCGCGTGATGATGGTCCAGTCGCCCTTCGGCATATCGCCGGTATTGGCCACCAGCGGCGGCCAGTTGGTGGCGCAGGGGCCGTTGCAGGCCGACTTGCCCGGCACGGTGTCGCGGTCGAAGGTATAGAGCGTCATGCGCTTGGCATCGACGAGCACTGCGCCGAGTGCGGTATTCCCCGGTACCGCTGGCGCCGTGGTCTGCGTGGCGCAGGCGGCAAGGCTCACGGCCAGCAGACCCGACAGCATCAGGTTGCGCATCATCATTGGGAACTCCCCTTATCCGGTTGCCGGCCGCCGGCATGGCCGCCGTTGCAGGGATAGACCGTCGGGCCGGGGTTTTATTCCGCCCTGGGTACAAATACCCGGGCACAAGATTCCGTGACTTGCCGGGCCGCCACGCCGGACCTACCATTGTCTTATGCGATTATTTGCGACTCTGGCGCTCGTCCTGCTGCTGCCCGCGCTTCCTGCGAAGGCGCAGTCGGCGGTCGATGGCCTGTTCGAAAAACTGCAGGAAACCCAGAATCCCATCGAGGCCAAGCAACTGGAACGCCAGATCTGGGCCGCCTGGTCGAAATCGGAGTCCGATACGCTAGATGCCCTGATGGGGGGCGGGATCGCGGTGATGGAAAAAGGCGACTACGGCCGCGCCCAGGAAATTTTCTCCACCATGATCGAGCTGAAGCCGGATTATGCCGAGGCTTACAACAAGCGGGCCACCGTGCGGTTTCTGGCCGGCGACTATGCCGGTTCGGTGGCTGATATCGAGCGCACGCTCAAACTGGAGCCGCGGCATTTCGGCGCCCTGTCCGGGCTCGGCACCATCATGGAGCGGCTCGACAATTTGGATGAAGCGCTGAAAGCCTATCGCCGCGCGCTGGCCGCCAATCCACATCTGAACGAAGGCGTCGACAAGCTGAAGGAACTGCGGCGTAAAATCGACGCCAAGGAACTGTAAGTCTTACTTCTGGAAAATGAAGAAGACCGCGCCGATCAGGCAGGCGAAGGCGGCGAAATAGTTCCAGCGCAGCCCCTCGCCCAGGTAAAAGACCGCGAACAGCGCGAAGACGCCGAGCGTGATCACTTCCTGCACGATCTTAAGCTGCGCCGCCGTGAAAGTGCCGCTCGCGAAGCCGATGCGGTTGGCCGGTACGGCAAGGCAGTATTCGAAGAAGGCAATCGCCCAGGAAATCAGGATCACCTTCCACAGCACCTGCTCCGGAAATTTCAGGTGCCAGTACCAGGCAAAGGTCATCAGCACGTTCGAGCCGATCAGCAGCAGGATCGTGGTCATCAGATCGCCTCGACCCGCGCGATCCGCAGCACGTTGGTATTGCCGGGCGATCCGAACGGCACGCCGGCGGTGACGACCAGACTGTCGCCCGGTTTCGCCAGGTCGCTGGCGCGCGCCAGCGCGGTGGCCTTGGCGATCATATCGGCGAAGTTGATCGCGTCCGGCGCCACCACGGTATTCACGCCCCAGGCAATCGTCAGTCGCCGCGCCGTTTCCACCAGCGGGGTGAGGCAGAGGATCGGCGCGCGAGGCCGCTCGCGGGCGGCACGCAAAGCAGTTGAGCCCGACATCGTGTAGGTGACGATGGCGGCGGCATTTATGGTTTCCGCCACCTGGCGCGCCGCTGCTGTGATCGCGTCCGAGGCCGTGCTTTCCGGATTGTTGTGTTCGGCATCCATGATGCCGCGATAGAGCGGATCGCGCTCCACCTGGCGCGCGATCTGGTCCATGGTGCGCACGGACTCGATCGGATAGTCGCCCGAGGCGGATTCCGCCGATAGCATAATCGCATCCGCGCCATCGTAAACGGCGGTGGCGACATCAGAGACCTCGGCGCGCGTCGGCACTGGCGCCTTGATCATGCTTTCCAGCATCTGGGTCGCGACCACCACCGGTTTGCCGGCGCGGCGCGCGGCGCGGACAATGCGCTTCTGCAGCCCGGGTACGGTCTGCAGGGGCAGTTCGACACCGAGATCGCCACGTGCCACCATCAGCGCGTCGCTGAGTTGGACGATTTCATCCAGCGTATCGATCGCGGAGGGTTTCTCGATCTTCGCCAGCAAAGCGGCGCGGCCCTGGATCAGGCCCCTCGCCTCGCGTAGATCGTCGGGCCGCTGCACGAAGCTGAGCGCGATCCAGTCGACACCATGCGCCAGCGCGAATGCCAGGTCGGCGCGGTCCTTGGGCGTCAGTGCCGACAGTGGCACGACAGTATCAGGCAGGTTGACACCCTTGCGGTCCGACAGCCGGCCGCCCACCATCACCTCGGTCATCGCCCAGCCGGAATGGACCTCTTTCACGCGCAGGCGGATTTTGCCGTCATCGAGCAACAGGTCGGTATTGGGCTTCAGGCTGGCCAGCACTTCGGGATGTGGCAGCGAGACGCCGGTGACATCGCCCGGCGTGCCTTCCATATCGAGGCGGAAAGTCTGGCCCGGCAGCAGATCGACGGCGCCGTCCCTGAAGGCACCAATCCGCAGCTTCGGTCCCTGCAGGTCGGCCAGCAGCCCGATCGGGCGGCCGGTCTCCTGCTCCAGGGCGCGCACCGCATGGATGCGGGCCAGGTGGTCGTCGTGGCTGCCGTGGCTGAAATTGAGGCGGAAGACATCGGCGCCGGCTTCGGCCAGCGCCCGGATGCGGTCGGGGCTGCTGGAGACCGGGCCCAGCGTGGCGACAATCTTGACGTTGCGTTCCCGATGCATCCTCACCCCGCTGAATCCGGCCCCATCTTAGTCACCGCCAGTTTCTTTTGAATTAAAGACTTTGCTGGCGCATGCTACGAAAATATTAGGGATCAAGCGGTTGCGTTTTTTGCTGCATTTGCGAAAAGGAGCCCGCCTTTTTGCATCTCACGAGTCCAAAGGACCGCCCAAATGGATATCGCCCGCATCGGGGTGGGCAAGAGCCCGCCCTACGACATCAATGCCGTGATCGAAATCCCGGCCGGCGGCGTGCCGGTGAAATACGAGCTGGACAAGGATTCCGGCGCGCTGTTCGTCGACCGCTTCCTGCACACGGCCATGTTCTACCCGGCGAATTATGGCTTCATCCCGCACACGCTAGGCGGCGACGGCGACCCTTGCGACATCATGGTGGTGAGTCATGTGCCGGTGGTGGCCGGCGCCGTGATCCGCTCGCGCCCGATCGGCGCGCTGAAGATGGAAGACGAGGCCGGCGGCGATGAGAAGATCATCGCCGTGCCGGTCGACAAGCTGCACCCCTTCTACACCAACGTGGCGACCTACAAGGACCTGCCGGCCAGCCTGATCGAGCAGATCGAGCATTTCTTCGTCCACTATAAGGACCTGGAAAAGGGCAAGTTCGTGAAGTCGGCCGGCTGGGTCGGCCCGGACGAGGCGGCCAAGATGATCACCGAGGGCATCGTGCGGGCGGCGGGAATCCGGTAAACACCGAACGCCTTTCGGGTATGTCACAGCGGCGGCCGGATAAACCCCGGTCGCCGTTTCGATTCCGGCTCGTTTCGCTTCGTCGCGCTTCGCCGGTGTTCGTGGCAGTTCGCGCGTGTTCGCAGAGCTTCGCCCGTGTTCGTCGGTGTTCGTGGGTGCTCGCCAGTGTTCGTTCGCCCGCTGGCTGTCCAGACTGGGATATACTTCAACCAGAACATATATGGAGCAATCTTGCTGGATTTCAAGCCCTGGCGGATACGGGAATGGTGCTGCAGCTTCCTCGCGCCAGGGCAGAATACCCCTTCCGGAAATGCTAGGTCTGCGCCAAGCTTGGCTGGTAATGCGGAGGGACGCCCGGCGTGACCGGTGACTCGGACAAGGCAGGCCAGACCCTGCTGACGGCCCCCCTGCCGGAGAATCTGCCGGACGGGCTGCGGCGTGCTGCCGACCTGTCGCAGCTGAGCGATGCCCGGCTGCTCCGCGCGCTGGCCTGGTGGCAAAGCCTGTGCGCCCCCGGCGCCGCCGGCGGTGTTCCCGACCGCAGCCGCCTGGACCCCACCGCGATCCCCGACCTGCTGCCGCATGCGATCCTGTGGGATGTGCTGCCGGCAGCGGAAGCCGGGGCCGAAGACCGCCTGCGCTATCGCTGCCGCCTGGCCGGGACGATGCTGAACGACGTTTACGGGCGCGAGGCGCGAGGCCTGTGGCTGCATGAGCAGTTCGGCGACGAGAGTGCCATGATGCAGGCGGAATACGATGCGGTGGTGCGGCTGCGCCGGCCGCTCTGGAGCGAGCACCGGATGAGCTGGGCCGACAAACCCTATTACCGCTATCTGCGCCTGATGCTGCCGTTCATGCATCGCACCGCGGTTGCCCACGGCGACAGTGACGCCCTGCGCGGCGATCCCGACCGCGTGGCGCTGATCTTCAACGTGGTCAGCTTCATCGGCGAATAATCCGGAATACCGGCGCCGCTGCGGTCCGGCCGGATGCTTACCATGAAATTATGCCGGGCCTGCGTCGCCGCCACGCCATGATGCGGCATCGTTTCTCCGGCCCCGGTCCCCATGCGTCAGCCCTTCGATGTTCCGTCCCAGTCTCCGTCAGGCCCGTCCCTGTCCGGTCCCGATCCGGATCGCGCCATCGCCGCCGGCGCAGATATGGACCGCGTGCGCGATGCCCCGCTGCTGCGCGCCCTGCACTGGTGGCAGGCGCTGCCCCGCACCGCCGGGCAGAATCCGCAGGGCCTGACACTGCCCGACCGCACCCTGATCGACCCGCTGACCATCCCCGACCTGCTGCCGCATGTGGTGCTGTGGCAGGTGCTGCATCAGCCCGACGGCAGCCTGCGCTATCGCTGCCGCCTGGCCGGCACGGCAATGGTAGAAATTCACGGCCGTGAATTTACCGGCCTGTGGATGGAGGATTTTCACGGCGTTGAGAATGCGCGCATCCAGCCCGAATACGATTTCGTCGCGCGCAGCGGCCGGCCACATCATGTCGAGCGCTCGCTGTTCTGGATGAACCGTGATTACCGCCGCTACCGTCGCCTGCTGCTGCCCTTCGGCGACACCACCGCCGCGCATGGCGTCGTGGCGAAGATCGTCAACGTCGGGCATTTCCTGACGGATTAAATCGCACACCCTCACCCCGCCCCTCTCCCGCGAACGGGAGAGGGAGGGACCCACCGCGAAGCGGTGGGAGGGTGAGGGGCTTTAGGCGTTATCCTGCAGAATAAACTCCGCGCCCTTCTCGGCGATCATCAGCGTCGGCGAGGCGGTGTTGCCCGAGGTGATCAGCGGCATCGCCGAGGCATCGATCACGCGCAGGCCGTCGACGCCGCGCACGCGCAGACGCCCGTCGAGCACTGCCATCGGATCGCTGTCGATACCCATCTTGGCGGTGGCGACCGGGTGGAAGATCGTCGCGCCGACCTGGCCGGCGGCGTGGCGCATCTCCTCCTCGCTCTGCACCTGCGGGCCGGGCAGGTATTCCTCCGGGCTGTATTTTGCCAGCGCCGGCGCCTGCACCAGCCGGCGCGTCAGCTTGAGCGAATCCACCGCGACGCGGATGTCGTCCTCGGTGCTGAGATAATTCGGCTGGATCGCAGGCGCCTGGCGCGGATCGCGCGACTTGATCCGCACATGGCCGCGCGAGGTGGGGCGAAGATTGCAGATACTGGCCGTGAAGGCCGGGAAACTGTGCAGCGGCGACCCGAAGGCATCGAGCGACAGCGGCTGGATGTGGAACTCGACATTCGGCGTGGCATGCGCGTCCGAGGATCGTGTAAACATACCAAACGTGCTGGGGGCCATGGTGAGCGGACCGCGACGGCGTAAGACATAGTCCAGCCCCATCAGGCCTTTGCCGAACCAGCCCATCTCGTTGATCGTCTTCAGCCCCTTGACCTTGTAGATCAGGCGCAGCTGCAGATGGTCCTGCAGGTTCTCGCCCACGCCGGGCGAGTCATGCACCACGTCGATGCCATGTTTCTTCAGCAGCGCTGCCGGCCCGATACCGCTGAGCTGCAGCAGCTGCGGCGAGTTGATCGCGCCGGCCGACAGGATGATCTCGCGCCTCGCCGTGAAGCGCTTGCGCTCGAAATCGTCGGACACGATGACCGACCTTGCGCGTGGCCGACCATTGTCACCGGCCTCGAATTCTATTTTCTCAACATGCGCCTTCAGCAGCAGCCCGATATTGTCGCGCCGGTCGATCACCGGCTTGAGGAAGGCCGAGGCCGTGGACCAGCGCAGGCCCTTCTTCTGATTGACCTGGAAATAGCCCGAGCCCTCATTGCTGCCGAGGTTGAAATCGCTGACGCGCGGGATGCCGACCTGCTCGCCGGCTTCGGCCACCGCCTCGATCAGCGGCCAGCGCACGCGCGCGTTTTCCACGCGCCATTCGCCGCCGGCCCCGTGCATGTCGGTCTTGCCATTTTCGTGATCCTCATGTTTGAGGAAATACGGCAGTACATCGTCCCAGCCCCACCCGGTGAGTCCCATCTGCGCCCAGGTGTCGTAATCCTGCACCTGGCCGCGCATGTAGACCATGGCATTGATCGCCGTGCAGCCGCCGATCACCTTGCCGCGCGCATAGCCGATGGACCGGCCGTTCAGCCCCGGCACCGGCTCGGTCTTGTAGCACCAGTCGGCGCGCGGATTTCCAATCGCGAAGAGGTAGCCGATGGGGATGTGATGCCAGATCCAGTTGTCGCGCCCGCCGGCCTCGATCACCAGGACCTTGTTCTTGGGGTCGCGCGATAGCCGGTTGGCGAGCAGCAGGCCGGCGGTGCCGCCGCCGACGATGATGTAGTCGAAGGCCGCACCTTCGGTGATATCTTTATCTTGGGCCGACATGGCCATGGCGTTTCTTCCCTAGACTAGCAGCAAACAAGCTGACTGTTCCTGCAGTCTTGAAGACGTAGATGGCCGGGTCAAGCCCGGCCATGACAGTTTCCCCCATTCGTCGCTTCCGCGACGGCTACAGCGCCTGCCCGCAGGCAAACCCGCTGCTCCACGCCCACTGGAAATTGAAGCCGCCGAGATGGCCGGTGACGTCCACCGCCTCGCCGATGAAATGCAGCCCCGGCACGGTCTTGGCCTCCATCGTCTGCGACGACAGCGCCGCCGTGTCGATGCCGCCGAGGGTGACCTCCGCCTTGGCATAGCCTTCGCTGCCGGCCGGCACCAAGCGCCAGTCTTTCGCCAGCACGGTCACGGCGCGCAGTTTCGCGTCGCTGAGATCGGCGATGCGGCCGGGCGTGTTGCTCAATTCCGCGAGACGCTTCGCCAGCCGCGCTGGCAGGTGGCGCTCCAGCTGCGTCGCCAGCTCCTGCTTCGGATGCGCCGCGCGGGCGGCTTTCAGCTCGGCGAACAGGTCCGTGTCCGGGCAGAGATCGAGCGCGATGGGCTGCTGGCGCGCGCCCTGCTCCCAGTAGGAGGAAATCTGCAGGATTGCCGGGCCGCTGAGGCCGCGATGGGTGAACAGCACCGCCTCGCGGAACCGACGCTTGCCGATGCTGGCGACCGCATCCGGGATGGCGACGCCGGCCATGCCCTCCCAGCGCGCGGCATCAACGGCCGAGAAGATGAGTGGCACCAGCGCCGGTTTCGGCGCGATCACTGGGATATCGAACTGCCGGGCGATCTCGTAGGCAAACCCGGTCGCGCCCATTTTCGGGATGCTGGGCCCGCCGGTGGCGACCACCAGACGCGCCGCCTCGAAAGCACCGCTGCCGGTGTCGACACGGAAGCCCTGTTCGGTTTTCTCGATACCGGCGATCTGAACGGACAGCCGGATCTCCGCCGGCGTCTCGCCGCGCGCGGCTTCGTCCAGCAGCATCTGCACGATCTGGCGCGACGAGCCGTCGCAGAAGAGTTGGCCCAGCGTTTTTTCGTGCCAGGCGATCTTGTGGCGGTCGACCAACGCGATGAAATCCTGCTGGGTGTAGCGTTTCAGCGCCGATTTGGCGAAATGCGGATTGTCGGAGAGGAAATCGGCGGCGCCAGCATGCAGATTGGTGAAGTTGCAGCGCCCGCCGCCCGAGATGCGGATTTTCTCGCCCGCGCTGGCCGCATGATCCAGCAGCAGCACGCGGCGGCCTCTTTGCGCGGCGATACCGGCACAGAACAGCCCGGCGCCGCCGGCGCCGAGGATGATCGCATCATAGGGAGAGGGCATGGCCTTTTACGTCGTCCTTGGGCTTGACCCCAGGACCTCTCCCCAATCTGCCTGCGATCCTCGGGTCGAGCCCAAGGATGACGGTCTTTCCGAGTGTTTCAAAACTTCCGCGCCGCCACGATATAACAGGCAATCGTTGCCTCGCCGAGCGCGCGCATGGCTTCCAGCCGGTGCAGGCCGGCAACCAGGACGTAGCGTTTCTGCGCCTCGTCGCGGCGCACCTGGATCGGCACTTTAAGTCCGCCATCGCCGACGATCTCGTCGGCCAGCGCCGCGACCTTCGCCGCATCCAGCGTGCCCTTGAATTTCGCCGGCACATAGATCTCGGCGATCTTCACCGGAATGGCCTTCATCATGGGTCGCCGTCTCCGTTCCGGCCGGCGCTACAGCCAGCGCACGAAAAGCCATCCGCAATCCGGATCCTTTGCCGCGCGCATCTGCACCAGAACGCGCATGTCGCGGTTGGGGAACCGGAAGGTGTGATACATTACGGCATTCAGCGTGCCGGCCGCCAGACCGCCCTCGAAACCGCTGCGAAGTTCGGAGAAGCTGGTGCAGGGTGCCACCTCGGTGAAGAAGTTGCGTCCCAGCACCTCCTCCGGCAGCAGGCCGGAGAAGCGGCTTTCGGTGGCATTGTAGCGCAGCACCGTGCCGTCGCGCCGTAGCAGCATCACGCCGATCGGCAGGCGGTCGAGATCGGCATTCGACAGGCTCTCGACATCGTCGGGTACGCCGGTTTCCAGCGCGGCGAGCGTCCCGGCCTCGGCGGTCTCGGCGCGCGGCGGCTGCGCCAGGATGCGCTCGGCCGGCAGCGTGACATAGACACTGGTGCCGGCGCCGAGCTCGCTGTTGATGAACAGCAGGCCGCCATGAAATTCGACGAAGGCCTTGCTGATCGGCAGCCCGAGACCGGTGCTCTGCGCGGTGCCCCTGTCGCTTTTCAGCGTGACGAAAGGTTCGAGCACCTCCAGCGTCTTGCCATGCGGCATGCCGGGACCGTTGTCGGTCACCACGCAGGCGAGGCGGCCGTCGGCGAGCAGCAGCACCGAGACGATGACGCTGCCGCCCCGCGGCGTGAAGCGCAGCGCGTTCGAGATCAGGTTGATGAAAACCTGCTGCAGCAGCCGCGGATCGCCCCGCAGCCGGAAGCCAGCCGCGCCCTCCACCACCATCTCAACATCGAGCCGCAGCGCCAGACCGGCGGTGATGCGACGTATCTCGTCAAACATGTGCCCGAGGTCGATTTCGGTTTCGTTCAGCTCGACGCGGCCGGACTCGATCTTGGCAAAGTCGAGAATGTCGTTGACCAGATTGAGCAGGAATTCGCCGGACAGATGGATGTCGGCGGCATATTCGGCGTAGCGCGGATTGCCGACCGGCCCCAGCACTTGCTGGTTGATCATCTCGGCAAAGCCGAGGATGGCGTTGAGCGGCGTGCGCAGCTCGTGGCTCATATGCGACAGGAAATTCGATTTCGCGCGATTGGCCACGGCGGCGTCGCGGCGGGCGATTTCAAGGGAATCCTGTAACTCGCGCCGCTCGCTGACGTCGCGCTGCACGGCGACGAAGAATGCCGGCCGGCCGTCGGCGCCGGGCACGGGACGGATGCTGGTCTCGATCCAGTAGGGCGTGCCGTCCTTGTGGTAGTTCAGGATATCGGTGCTGATCCCCTCGCCGCGTTCCAGCGCAGCGCGGATCTCGGCGCGGGCAATCGGGCTGGTTTCATGGCCCTGCAGCAGCCGCGGCGTGCGGCCCACCACCTCGTCAGCCGCATAGCCGCTCATCGCGGTGAAGGCCGGATTGACATAGACAATGCGCGGGCCGCCCGCCGCCTCGTCCAGCGGCGCGGCCTCGGTGATGATAATGGCATCGCTCACGAAGGCCGCAATGTTGCCGATCAGCTCGTCGAGCTTCATGATTTCGGATTCCCGCCGGTCTCGCCTTCACCGTCGCTATAGGCGATCTCCAGCACCTCGATCTGTTCCGGTCCATGCGGAGTGCGCAGCTCGACGATATCGCCCTCCCGCGCCTTCATCAGGGCGCGGGCAATCGGCGAAATCCAGCTCACCTCGCCCAGTTCGAGCCGCGCCTCGTCGATGCCGACAATACGGACGGTGCGTTCGACGCCGTTATGCTCGTAGGTGACGGTGGCGCCGAAGAAAACCTGCTCGCGGTTTTTCTGCAGCTTCGGATCGACCGGCTCCGCGATTTCGAGCCGCTTGAGCAGGAAACGGATGCGGCGGTCGATCTCGCGCAGGCGCTTCTTGCCGTAGAGATAGTCGCCATTTTCCGAGCGGTCGCCGTTGCCGGCCGCCCAGGACACGATCTCGACCACCTTGGGCCGCTCGACCGATTTCAGCTGGCGCAGTTCGCCCTGCAGGCGACGCAGGCCAGCCGGCGTGATGTAGTTTTTCGCGCCGGCCGGGATGGGCGGTGCGGCGTCGTCGAGATCCTCGTCGATCTCGGGGGCGTCGGACTCTTTGGTGAAAGCCTTGCTCATAGCGGAACCCTAACATGGCATGGCATAAAGCGGCCATGACGACGATCTATGTGGATGCCGATGCCTGTCCGGTCAAGGACGAGGTCTACCGTGTCGCCGAACGCCATAGCGTCAGCGTCGTGGTGGTGGCGAACAGCTGGCTGAACATCCCGCGTGGCCTGCCCTGGCTGCGGCTGCAGGTGGTGGCCGAGGGGCTCGACAAGGCGGACGACTGGATCGCCGAGAGCGCTACAACCGGAGATGTGGTGATCACCTCCGACGTGCCGCTGGCCGCGCGCTGCGTCAAGACTGGCGCACGGGTGCTGGCACCCACCGGTCGCGAATTCAGCGAGGCGTCGATTGGCATGGACCTGGCCGCGCGCAACCTGATGAGCGACCTGCGTTCGGCCAATCCGATCGAAAGCTTCGGCGGCGGACCGCGGGCGTTTTCACAGAAGGACCGCTCGGCCTTTCTGCAGGCGCTGCACCTGATGCTGGAAAAGCTGCGCCGGACTTAACCGACACGTTCAATCGACTTGATCGGGCCGCGCGGGCGGCCCGACTTGTCGGCGATGTCGCGGTCCTGCGCCTCGATGAAGGCGCGGGCGATATCTTCCTCATCGTCGAAGGGGCCGAATTTGTCGATCGGCACCTTGCGGTTCGAGGTCTGCGCGCCGTCCTGGTAGAGCACGTTGAACACCGCGAAAGCGGAATTGGGATTGAATTTCTTCTTGGCCATGATGGCGGACTCCGGGGGGTCTGAACGTCAGGTCCGGTCGGGCGTGTCGCCATCCGCTGGCGCCTCGTCCTCCGGCGGCAGGCCGGCGGCCTTGCGGCGCTCGGACTCTTCCTGGCGGCGCTGCAGCTTTTCCTGCTTCTTCTGTTCCTTGGCGCGGTTACGGTCGGCGCGCTGCTGGCCGTAATTCGGCTTGAACGCCATGGCGCCCTCCTGCCTGTGCGATCTCGATAAAAACCAATCTCGATAAAACGAAAGGGGCGCCCGTTGCCGGACGCCCCCAAGGCTGTTTCGGCAGAGAAGCCTTACATGGCCTTCAGATTGACGGCCGAGCTCTTACCGCGCTTCGGGTCGTTCTGGATTTCGTACGCGACCTTCTGGCCTTCGTTGAGGGTGCTGAGGCCAGCGCGCTCAACCGCCGAGATGTGCACGAACACGTCCGCGCCGCCAGCTTCCGGCTGAATGAAGCCGTAACCCTTGGTGCCGTTAAACCATTTCACAGTGCCAGTGGCCATGTGGGTATTCCTTCGTCTCAGATGTAGTGGCGACGCACTCATGTGCGGCGCATCAGACTTGTCCAGGGGCTAGAAGGTCTGGACGCCCATCCGAAACGAAAGCTCGAACGAAGGGGTAACAGGCCGGTAGTCCGTAGTAGAATGACCACCCTAAAATAGGGAGTTTTGCCATTCCTGCAAGGCCGGGGACCGTATCTCCTCCCCCGCCCTGGCATAAGTCGACCAACTGTAACGCAAATCCACCCCGAAAGTTCCCCGGATGCGACGCCAAAGTTGCGGTTTTGCCGTTGATTCCCGTCAGGGCCGGGGCTACACAGCCCCCGGCCCAACTCTGGCGCCCGAAAATCGCATCATCCCGCAATGACCGCCGAGAACCGCCAAATTTCACACGACGAGGCCGTGGTGCAGCAGCGCCTGCATGCGATCTTCTTCGACCTGTGGCGCTTCGGCAGCAATGCGCTGGTGGGCTGGCGGCCGAGCCGCAACGGCATCGAGGTGATCACCCTGCCGAAAGTGCGCCTGTTTGCAGATCACGGGCAGCATCTCCCCGTATTTAGCGAGGGCAGCCTGATGGAAGGGGTGGCGCTGGACGACGCCGCCCGCCTGCTGGATGTGCAGCCCGTCGAACTGCGGCTGGAGCAGCGGATCGGCGCGGCACCCGGCGACATCCCGCCGGCGCTGGTCGAGCGCGTCTTCCGCCTGTTCACCGTGCGCAAGGTGCTGCATCGCGCCGTGCTGCTGATCGATATCGTCGGCTTTTCCAAGGCGGCGCCGGAAGTGCAGGCCGCCCAGCTGACCACGCTGGAATTCTCGCTCAACCTGGCCGAAGAAATGGCGCGGGCGCAGGGTCTGGCGGTCGCCTTCGGCCGCACCACGACAGGCGACGGCTTCTATGTCTGGAACGAGCGGTCGGGCCTGCGCGCCGATATCGACTTCTTCTGCGCTGTGGCGATTTTCCAGATCCTGTTCGCCGCGCTGAAGCGGACCTCGACCCATGCCGAAGCCGTGCCGGTGCTGCGGCTGTGCCTGAGTATCGGCAGCCATTTCGCCTACCGTCAGCCGCGCAAGGATGGCAGCGATGCCGGCGCCTTCATCGTCGGCGATGTGACGATCCAGGTCGCGCGCCTGATCGGCACGGCCCTACCCCACCAGATGCTGGTCGGCGATTTCCAGCGCCCGCTCGGACTCGGACAGAACCGCGCCAATGCAGAGACCTTCCTGCTGGCGGTCAGCGAGCGTCTGGGCATGCTGAAAGACTTGCGCGTGCTGGGCTATCGCATCGACCGCGTGGCGTTTTATTTAACCGGCCCACGCGACGCCGAGGGCCGCCATGTGCCGGCGCTGATGACCATCACCGACAAGCATGGTTTCGAGCATCGCTGCTACAATGCGAAGCTCAATGCCTTCGCCGAACAGGGCGAGCCCTATTACTGCGGGCTGCAGCACGGCGAGATAGAGAAAACTTAACGCCGGCAGGCGGCGAGGTCGAAGCCGTCGAGTTTCGCAGCGTCGAGCTTCGCGCCGCTGAAATCCGTGGCGACATGCCGGCCACTGAACCGCCCGCTGCCGAGATAGATCGGCAGCCGGCCCGGCACCGCCTGCCGCAGATCGGCCCAGCGCAGATCGGCTTCGTTGAAGCGCACGCCGGCGATCCGCGCCGCCTCGAAGCCGGCGCCGATCAGGTTAGCGCGGCCGAAACTGGCGAGCAGCAGGCTGGCGCGGGCGAAGCTGCAGCCGCGCAGGTCGCAGCCGGCGAAATCGGCACCGTCCAGTTCGAGCCCGGAAAAATCGTGATAGGGCAGCCGCTGGCCGGCCAGGCTGAGCTGGCGACCGGCAGCGCCGTCGGACTGCATCCAGGCGCGATGCTGTGCGATCCCGGCCAGCAGGTCGGTGGGGAAATCCGCCACCGTTACCAGCGGCGGCGCCGCCTGGCTGAAACCGGCCGTATCGACGCCGCGCAGGATCGCACCGGAGAAATCGGCACCGCAGGCCGACACATTCTCCACTGTTGCATTGACGATCTGCGCGCCGCTCAGATTCGCGCCGGTCAGACGCGTGCCGATCAGGCGGGAGTCGCTCAGGTTGGCGCCGCTGAGATTCGCATAGGACAGGTCGGCGCCCCGCAGGCTGCTGCCGAAGAAATTTGCGCCCGACAGATCGGCACCGACGAGAGACGCGCCGCTGAGATCGACGCCGGAGAATTGCGCCCGCGACGCCGTGGCGTAATCCAGCAGGCAGTTGCTGAGATCCGACATGTCGGTTCCGGCGCGCGGCTGGGCATGCTGTTCGGCATTGGGCCGCATCATCACGCCGCCGCGGAAATCGGCCTCGACCAGGATAGCGTTGTTGAGATTGGCGCCGCGCAGATTGGTGCCGCGCAGGATGGCGCGGGTGAGATTGGCCTGCTGCAGGTCGGCACGCGCCAGATCGGCACCGAACAGGTCGGCCTCGGCCAGATCGGCACGGCCGAATCGCGCGGCCCGCAGGTTGCTGCCGGCCAGCTTGGCGCGGGCCATGGCGCGGCCCTCGAAATTGGCATTCTCGAGATCCCGGTGCGCCAGATCGACCACATCTGCGGCCATGGCTGCAGGGTCCCAGATCAGCGGATCCTGGGGCGAAAGCGGCTGGCGCTGATTGTAGGAGGCGGTCGGCATGACAGGCGGGTCTCGAAAACGGGCGCCTGTTTAGCACGATTCATATGTGTGCAAAGGATTATGTTTTATAGACGTTCCAAACAAGAAACGGCCCGGATGGAGGTCCGGGCCGCTCTGGAATGCATGAGTGCAATTTCCTCATGCGAAGACAGATGTTTGCAGGGGCTATAAGCCCTTCACGATGTCCTCGACCATCTTCTTGGCGTCAGCCAATAACATCATCGTGTTGTCCTTGTAGAACAGCTCGTTGTCGATACCGGCATAACCCGACGCCATCGAGCGCTTCACGAACAGCACGGTCTTGGCCTTGTCGACGTCGAGAATCGGCATGCCGAAGATCGGGCTTTTCGGGTCGTCGCGCGCGGCTGGGTTGGTCACGTCGTTGGCGCCGATCACGAAGGCGACGTCGGCGGTCTGGAATTCGGAGTTGATCTCCTCCAGTTCGAACACCTCGTCATACGAGACATTGGCTTCGGCCAGCAGCACGTTCATGTGGCCCGGCATGCGGCCCGCCACCGGATGGATGGCGTATTTCACTTCCACGCCCTCTTCCTTCAGCTTGTCGCCCATTTCGCGCAGCGCATGCTGGGCTTGGCTGACCGCCATGCCATAGCCCGGCACGATGATGACCTTGCCGGCATTCTTCATGATGAAGGCCGCATCGTCGGCCGAGCCCTTCTTATAGGCCCGATCAATCTTCTCACCGCCGGCCGCCGCCGAGGTGTCGCCACCGAAGCCGCCAAGGATGACGTTGAACAGCGAGCGGTTCATGCCCTTGCACATGATGTAGGACAGGATCGCGCCCGATGAGCCGACCAGGGCGCCGGTCACGATCAGCGCCGGATTCTGCAGGGTGAAGCCGATACCGGCCGCGGCCCAGCCCGAATAACTGTTCAGCATCGAGACGACGACGGGCATGTCGGCGCCACCAATCGGGATGATGATGGTGAAACCGACGATCAGCGCCAGGATGGTGACGGCCCAGAAGAGTTCGCGGCTCGGCTCCATGCAGAAGGCCACGGTCAGGGCGAGGATGCCCAGGCCGATGGCGGCATTCAGGATATGCTGGCCCTTGAAGATCACCGGGCTGCCCGAGACCAGGCCCTGCAGCTTGGCAAAGGCGACCAGCGAACCGGAGAAGGTGATGATGCCGATGACGACACCGAGCGCCATCTCGATGCGCGCCGCCACCGTGATCTGGCCGGCGGCATTGAGGATGCCGTAGGGCGCCGGATTGTAGAAGGCGGCTGCAGCGACTAGCACGGCAGCAAGGCCGACGAGGCTGTGCATGGCCGCCACGAGCTGCGGCATCGCCGTCATCTGGATGCGCCGGGCCAGCACGGTGCCGACACCGCCGCCGATTACCAGCGCGACGATCACCCAGGCGATGGAGCCCGACAGATCGCCGAGATTGGCAATCGTGGTCAGTACGGCAATACCCATGCCGACCATGCCGTAGGTGTTGCCCTTGCGGCTGGTTTCCGGCGAGGAAAGCCCGCGCAGCGCAAGGATGAAGAGGATGGAGCTGACGAGATAGAGCAGCGCAGTCAGTTGGATCGACATAATGCTGCCCTCACTTCTTTTCTTTTTTCTTGTACATCGCCAGCATGCGCTGGGTGACGAGGAAGCCGCCGAAGAT
>VFQR01000688.1_pt1 | contig 37462 bp, 44 predicted proteins | sample 3512321 | NCBI WGS metagenome assembly VFQR01 (sample SAMN10412374, study PRJNA504923) | tailings metagenome | isolation source: Relicate 3 Philex TSF1 revegetated site | place: Philippines: Tuba, Benguet | collected 2017-08-29 | reverse complement strand
CGAATCCCAGACCTGACCGCGTGCCGGAACTGTCCAACGAGCGGCCGTCGCTGCCGCAGCCCCGCCGCTCCGACGCGCTCCAGTTCCGGATCGCTGTGCACGAGGCCGGCCATGCGGTGACGCGGCTCTATTTGGGCCTGGGCACCCTCGAGCGGATCACCATCGACGCGCCCGAAGGCGGCGGCGTCACCTGGCGCATGGAGGAACTCGACGACCAGACCGAGGAGCTCTTGACCGCGGCGATGGTGATCGCGCTCGCCGGACGGGCTGCCGAGGAGGAACTGATGGGATCGGTCGCCGGCTCCTCCGGCGGCGCTTCCTACTCCGATCTCGCCCAGGCCACCGATCTCGCCTTCCAGATGGAGGCGACGATGGGGCTCGGAAAGAAGTGGCCGCTCATCTACCGCGCGACGATTGACCGGGCGCTGCTCCTTGCCCTCGACCAGGAACTCGGCGAGCGGGTCAATGCCCGGCTCGAGACCGCCTACATGGCAGCCCGCAGGATCGTGGCGCGCCAGGCCGACGCCGTCGAGCATCTGGTCGCGCTCCTTCTCCTCCATGGCACGCTGGAAGGCGCGGCGCTCGAGCGAATCCTTCCCGGCCTCAAGGACAGGCTTATCGGATGAGGCTCTGGATCCTGTCCGACCTTCATCTCGAGGTCGCCGGCCTGCCGGAGCCGCTCGCCATTCCGGACGCCGATGTCTGTATCATGGCCGGAGACCTCTGCCGCGGCCCCGGCAACGGCGTGCGCTGGCTGGCCGAGAACATCGGCCATGCCATGCCGTGCGTCTACGTGGCCGGGAACCACGAGTTCTACAGAGGCGCGATCGTGCAGGGGATCGAGGCCGGGCGTGCCGCAGCCAGCGAATCCCCGCACGTCCACTTCCTGGAGAACGACAGCGTCACCATCGATGGCGTCCGCTTCCTCGGCGCGACGCTCTGGACCGACTACGCCATCGAGGGTCACCAGCGGATGGGCATGGCACATGCCCGGGAGCGGATGAACGACTACCGCAGGATCGCGCTGAGCAAGGACCCTTGGCAGCGCTTCACTCCAGAGGCGGCCTTCCGGATGCACTGCGAGTCCCGCCAGTTCATCGAGAAGGCGCTGCTGGCCGAGCAGGTCCTCACCGTCGTGGTCACCCACCACCTGCCGCACCCGCGCTCGATCCCTGAGCGCTTTGCCGGAGATCTCCTCAACGCTGCCTACGCCTCGGACCTCTCCGCCACGACCGCGGCCGCGCCTCCGGCGCTCTGGGCCCACGGCCACATCCACGACAGCTGCGACTACCGAATCCTTGGCACCCGCATCGTCAGCAACCCGCGAGGCTATGGCTGCGAGAACGAATCCTTCAATCCGGGGCTGGTGATCGCCGCCTGATTAGAAGGGTTAGGGAATAGGCTTCCCCAGCGGCGCCGGCTGTCAGGGGGATTTGGGCTTGTGCGCGGCAGTCATCGGCGTCAGCATTTTTGAACCGAGCCGGTCAACAGTGACCTGCAGCCAGCATCGAGATCCAGGGAAGAACATGAACCGGAACGCAAGGCGTGCCGCGCGAGCGAAGGCACGAACGACCCCGATTGACCGCGTCGCAGCGGTACACGAGGCTGGGCATGCGGTTGGCCGGCTGCTTACAGCGAAGGCGATGGGCTATTCCTTCGACGAGGCTGTGACCAGCATAGAAATCGGAACTGGAGCTGGTTGGCAGAGCGCCGACGGCAAGGTCGTACTGAACTCGCAGGCCATTTGCTATGGTCCGGCGTTCTCACGCGACCTGCAGGCAGCATTTCGCCGAACCTATCTGGGGCGCGAGACTGTCTCCAAGGATGATCTGTACGCCCGGCTGGCCCGCGTTGGCACTGCCGAACAGCGCGAGGTATCAGCGCGCGCCAAGATGTTGGTCATCGCGATGGGGCCGGCAGCCGAAGCACGGATGGTGAGGGCCCGCTGGATGGACGTCGTCCGTAGCGACGCCTGTGCCGCAGACCGGTTGGATCTTCGCCGGGAAGCCCGGCTTTCCGGACTCGAGGGTGACGAACTCATCCGCGCGATATGCACGGTTGCTTCGCGCGCGACCGAGCTCGTTGCGAATCCTTCAGTGTGGGGTGCAATCGAAGCCATCGCCGCGAACCTGCAGCGCAGTCTCTCCGGAAAGCGGATCGCATCGCTTGCGGTGCCGTTCCTGGCAGAGTGGGATGATGAACAGGAGTCCGATTTGGCCGCCTAGGGTGCGAAAGCAGCGACTCCCGAAACTTCCTCGCAGCCGGTGTCGCCATTCTGCACCCGGCGCACGGGACGAGACGCATAAGCGCCGATCGGCGGAGCTTCTGCGAAGCAGAAGGGCTCGCTTATCAATGACGGCTATGCGCCTCCAATCCCGCCAATCCGGCCGCTCTTGCGGGTCCCCAAAACCTGCCGCTCTGCATGTGCTGCTACGGAGGGCGAGGGACCTGCTTCCTTCTTTAGGAGTAAGTTCAGTTCTGCGATCAAGATGTCAGCACCAGTGATCGATGGATACCCATGGCAGCCGATACCCCATCGGCGCAGACAAGATGTTGTTATGGGATGTGCGCGCGATGTCGCCAGCAGCGTAGACGCCATGGACCGTTCTCATCATGGTGCCATCAACTGCGATGACCTGCCCAATTGGAGCCGTTCTGAAGTTCGCAACCGATCTGCACGGCGATCCCATTGCTTAGAGCAACTCCTGGGTTGATGAACAGTGTGTGAAGGGGCGGAGGCGGCCGTCAGAGAACTGGATGTAGCAACGCGTGTTCTCCTCGCCTACCTATCCCTGCCACCGGATCCCGCTCGATTTCTATATGGCGTCGCCTCAAGTGTTCAAGCCCGGGCCATGCAGCCGGCAAAGCTTCCGCCGACACTAATGATATCGTAGTGCATCGTCCGCGCTGATGCTCGCCAACGTCGTTTTTGTGGGTGTGACTGCCATTGCCCCATCCATCCGGCTGTGCAGGGTCTTGGCGGGGCTGGCGGCTACTGTAAGGACAACGCTGCCCCGCTTGCGACCAGTGTCGACATATGCGTGCGCCTTGGCTGCTTGCTCCAGGGGATAGATGCGATCAACCACTGGCTTGAGAACGCCTTGCGACGCCAGCTTTACAATATAGCGAAGATCGTCAGCTCTGGCGGGCACATAACCGGCGATGACCTCTTTGCCGCTCGCTTTGGATGGCCTGCCGATGCCAAGCGTCTGTCCCAACGAGGCCTGGATCGCGACGAGACGCCCACCGGCCCTGAGCGACCGGTCACAGCGTGCGAAAGGCACGGTCCCGGTGGTGTCGATGATGATATCCCAAGTGTCCCCGGTCGTCGCGAAGTCGATCTTGGTGTAGTCGATTACGCGATGCGCACCGAGACTGGCAACCAGTTCCACATTCGACGTGCTCGTGACACCGGTGACATCGGCACCAAAGTGCGTTGCGAGCTGCACTGCGGCGGTGCCCACGGCACCGGAGGCGCCGACAACCAGAACGCTGTCGCCTGCCTTGATCCGCGCCTTGTCCCTGAGGAAGGGAAGGGCTGTCATGCTGCCGAAGGGGAGCGAAGCAGCCTCTTCGAACGACAGGTTGGCCGGCTTGTGAGCGATCGTCCCAGCCTCCGGCATGGTGCGGTACTCCGCATGGCTGCCGTACGCACCGCCGGGAAAGGCTATGACCTCGTCCCCAGGATTGAAGTTGACGACATCGGAACCAACCGACTCCACGATCCCGGCCAGCTCCGTACCCAGGATGGGTTGGCGCGGCCCGGTAATGCCGAAGACGAGCCGGCCAATCAGGCCAAACCCGGCAGGCAAATCGAGGCTGCGGGCGCGATAGTCGCCGGACGAGACGGACGTCGCGAGGATACGGATCAGCACCTCATTTTTCCTCAAAGAGGGCTTGGGAACCTCGGCAAGCGTAACGACATCGGGGCCGCCATACTGGCGATAGGTCATGGCTTTCATTCTTTCTCTCCGTGGAATTGAGCGTTGTGCTCGGGTGACGACGTGCGTCCGTGGCGCCAGCGATGACCTCCGGGGACGATTTTCGATTTTCAAGATCATTGGGGTGGGAGCACACCAATAGTGTTGGCCGCGCCCCTCGCGTTCGCGTCCTAGTGATCGCTTCTGATCCTGGCCAGCACCTGTTCGACGCCGGAAATCACGATGGCAGGGTCTTCTAGGTGGACTGCGTGGCCGGCGCGCTGGGCGACAATAAGGGAACCCTGCGTGCTCAATGCAGCGAGCCGCCGCTGGGCCAATGGCCAGTTCGGGATCTCGGCCATGCTCGCCGCCGACGCGATCACAACGAGAGGTATCGAGCCAAGCGTGGACTTGGCCAGTGCTGCATCGTCGGCAGAACGCCCCTTTCCCTCTCTGAGGGTCTCCTCGATGGCATCGGCCTGGGTCATCAGGAGCGCCATTTCGGTGGCCATGGCCGTCGGGAGGAGTGGCACGCCGGTAAGGCCGGAGCCGAAGGCTCGCACCACACCAAGACGGCGTGCGACCGAATACAGGACGCTCTGCATTCCCAGAGCTGCATCGAATGCGTCAGCCTCCCATTTCGAGGTCAGGACGTCGACGAGCTCGCTTCGCCCGTCTACCAAGATCATGCCCGCCACTTCCTCAGGATGGGCTGACGCAAACATCCGGATGGTCTTGCTCGCCAGCGAATGAGCGACGAGGACGTAGGGGCCCGAAAGGCCGGCATTGGTTAGGAGTAGATGCAGTTCATCTGCGATGTGTCCTGGGGTCCGCGACCTGGGGCTGGGTTCGCTCCAGCCCCTGCCGGCACGATCGTAGGTGCAGACGCGGACTGTGCTGGCCAGGTCTGCCTGGACGAGGGCCCAGTCGAGCGACGATCCTCCCAGACCGGCATCCATGACCACGGCAGGTGCGCCCATGCCGCGGCAATCGAGATGCATGCGATGCCCCCCAACATCGACAAGACGCTCCCTGGCCGGATAGGTCATCCGATCCGAGGACCGAGCAATCGCCTCGTAGGTCGCTCCGAGAGCTGCAACCGCGGCGATCAATGCGACAGTAAGGCCTGCCGCGCGGATCAGGGTATGCAGAATTCGGGAGGCCTGTGTCCTGGAGCTCGGCCCTGCTGGGCCGATGGCGACGGGCACGGCTATCTCGAGCCGGCTCTCCTCTTTGATCACGTTCATCTCCGTTTCCTCCCCGGTCGATAGCGAAAGGCTAGGCGATTTCAGAGCGACGCGATTGAATGGAAGGGCTACGTCTTGGGCCTACTGCTCCGGCCGCACATTGCCGGTCAGAAAGTCTGCTTCGGGAGACTGGACATAGAGACGCCGCACCTCGCGAACCTTGCTCATGGGCATGGTGATGATGGTGTTGTGCTGCGCGATGAGCAGGTAGGCTGAGGTCACCCTAACGACACTGCCGCGCAGCACGTCTCTGTCAGTCTCGATCTGGGAAATCGGCCGGCCAGGGCTGGAGGCGGCAATGCTATCCGACATACCAACGGCGGTCGGGATGTAGATCAGGGAGAAGGCGAGCCAAACGAGTGGCATGTGTTGCCACTTCATAAGCACGTTGGCGCCAGCTGCGACGACGCCGAGTATGAGGTAGCCGCACGCCAGGTGGCCCAACGTCCACTGCAAGGGGCCCGTGAAGAACGCAAAGAAGCCGACGCCTCCCAGCACCAGGATCGGCAGCCCGACGGCGAACGCGACCATCTTCCGGTGGGGCGCCGATCGGATCAGACGCCCGATCATCATGGCCACCCATGCTGCAGCGGCCATCGGCGCTGCGGCAATGCCTGCACCAACAAGCAGATCTTGGACCGTCAGCAGTGAAATCAGGCTCCATTCGATCGGAGCGAAGAAGCCGAAGTTGTAAAGCGTGGAGCCCACCACCGCCGCGGCGCTGAGGCCGGTTGCGATCTCCGTAATGGAGCGGCGCTCAAGCGCCAGGTGTTCCTTCAGGACGGCACGATCAATCATGGCCGCCCCCTCTAGCCTCGTCGTCGCCTGGCCGTGGCCGGAGATTCTCGCTGGCGGCCAACTGTAGCAGCCAGAGCGGATGCACTGGTGATGGGAACTGGCTCGGCTTGAGCATTGCAGCCTCCCTGCGTGAAGAATGCGCTGCAATAGGCAGTCAAGCCGAGCAAGTATTGAATGTAAGGGCTATCCGCGACGAATCAGGCGATCTGCCGACGGCTAAGCTCCTCGACTCGTGCAGAAGTGGGCGCGAGGCCGAACATGCGACGGCAGGTCCGCGTCAGATGTGCTGAGTCTGCGAAGTTGGCTGCGTAAGCCGCCGCGGTCCAAGAGCCACCTGCGAAACCGATCGACAGCGCCCGATTCAGTCGCTCCCACAGCACAAACGCTCTCAGTGACACGCCAGTCTCGGCGACGAAAAGATGACGAAATCGGCCCGGTGAAAGGCCTGCTTTGCGCGCCAACGTGCTCAGTACGACCGGCTCGTCAATGCGTTGTCGAATCTCAGCGATTGCGGCGATGATCCTTGAATCGACTTCCGCCGCCGGAGCAGAGATGCCCGCGGCTGCGGCCACCGTCCGTCGAGCGAGGCCACGCAATTCGTCGTCGCCAACTCCATCGAAATATGCTGCGGCGATCGGCGCCCTAAGCGACGTGGCGACCTCCGCTTCGAGGTGGTTCACGCCGACATTAGCACATTTGGCCAAGAGCGCGCGGCCTGCGGCGGATTCTGGCTCAAACAAGATATTGGCGACTATCTTTCCGGGAGCACGGAAAGCATGAGGAGCATCAGGCGTGATCAGGGCTCCCACGCAGGTAATCCAGCCTCCATCCGTCTCGGTCTGGAACTGGGCTTCACCCTCGAAGGGCAGGCACAGTTGCACGGCATGATGCGAGTGCCGCTGAATTGTACTCGTGACTAGCCCGAGCCAGAGGCTGCCGCCTTCCCAGAAAACAACGCGTCCAATTCCCGCGACGTCCATGATGCATAGTACGGCATTCGGTGTCTGATGAGAACGGGAGGCATTGGCGCGTGCGGCGGTCGGGTTCATTGACAAGACCTGCATCTCGCGCGGAGCCGGTCGGCATGATCAGAGATCAGTGCGGCGTTTCGAAATAGGTCTGGGGCTCGATTCAAGCAGCACATCCTTGACCTCCAGGGGCGGCAAACCCCAAGGCTTGTGCCGTCCTTCGAGCCAATGATCCCGGAGTTGATTACCCCGCGGGTCACGCGCATCCATGACTGGCTGGCACTGCCTGTAGTTCCTCCCAGCGTCGTCCGCTCTTCGGGGATGACAGTGGTGACGCCAGCCTTGCGGTCGAACATGGTCTCGTGGTTGAGCCAGACGACGACCACCGCGATGGCCGCGAAGAGATACATGTCGAGGGGCTGCGCGTCCGGCCAGAGCGGGTTGTTGAGCTGGAAGTGGAAAAGCGCGGCCCACAGGATGCTTCCGCCCGTCGCGTTGAAGAAGGGCGTGAGGATCACGCCAATGGCGATCGCGCCGAGCAGAAACGGGCCGAAGTCCCAGCCGCCCTGCGGCGTGCCGGAGAGCAGGAAGGCCGGCAGGTGCCACACGCCCCAGATGAAGCCGACGATGAGGCCCGACCAGATCGGCGCGAGCCGGCGCTGCAGCAGGGGCTGCAGCACCCCGCGCCAGCCGAACTCTTCGACCGGGCCGAGGATCAGCATGAAACCCATCGCGCCCAGCAGTGCACCTAAGGTGCTGTAGGGGAATTCGGACTCCCAGAGCGAGCCCTGGAAGAAGGCGGCAATCACGTAGACCGCCGGAATGCCGAGGAACACGAACAGCAACCAGGGCGCAGGCGATCGCCAGAGGAGGAGCCGCTTGAGATAGCGGATAAGACCGCGCCAGCCGGCGACGCGCAGCACGAGCGCGAATGCTGCGAATGCTGGCGAATAGACGGCCATCAAGAACAGCGGATTGCTGGCGCTGATTTCTCCAAAGATGGCCCCCACCGCGTCTGGAAATGTGACGGCAATCATGAAGATACCCCAGGCCAGCCCGAAGGTGATCATGAGAAAGGGCACCGCATCGCGCACCGACAGATCCGCCTGACGTTCCGGCAGTTGGCTCGAGATGTTCATTACGGGTCTCCTTGCGCCACGGATGGGTCACGCGGCGAGCTCGGGGAACTCTGCTAGCCACGTTCGCATGGCAGTGTGCGCGTGCTGGATCTCCTCCCCGTTCGTTATGCGAACCAGCGGGTAAGGGCGGCCCCAATCGTCCGTGATCTGGCACAGGATCTCGCGGTAGCCGAGGGTCCGGTAGAAGGCGCGAGCGCCCTCATTGACGACATAGGCCTCCAGGGTCAGCGCCCCCTTCAGCCTGGAAGCTTGCCGCATCAAGCTGCGGCCGATCCCTTGCCTGTGCGCCTGCGGATCGACGAAGAGGCCGCCGACGAAGGCCTCAATCAGAGCGATGAATCCTAGAACGCGGTCCTTGCGCTCAGCAACAATCACCTCTGCGTTCGGCATGTAGATCGCTCGCACGAGTGCGGCATCTGCTGCGAGTTCATCTTCGCCGAGAAACGAATGCGCGTGGCGGGATGCTGCCCACCAGATCTCCATGCACCTGTCGAGGTCGGCAGGCTGATATGGTCGCAGAGTGACGGTCATGTTCAGGTCCTTCTTTCTTTGAGTGGAATGATGCGTCGCCGAATCGGCGGCGGCCGCTGAGCTGATGCGGGTAGACTGGGAACTATCGACTGCTCTCGCGCCCATAGGTGTTCAGAACGAAGTCGATGATCTTCCTCATGCGGCGGAGATCCGGCGTCTCTTCCAGCGCGATTTCGGTGACTAGGCCCTGGTAGAGGGCGAAGACGAAGTCGACGAGCATGGCATGGCCCGGCCCATCGAGGTCAGGCCGCGCCCGGGCTACCTGCTCGCGCGCCGCCTGGCGGATGGCGTTGCGGCCGTGCTGGAACTTCCTGAGGAGTTCGGGTCTGACAGCGACTTCGGCATGGATCATCGGCGTGGCCTTGGCCCGCCCATCCTTGGCGGCGGCCTCCAGGTCGGCGAGGAAGAGGTCGACGATCCCGCTGAAGCTCATGGTCTCGGCCGCTTTGGCGATGGTGTCGACATCCTGCTGGGTGCTCTCGATGATGCCGGCCTCGATCAACTCGTCCTTGGTCTTGAAGTAGTTGTAGACAGCGCCTGCACTCAGCTCCGCTTCCGCGAAGATGTCGCGCATGGTCGTTGCCTGCACGCCCTTGCGCGCGAAGCAGCGCAAGGCCGCTTCGCGGATTTGAGTGCGGCGGGCATCGAGGTCGCTCTGGCTTACCTTGGGCATAGAGGTCATCTCTTCTAAAACGGACGACCGTTCTATATGATACGACAGCTACCAGCGCAATGGGTCTGTTGAACATTGTTGCGAGCATCAGCCTGATCCGGCTGCGGCTGACGAACCCAGGCCGCTCGAGCAGATGAATTCGTAGTCGATCCGCCTTCTGTTCCGAGGTCATCAGGAGCGTGTCCACCCGCTGCGGCCTGTCCGCAGCAGCGATGGGCTCCTAAGCCGTAGCCCGCCCGCCTGGAGAGCTCCGGCGGGAACTTCCGTCTTTTTCCCATGCGTGCCTTGACATGTCCCCGCATGGTGACCTATAGCGTTGTCACCAGTTGGAGACATGAGGCGACGCGGTGACGGAAACACGCGACAGGGATGCCACCAAGGCGAAGCTGCTGAAGGCAGTTCGCGACACGATCCTGGAGGAAGGATTCGGCGGGATGGGCATGCGCGCCATCGCGCGCCGTGCCGGCGTCGATAAGGTCCTCATCTACCGCTACTTCGGCGGCCTTCCGGGGCTGCTGTCGGCATTTGCCGAGGAAGGCGACTTCTGGTGGAGCGTCGATGACGTCCTGGGCGACGTTCCGGCGGAGCCGACTGAAGGCGAGCTGCCGGCTGCCCTGGCCTCCGTCTTCCGGTGCCACGTAGCCTTCCTTCGATCTCACCCGATCACCCTGGAGGTGATCGCCTGGGAACTGCACGACCGCAATGAACTCACCGAGGCGCTGGAGAGCGTGAGGGAGGCGCGCAGCCAGGACATGATGCGCCGGCTCGCCGATCGCTTCGGCATCGACCTCCCAACCTTCCTCGCCACTTACGGGGCAGTGCTTGCGCTGCTTGGGGCGGCCGCCAACTACCTCGCCGCAAGGGGGCGTCGGCTGCGCCTCTTCAATGGCATCGACCTCCAGGACGAGGCGGGCTGGGCGGCCGTTGCCGACGCGGCAGAAGCGATGATCGGCGGCGTGACGTCCCGAGGCTCCAATCCATCGAAGCCGAACTGATCTCACCTGAATCGAGCCAAAGCAGAAGGAGAAAGATCATGGCCAATATCACGAGGCGTCGCGCCCTCCTGGGCGGGCTGGCCGGAGCAACCGTAGCTGCCGCAGGCGGCCTTGCCTTCAGGTCCTGGAGCAACGGCGTCTTCAGCGCCGGCCAGGGCAGCGCCTACCAGCCCTGGCATGACTGGCGGGAGGCTGTTGCCGTGGATGGTCCGGAGGCCATCGTGGCAGCGGGAATCCTTGCCGCCAACGCGCACAACACCCAGCCCTGGCTCTTCAAGGTGAGGGAGGATTCGATAGAGCTCCACGCGGACCTCTCGCGCCACCTCGGCGCCTTCGATCCCTACCGCCGGGAAATGACGCTGTCGCTGGGCTGCGCGCTCGAGAACATGGTGCTGGCCGCCCGGGCACAGGGCATGGATACGGAGATCGAGCTGCCTCCTGCCCGGCTGCTGCTTGGCCGCGGTCCGGACCGGGAGGGTCCTGCCGCCATCCTGCGGCTGACGGAAGGTGATGCCGCCGACAGTGTTCTCTTCCGGGCGATCGCCAGCCGCCACACCCATCGCGGCGCCTACGATACCGAGCGTCGCGTTCACGCCGAGCTCCAGGACCGGATGCTCGCTCTGGCAGAAGGGGAGGGCGACGTCCGGCTGCTTCTCCATGCAGAGGGTGAGGCGAAGGACCATCTGGGCGACCTCATCGTCGAGGCGACCAGGCGCATCATCGCCGACCACGAGATGGCTGGCGACAGCGCGAACTGGTTCCGGTTCGACTGGAAGTCGATCGTGACCCACCGCGATGGCGTGACTCTCGATGGCGTGGGGCTGCCGCCGGTGATCAACGCGGTCGCCAAGCTGCTGCCTCCACCGTCCGCGGAGGACGGTGACCGGCAATGGTTCGAGGCGACCCGCGACACCCACGTCCCCACCGCCGCGCTTCTCGGGCTGATCACGGTGCAGGACCTCTATGACCGGCCGACCGCCATCCGCGCCGGCATGCTCTGGCAGCGCCTGCATCTGTGGGCGACGGCACAAGGCCTTGTCGCCCAGCCCCTCAACCAGCCGCCGGAGATGGTGGACCGCGAGGCTGAACTGTCCCTGCAGCCGGAGATCGCGACCGCCCTTGGCAAGATCACGGGCGAACCCGCCTGGCGGCCCACCTTCGCGTTCCGGATGGGCTACGCAGCGCGGCCCGCCCGGCTCAGCCCCCGCCGGGGGGTGCACGACGTGATGACGACCTGACCAACGACAGCGAGACAGGAGACCAGACGATGAACACCATCCTGAAGACAACGACGAGCACCTTTGCCGTGATCGGAGCCGCGGCAGTGACCTTTCTCGCCATCGGCTTCGTCCAGGACGTGCGGGCCTTCGACAGGACGAGCGGCGGCTACGAGCCGCCCTACACCAGCTACGTCGGCGAGCCGATCGACTGGGAGGAACTCGACATCACCCGGACAGGGATGGCCAGCCGCGGCAAGGTCGTCAACGTGCTGATCGACTGCACCAGCGGCATGATGACCTTCGAAGCCTTTGGCATGCACGTGCCCTTCCGCAAGTTCTCGGACCGCGCCCATGCCGTCCACAAGCCACGCGAGGCTTGTGAGGAGCGGGGATTCGAAACCGCGTTCTGACGGCTCCTAATCAGTCGGCATCTCCGACGAAGGCTGCCACCGCGACCACCAGGCGCTCATCCTGAAGGATGTCGGCGTGTCCGGCGCCCTCTATGACCATGAAGCGCCCTTGCGCCGCGACCGGGCTCAGCGCCGGCTCGTAGGAATCGGCGCGGAAGGTGGTGTCGGCGCTGCCCGCGACGAGCAGGTAGGGCGGTAGGGCAGCCGCATCCTTCTGCCAGTCGCGGCGAGGCGAGTAGCCGAACTGCAGGCGATAGCTGTAGTTGCGCGTGGCCAAGGCCGCGGCTGGACCCTCGAGAAGGTCCGCGGGGAACCTGAACTGCACCACCACAAGGTGGTTCAGGAACGTGGCGCCGACCGCGTTGAGCATCCAGAGCCCGGCGATGCGCCGCGTGAGAGGCCGGGCCCACCCGCTTCCATCAGATGGAAGGGCGGTCGGGGCATCATGTTGCAGGAAGGGGGCGACCAAGACGGCCCGGTCGGCCAGCGCACGATGCGCTCCACCCGCAAAGCGGATGACCAGCCCGCCACCCGCTGAGTGTCCAAGCAGGATGACCTCGCGGCCGCGAGGGTCGAGGTGAGCGATCAGGTCGGCGAGATCGTCTTCATATTGCCCGATATAGCCGACGTCGCCGCGCCGGATCGGATTCGGCCCGTGCCCCCGCAGATCAGGCGCGACGACGGTTGCCGGTACCGCATCCACCAGTCCGGAGGCGAGGGTCGCCATCCACCCGCTGTGGCCGCCGGCTCCATGTAGCATTATGACCAGCGGCTCGTTGCCCGACGCGCCACCTGCGTCTTCCGACTGCCAGATCCGGTAGCCGAGCATCGTGCCATCGCGGGCGCGGAACTGTTCAAGCGGCAGGGGCGCTTGCGGTTCCGCCGCAGCCATGGCGTCCAGAGCTGCAGGATTCCGCGGATCCAGTTCGGGCCACTGGGACAGGATCAGCGCCATCGCAACGAGGCCAGTGCCGACGGGAGCCAGCAGAATCGCAAGTGCTGCCTTTCGAACCATCCCAGACGCTCCCGCCCGATCATCCACCGGAGCTTTTTGCAGCACGGCCGCGCTGCCCTCGCAACCCCAACAGCGTCGACTGGGCGTGCCCGGCAGCAGCACCTTCTGCGGGCGATCAGGCTGTGATAGCCAATGCCTCCTCACCGACCGCTTCCGATCCGTCCGAGATGCGCGCTGTGGAAGTCGCTCGGATATTTAAGGCCGTGGCCCAGGGTCCGGTCGAAGCCGACATGGACAAGCCAGACGCCGCCAGCTGCAACGACGCTTGGAGCATCCATGAACCAGCCCAGGCCTGCCAGGACCAGCGCTCCTGTCGTGGAGTGGAACGCATTGTACGCGAAGGCGCCGACTACAGGGCCCCGTGCGTAGGCGGCGAAGGAGACGTCCGGCAGGAAGGCGAGCGCCAGAAACAGCCACCAGCTCGTACCGGTGGCAATGAAGATTGCCGTTCCGGCGGCCGCCATGGCGAATCCTTCGAGGCGAAGGATCAGGCGCGGCTGGCCCTCAACGCCGGTGGTCCTTGTCTGCGACATCACATTCCTCCTTGAGCGGCAGTGGCTGCTGTCTTCAGCCTCTCGAGGCCCCGATCGAAGGCCATGAGCAGGCGATCCAAGGATTCGCCGGTATCGAGCTGGAGCCCGAACGCACCCGCCGCTTCGAGGGAGACGAAGCCGTGAATGATCGCCCGAAGCCCGCGCGTGGCATGCAGCGCGTCCTCGCCGTCAAGACCGTAGCCGGAGAGGACGGCGAGCACCGTGCCGACGATCTCCTTGCCTGCTGCGGCCAGTTCCTGATCGTCGGGCGACGGGGCGCGGAGCGAAGCGGCATAGAGACCGGGGTGCTCGCGGGCGAAGGCGCGGTAGGCGCGGCCGACCGCGAGCAGCGCCTCGCTGCGTGCCCGCCCGACAGCGGCCTTACTTATCCGCGCATTTGCTTCCATCATCCCCCTGAGGGCTATCTCGCGATGCAGCGCCGCCAGGCTTTCGATGTGGTTGTAGAGTGACGGGGTCTTGACCTTGAGTTCCGCTGCAATGCGCCCCAGCGTCACCGCCTCGAGGCCCTCGGCATCGGCAAGCTGCGACGCAGCGTCGACGACCGACTCCCTGCTCAGTCCGGCGCGAGGCATCAGTCGGTGCCACGTTCCTGAGCTGCGAAGGCGAGCACGGCCTCGGCGACCGCATCGGGCTTCTCCACATGAGGATAGTGGCCGGTCCCCTCAATCATCGTGACGGAGCCATGGAGCAGTGCAGCGACGGTATCGGCCTCGGCACGGGGATCGGGGAAGTCAGGATCGGCCGAACCCATGACGACCAGGACCGGCGCGGACACCTCATGAAGTCGAGCTTCGACATCCGTCTTGCTGGCGAAGATCATTCCCTTCAGCGCATCGAGGCGGCCCGGCTCCTTCAGGTTGGCAACGAGCGCCTGCTGATAGGCATCGAAGTCCTCAGGAACATCGGCATAGAAGGAGCGATAGGCCTTGCCCCACATGGAAGCGGCCCAAGGGCCTGCCAACACGACCCGGATCATCGCCTTCTGCATCCAGGCGCGGACCTTCGACCGTGGCGGGATTTCGCGCACGAAGGGTCCGATCAGGGCAAGCTGCCGCACGGCATCCGGAGCTTCCGCGGCAGCCCATGCGACCGCGGCCGCTCCCATGGACGTTCCGACCAGGGTAGCCGGACCCACATCAAGTTCCTTGACCAGCGCGACGACATCGCTGCCGAGGGCTGCCGAAGTATAGTCAGACCAGCCGACGCTGGACTGCCCATGGCCGCGCAGATCGAGGCTGACGACCCTGTAGCCGGCGTCCGCGATCTTCGGAGCAAGGAAGCGGTACTCGGTGCGCAGGTCGCCCAGCCCCGGCACCAGGACCACGAGCGGTCCTTCGCCGATGTCGTCATAAGCAAGCTTCCCTTCGGGCCGATCGAGGAAGCGAGTGTCTTGTGAGGAGAAAGCAGGCACGGCAGTTGTCTCCAGAGCAGGAAGGGATGCTGAACCCACCGCGACGGCGGCCAGAACGGCGGCGGCGGCTGCGGGCAGGGTGACGAGGGCGGTCAGGGAAGGCATGGATCACCTCTTGGATTAGGCAATAAACTAATACCCGTAGTTTCACCCGACCGCAAGTGTAGAAATGTAGGAGCTTGCGAGACACCCTTCCTGAAGATGGAGACGAGAAGGGAGGGTCGGTGTGAAACAGGATGTCCGGGAGGTTCGCCGAACAGCAGCTTACTCCGTGTCGGCACCAAATCCTGACGGAGACCCCGGATCTGAAGGACAGTCGGGCGAAGTCCCCGCCGGGGTCTTTCAGCACGGCACGAAAACAGGATAGGGTGCATAGTAGGAGTGCAGGGCAGCAATGGAGCTCGGAATTCGAGGGCTGCGAGTTCTTGTCACTGCCGGCGCGGCCGGCATTGGACTGGACATCGCCCGCGCCTTCGTTGGCGAAGGCGCACGAGTGCACGTATGTGATGTGGATGAGAGTGCTCTCACCGCCCTCAAGACAACCGATCCAGACATAACGTGGACGCAGGCCGACGTGTCGGATCGCGGAGAGGTGGCGCGTCTGTTTGGTGAAGCCCATTCTAACCTGGATGGACTCGATGCGCTCATCAACAACGCCGGTATTGCAGGGCCTACTGCGGCAGCGGAACAGATAGTTCCCGAAGACTGGGATCGGGTAATCGCAATAAACCTCACGGGTCAATTCAACTGTGCTCGGCTCGCCATCCCTCTCCTGAAGCAGAGTAAAAATCCCTCGATCATCAATGTCTCTTCAATTGCTGGACGGCTAGGCATGGCCCGACGCAGCCCATACTGCGCTTCAAAATGGGGTGTCATCGGTTTCACCAAGTCCCTCTCTTTGGAGCTCGGAAAGGATGGCATCCGGGTTAATTCCGTACTCCCGGGCTTAGTCGAGGGCGACCGCCTGCGTCGCGTTATCGAAGCGAATGCCAGGGCCAAAGGCATTGAGTTCGCGGCGGCGGAGGCTGAATTCGTTTCATACGTAGCCATGAAAAAGACAGTCCCTCCGCAGGAGATCGCAGACACGATCCTTTTCTTGTGCTCTTCTCGAGGCCGCACAATTTCTGGCCAGGCGATCTCCGTCTGCGGAGACGTGCAAATGTTGTTTTAGGGTGTCGGTGTCGAGCACGCTTCGGAGGATAGCGGCATGGCCGATGTCGGTCGCTTGCCAGCCCGGAGTAGTCGACGCGCTGTGACGGCGTCAGGCTGCACCTACCACGGCCCGACTTGGGGAGCGGCCGGTGCTCTGCCGCGACACTAGCAATGTCCGGTCAGTAGGCACAGGACGTGACCACGAAGACGAACATGCGGTTGATCGGCATCGCCTTGTTGTCGAAGAGATCGATGCCCTGGCTCTTCAGCCAGGCTTCCTGCGCTGCATAGGCCTCCTTCTCCCGCGCACCGGGACAGGGGTAACGCCGGCCAGCTTCATCCTGCATGAAGTGGACAAGCTCGTGCACCAGGATGGAAACATCGAACGGATCGTCTGGCCGCCAGCCGCGCGGCAGCACGATCTCGTCCCTTCGGGTATCATAGTAGGCCAATGCAAATTCAATCGGTGCACTGGAAAGGCGCGATTGCCGTGGGTTGATGAACTCCTGGATCCTCGCGGGAGCCTCGAAACGGACTGCGGGCACTTCTGTGCCGACCGGCAGGCCGGTCACGCCGCTGATCCAGACCAGCAGAACCTTGATGAGCGTGTTCATTGCACGAACCGCGGCACCGTAAGCACGGACGCCGCCATTTGTTCACGATCCCGAGTATTGTAATGCTTCTTTAGGTCGACAGGAATTCACTTGTCGGTATACGAGCGCCACAATCGCCATGTCCGAGCGGTCCACTGACACGCGCCGGGCGATCATCAACGCCGCCTACGTGCTCTTCCGCCGGCGTGGCTATGCACGGGTTGGTCTCGACGACATTGCGGCGGGCGCCCAGGTGACGAAGCGCACCCTCTACTATCATTTCGCCAGCAAGGACGATCTGCTTGGCGCCGTGCTCGAACTCGAGGACGAGCTGGCCTTCATTGCCTTCCAAACCTTCGCAGGAGATCTCGCCGGTTCTGCCGAGGAGATCATAGACGGTCTTTTCCTCGATCTTGCTGAGTGGAGCAGCAAGCCAGGCTGGGCAGGCTCGGGCTTCACCCGCCTGGCGATGGAGATGGCGGACCTTCCCGGTCACCCGGCAAGGCAGATCGCCCGCCGTCACAAGGCGCGACTGGAGGAGTGCCTGAGCGAGTTGCTGATGCGGGCCTCGCCGAGCCTACCGCCGCTTCTCGGGCGCGAGATCATGCTGCTGCTCGAGGGCGCAATGGTCATGGTCCTGCTCCACGGCGACCGCACATACGCCGAAGCAGCGGCGGGAGCGGCGAGACGTCTCCTGTCGAGCGGACCCCAGCCGCAGGACACGGTGGCATCCCCGATACCTAAGGTTCCAGTCTCAAACCGCAACTGATGGAGGTTTTGATGGATTTGCGCCGGCGACTGACAGAGCTGTGCGATGCCTTCAACGCGCACGACCTCGATCAGATCATGACCTACTTCGCCGAGGATTGCGTTCTGGAGATGCCAAGAGGACCTGATCCCTGGGGATCCCGCTTTGAAGGCAAGGCGCAGGTTCGGGAAGCGCTGGCAACGCGGTTCCGGGGACTGCCGGACGTCTCCTACAACAACGCCGAGCACTTCGTTGATGAAGCATCTGGAACCGGAATGTCACGATGGACTCTGAGGGGCACACCGGCGACAGGCAACAAAGTGGAGGTCCATGGCTGCGACTTCTATACGTTCCGTGACGGCATGGTGATCCGCAAGGACTCGTATTGGAAGATCGTCGAGTGACGCGGGTCGCGGGACGACGGGCGCCAGAAGCTGCCGGTCTGCGGCGGCGCCAATGCTGGATGGCTGCAGGGCTTCCGTTTCGCTCGTCGATCCAGCTTTGCGGCTGTCGTGGCGAGCTTTCTTGGCAGGTGCCCTTCATCGGTCTAGGCTGGGGCTTCCGAGGGCGCATCCGATGGCGGGCTACTTTGGCACACCGACGCAGCAGGCCCTGCAGGCGCGCGCCGAGGCGAGCGCTGCTTTCATCGATGCGACGGCCGGCGCGTGCCAGGCCGGGCGGACCATGGGCTGCGACGACCCCGAGCGGCTGGGGTGGGAACGAGTTCTTGAATTTCTCAATCGCGACCGGGTCTGTGGCTTTCGTCTGATACCCGCAGAGGAGGCGGATAGGCTCCAGTCCCGTCTGGAAGAGCACGGTTTCCGCTTCGACAGATGGGATGTTTTTCTGGCAGACCGAGAAACCGCTTTTGCGGCATCCGAAGCGATCCTATCCCTCGGTTTGCCGGACGGGTTCAGGGAGCTGGAGCAGCCCAAGGAGCCGAAGGGCCGAGACACGGTCGAAATTCAGACCTTGATGAACGCCGCAGGCGTCGTACCGTTCTCAGGCTCGATGCTGACCGGGAGGGTAGGCCCTGCGTCTACGGTGTCAGTAGGTGACAAGGACGGGGCTATTGTGGCCGCCGCGCACGGCTACATGCCGCACAACTCATCCAGCCCGTATCACCAGTACGCGTGGGGCGGACTGGTAGCCGTGGATGAAGCGCAGCGGGGTCATGGGCTGGGTCGCTACGTTAACGCGCTCATGGTCGTCAGTGTGTTCCGCGACCTCAACGCTTCCCACCTCTACGAGCTGGTTGCGCCTACGAACTTGCCATCGCGCCGAATGGTAGAGAGCTGCGGGCTGCGCCATGAGCCCGCGCTTGTCTGCGGGGTGGCGACGCCGCACCAGAGCAACCGCTTTACGCGGTAGCTCGATCCGCTCATAGATCTGGGAGGCCAACGGGTGGAATGGCCAGCATATCGCCCACATTAGCTGGAGACCGGCCGATCTCCTGATGGCTCCATTTTGCCTGAACGAATCCGTTTCCCCCGATGACGGTAGGAGTCGTTGCGGGGAGTTTGCCTACCATCCGCCAGCGGGGGCACCAAGCCCGCTACCGCGTGAAACTGTCATCGACGATGCAGCACCACTGCGAACATTTCTTCGGCGGACGGTGGGACGAAGTAGCTAGTAAAGAGGTCGTACTCCTCGTCGCTGACGGTAAATTCGTGTTCACCGCTTTCGTTTCTTTGTCGAAGGCGGGCTTTGCAGACCTCATCCGCCACATCGAGGTAGTGGAGCCGATGTTCGCATTCCGCCTTCTCGAACAGGGTACGCATCCATGCGCGACTGCTCGGGGTATTGGCCGGAAAGTCGAGCACTAGCGAGAGCCCGCTCCGAAGCAGATCAACCAGATGGGGTGAGATGGCGCTCCGCAGCCGTGCGGAATTGCGAGCGTAATCCGACAGGCTGTTTTGCTCTCCTGGGTACAGCCGAGCGAGCCAGAAGTCCTCTCTCACGACGATCGTGTTGGGCGATCGGCCCAGTTCAGTGACAAGAGTCGATTTGCCCGCAGCGATCTTGCCGCACACAAGGTGCAGCATTGGTACGTTCGTAGACACTGTCATAGACCTTGCAAGGCGCCGTTGCCGTCATGGAGTTCACACAGAAGACCCGACCCGACACATCAGGTCGGGCGGCTAATTCGTCTAATGGTCTGTATGTGAACAAAGAAGATCATGCTGCAACGATAACAGTGGACGCTTTGTGGGTCTATTCTAGCGCAGCCCTCAGCACGTACAGGCAGAACATCGACGCAGGGGTGGCCCCGATCGGCTTGCCCGGCCGCCTCAGTCCGCCTCGACCAGCAGCCACACAAGCGGCCGCTAAAGACCATTGCTTGGCAAGGCGGAGCGTCGCGTCGGACGTCAATCACCAGTCTGGCGTCAAGCCGCCGTTGCCGGACCTGCCTGGGACGACAAAATACCTCGGTTCCCGCCATCATCCGGCAGGCTCCGCAGATGAACGAAGTCTCCCTTCGCTATGTAGGCAAGCTCCTCGGGAGTTGAGGGGCGGGCAAGGATGTGGTTGCGGTGCGGAAAGCGGCCGAACCGCGAGATCACGTCGAGATTGGCCAGCGTCTGGCTCATTGAGAACTCGAACACCGGTCTCAGCGCAGGAAAGGCCTTGATGCTGTTCGACGCCCCAGCCTCGGCGAGGCAAACCAGCCGGTTAAGGCGACTGAGATGGTCAGGTCCTTCCGCATGAAGCAGCGGCAGCGTGAAAAAGAATCGCTCCCACGGATATTGGAGTTCATCGTAATGGCCGTTCGCCAGCCCCTCTTCGCAGAGCCGCAAGGCTTGGTTATCGCAGGCATAGGCCTCGGGAGCACCTGCAAACATCCCACGCGGGAACTGGTCGAGCACAATGATCAGCGCCAAGCGTCCTTCGGCGATCTCAGCCCAGTGATCCAGCTCGCCAGTGGCGGCGGCCGCGACATGGCTGGCGAAAGGCGGAAGTTCTGGTGTCGCGCCGCCCCTCATCCACCATGCAGCCATTCTCCTGTGGAACTCGAGGTCGCCCGCCTCGAGTTCGGACGGGAACCAGAAGTCATAGACGTCACGCCAGCTTAGGGGTTTCATCACGTTCTCCCTCAGATGTGCCAGGCGGCGGCAGCGGCAGTCGCTATCGCGATCGCCGCTAGAGCGAGGATGAACGGCACCGGGAAGGCGTCGTTGGCGGGCGGAGGTCTCCTCGGGATCTTGTCGCCTGTGTCTGACAGTGTGCTGTACGCTTCCCTTTCGGCGGGGAAGTTGAAGCACCCCGTTCTGAATTCCCCGTACTGCATTGCAAGCCTCCTGGGTTCGCCCGATAAGACCCGTTCGAACGAGTATCGGCGTTCAGAAGCTCGAAGTATTGAAGCGCTCGTAAAGGAGTTCCGAAAAATCCATGAAGCGCCTATCCTGAAAGAACCATGCATCAGCGAAGCCTGTCCTTCGGCGGCTTTGAATACGACCGTGTCAGCGGCACCCTTTCGCGCGACGGTGAACTGGTGCCGATCGGACGGCGGGGCGCGCTTCTCCTCGACGCCTTTCTTGCGCGGCCGGGCCAGGTCCTGACCAAGAGCGAACTGATCGAAGCGGTGTGGCAGGGTCTGGCTGTCGAGGAGAGCAACCTTGCCGTCCAGATCGCGCTTCTTCGCAAGGCGCTGCGCCAAAAGCCAGGCGGCGGCGAGTGGATCGCGACCGTACCGCGTGTCGGCTATCGTTTTGTCGATGAAGTCCCGATTTTGGCGGGTGATGTCGTCGGCGCACCTGGCGACCTAGACCAGCCATCCCTGGCTGTTCTTCCCTTCACCGCGATCGGCGGCGATCCCGAGCAAGCGATATTCGCCGACGGCCTGGTCGACGACATCATCAATACCTTGTCCAAGCTTTCCGGCCTGGACGTGATCGCACGCAATTCGAGCTTCGCCTACAAGGATGTGCTGGCTGATGCTCGTCAGGTGGCCCGTGATTTGGGCGTTCGCTACGTCATGGAGGGCAGCCTGCAGAAAAGCGGAAACCGTGTTCGCCTGACCGTCCAGTTGAACGATGCGAAACGCGGTGGTGTCATCTGGTCTGAACGCTACGACCGTGGTCTCGCGGACATCTTCGCGCTGCAGGACGAGATCGCACTGTCGCTTGCGACCGAGATGCAGGTGCTGCTCCTTCAGGGAGAGGAAGCGCGTCTCCGCTACACGACTACGACGAATGTCGAGGCATGGACGTACTGGGTGCGGGGCATTGCCGCCGCCGCCAAGCCGACGCGAGCTGGCGAGAATCTGGCGCATGCGCGTCAATACTGGGAAAAGGCGCTGGCGCTCGACCCGGCTTCGGCCGCGCTCCACGCAGAGGTCGCGGTGACGCATGCGCTTGCCGCGCGCTATGTATGGGAGAATAGAGCGGAGGCGCTTGCCAAGGCCAGGCATCATGTTCAGCAGGCCCTCGCGATCGATCCGGACAACAAGACGGCGGCCCTCGTGACGGGGCTGATCCTGGTGGTCGAGCGTCGCTACGACGAGGCTGTCGCAATCGCTCGGGACTTGATCAGGCATGCGCCTTTCACGGCGAGCGGCGCGCTTTGGACGGGCTACATTCTGGCTGTCGCCGGTCTTGCCGCCGAAGCGCTCGTGCAGTTCGAGCGGGCAAGGGCGCTCAATCCGCGCTCGCATGTTGTCCTTCTCGGGCTCCTGGGAAATGCCTATCGCCTGACAGGCAGGACCGAGGAGGCGATAGCGCTACTGGAGGAACTGTCCGCGCGGGCGCCGAATCTTGGCGGGCGAGACCTGGTCATCGCCTATCAGCGTGCCGGCCGTCACGATGAGGCCCACGAGGCCGCCCGCCGCCTACTCGCAGCCAATCCGGACTTTTCAATAAGCAGCTGGATGGAGACCCAGTATCGGGGCGACGCTGCCGAATTCGAAGCCGATGCTGCGGCACTGCGGTCGGCTGGGCTGCCGGATTGAGCTGGCTGAGGTCGCGCGGAGATGTAGTTCGGGCTCCTCATAACCGATCGAGCGATCATCAGCGGCAGCTAGGTGGGAAATCGCCAACTCCAGCCGTGCCGCGCTAGCCCTGCCGGGTTTCCAGGCGTGCAGCAATGAGTTCCTGCAGACGCCACAGATTCCGGTCGTGGATGCCGATCTCCTCCAACTTGCTTACCGTGGAGTAGACATATTCAACCATCGTGCCCCTGAAGCCGTAGGACCGCGCTAGGATGTCGGCGAGCTCATCGTCGCTCAGGCCCGCGATGTACCTTCCGCTCTTCCGGTTCATTGCGAAGGTGAGGGCGCGGACGGCGCCTCCTTCCGTCACCACCTCGACCCAGCGCCATGGGAAGGCCGAGGGAACCATGCTCACCTCCCGCCGGAGCAGCCTGTCGAGTTCCCCCTCGAGATCATCTTCTGGCAGAGCGTAGAGCATCCCCTTGCATGAGCCGCCCCGGTCGAGTGCCATCATCAAGCCTGGCGCATCCCGGCAGCCGCGAAAGCGATAGTCCCACCCAAGGCAGAAGCGACGATGCCAGCCGCGGGCGACGCCCAGTTGCGCCTGCGTGAATTCGGTCTCGGGATTCCATATCAGGGAGCCATAGCCGAAGAGCCAGAGCGGTCCACTCGGCCGCGTCCTCATGATCTCGGCTACGTCCCGCTCGTAGTCCGCATCCGTGGCCGGCCGGAAGCCCTCCAGCAGGATCGGCCCCGGATCCGGTACCGAACGGCGCGCGAGTTCCACATGCGCTGCAGTTAGCCGCATTACCCGACCGCTGCGCGTCGCCAGCCTGCCCATGCGAGCCTCCAGATCAGAAGACCGAGCTTCATCTTCATCCCGAAGTCGCCCGTCATCAAGACGGGAGGCACACGAAGGTCTGATGGCTCAATCGTGGAGGCAGATACCACAGCGGCAGCTTGTCGGTGACCCGGGTCATCTGAATGTCCGGTGCGTCGGCAGTCGCAATGGCGGTTAATCCAAGCGGCACGCCAGAACCGGACAGGCAGCAGACGGCCCCGAAAGCGTCATGGGGGGAAAACTTCCCGATTGACTTCGATCGGTGCGAGGAGCGACCGGCTCGCGCCCATCCCCGCCGCTGGCACCACGTTTGCGCAACAAGTTCCTTGTTCCATCAGCGAGCCAAGATGCACTCGCCAGTGGCGAGACCGCATCTTTCATCAAGCAGGTTTCTCATGGCGAAGCAGAAGGACCGTGTCACCGCCATGATGGCAAGGCGAGGGTTCCGGAAGACGGCGGGTGTCGATCCTGCGGAATCCGTGGCGGATGTAGAATGCCTCCGACCGTGGCGTCTCCGAGAAGGTTTGAACGCTCATCTGCCGGCACCCGAGATCGCGGGCACGCTTCGAGGCTGCGGCGAGTAGGCGCGTTCCGATGCCGCGACCGCGCCACGGGGTGTATAGGGCGAAGGCGTTGATGTACCAGCTTCCCGGAACGCGTCGCTCGAGCTCGAGAAACGGGCGCAGGATTTCCGGCATCTGGTCGAGATCCTCGTCTTCGTCTTTGAGCCGGTAGCCGAGGATCATGCCGATCACCGACCGGTCGACTTCGGCGACGACCGCGTTATTCCAGGAGAAACCGCCTGCGTCGCGTTTCGCGCGTCGCGTGCCAACGTCGAACCCATCCTCGGTGGGACCAGCCATCTGAGCCCATAGCCATTCGGGGATACCCGCACCAGCGATGGCGATCAGTTCGGCGAGGGAACGTGCATCGGCGGGTGTGGCATCGCGCAGGACGACTTCCCTCGCCAAGGGTGTGGAAGACTTGAGCATCTCGTTCATTTCGCTCTCCCAAGTCATGGTGTGCAGACTGTGGACGATGTCCACGGCGTGGCCAAGTCTGTTGGGACGCTGGCGGTCGAGGTCCAGGGTCTCGTCTGCTGCAGGAAGCACGGCGGGCCAGCGCGGCAGCGGAATGCGAGGGCCTTGGCCGCTGTCGTTTTGTTTCGATCTAGGTGTCTTGCGTTCCGCCATCAAACATGGCGCTCCTGCTGCGTGTGGCCGCAGCAAGCCAGTGCGATCTCGCCAACATGACGGTGATCGGTGCCGCAGCATCCGCCGAGGAGCGTCAGTGCCGGAAGCATTCGCCTCAGACCCGCAATGCGCTGGCCGAGATCCTCGGGGTCGCCCTCATCCAGCGTCTGGCTTTCGTCGAGCTCTGCATGGCTGAGCGTCGAGGCGTTGGCCTTGAGGCCGCGAATGCGCGAAGCCCAGTCCGGACCGTCCGAGAAAAGATGCGCGAAATGCAGCGGATGGGCGCAGTTGACCATGAAGTAGGCGGGATAGCCGCCCGTCTCGCCATCGACGGCCTCGATCGCTGCGCCGAGTTCGCAGCCGGACGGAAGGCGGCCGTCGGTTTCGACGGTGAAAGAGATCACTACTTGGAGGCCTGCTGTCTTCGCGGCGTGCGCGATGCCTACCGCCTCTTCGACGCTTCCGAGGGTATAGGCTGCGGCGAGGTCTGCACCGGCCGCTGCGAAGGACGCGATCTGGTGCGCATGATAGGCCTCCGCCTCAGCTACGGATGCTTGTCCGGCCAGATAGCCGTCGCCGCGCGGTCCGATTATCCCGGCCACCGCGATCGGCGCCACCCGGCCCTTCCAGCGCTTTGCGATCTCTCGGCAGAAGGCAACGGCTTCGCGGTTGATGCGGTCGAGTTCTACAGTGCCGTAGCCTAGTTGCACGCCCCAATCGGGGTTGGCCCGCCATGTCGGCGTGTCGATCACAAAGCCGGCGCCGTACAATTCCGCCAGTTCCAGATGCTGGTCGTAGTACCGGTTGAGCCAGGCGCGGTCTTCTGTGTTCTCGAGGAGCGGGAAGGCAGCGAAAGCCGGCAGTTCCCGGCCTTCGTGGAAGACAAGGGTGGTCTCGAGACCGCTGTCGTTGAGGAAGAGTGGGCCGTTGATGTGAGGCAGGGCAATCGTCATGCGTCGCAATCCTTCTGTCAGATGATCGCGCAGCATCTGATAGCATCGGTACTGTCGCGGCCAGCCGACTTGCGGTACCTTTGCCCGAGACAACCATAGCCGATGAATTTCAACGGGTTGCTCCGATCGGGCTCGATCAGAAGCTCGGTCGTCGGCGCAGAATCCGCACCATCGGTGCAGTTGACGGAGGCAGTCATTGTCCAAGGGCGAGGACACGCGGACCCGAATCCTGGACGCCGCGCAGGAGGGTGTAGTCGCGAAGGGATTTGGCGCGACCTCTATCGACGAACTGCTTGCAGCAACGGGCGTCTCGAAGAGCGGATTCTTCTACCACTTCCGCGACAAGACAGAGTTGGCCAAGGCTCTCATCGAACGGTACATCGAGGAAGATGAAAGGGTCTACGATCAGATCTTCGCGCGGGCGCGGGAACTGGTGGACGACCCGCTCCAGGTCTTCCTGCTGGGCTTGCGTTTCCTCGCGGATGCGATGGCCGACCTGCCACGCGGCCATCCCGGCTGTCTGGTCGCTCTGAGCTGCTACCACGAGCGCCAGTTCGACGGCTCGGTGCGCGAACTGAACCGGGAGGGCGCGCTGATGTGGCGCAGACGCTTCCGCGCCATGTTCGACGACATTCGGACCATCTACCCGCCGAGGACGGCGATCGACGGCGACGACTTCGCCGACATGGTCTCGACCGTGCTGGAGGGTGGCATCGTGATGTCCAAGGCCCTCGAGGATCCCGCGATCCTGCCACGGCAGATCCTTGTTCTGCGTGAATTCGTGAAGCTGACGTTCCAGCCTTCCGCTGCCGGGTCACCGCCATCGGACCGGTCGTGAGGTGGCCCCAGCTTCCATGGCCACCGCCCGCCTCAGAGTGGTGTATTGTAACCAGGGGCGAATTTCATTGTCGCCGGAGATCAGGTGATGGAAACAGAGGCTGAGCGATCTACGGATGATGCAGCGTTTCTCTTGGCTCCAAGCGAGATCCAGGAAGGGCTGAGACTCGGCGGCGTCGGGATCTGGCGCTGGAGGATCGAGACCGACCAGCTCGAATGGACCCGGAATCTGGAACAGGTCCATCATCTTCCACCGGGATCGTTCAACGGAACGCTTTCGAGCTTCCAGCGGGATCTCCATCCGGAAGACGCCGAAAAGGTATGGCAGAAGATCAGGGCGGCAATTGAAACAGGCAGGCCCTATCGCGCGGTATACCGGACTACTCCGCAGCCCGGAAAACCTGAACTGTGGATCGAGACAACGGGCGGCATCACCACCGGCTCTGACGGTTCCCGTTATCTGACGGGGGTTTGCCTGGAGGTTTCGGAACGGGTTCGTAGCGAGCAGAGACTCAAGCGGCAACTGCTCCAGCAACACGCCGTCGCGAGGCTCGGTTCTTTCGCCCTCGAGGAGGGCGAACTGCAAAAAGTAATGGATGAAGCGGTTCGTGTGGCGGCCGAGGTCCTCAGCGTGCCGCTGACGAAAATACTGCAGTTCGCCGACACCGCGGATCAACTCGTGCTCCGTGCAGGGATGGGATGGGCCGAAGGGCTTTTGGGCACCGCCACGGTTGGCATCGATCGGGAGTCGCAGGCGGGCTACACGCTGCTGGCGAATGAGCCGATAATCGTATTCGATCTGCTTGCCGAGACGCGCTTCAGCGGTCCGCCGCTTCTGCATGCCCACCAGGTTCGAAGCGGGATATCGGTTGTCATACCAGGCATAGGCTCTCGCCCATTCGGCGTATTCGGCATACATGCGCGCGATGTGCGGGAATTCGACAGCAACGATGCGGAATTCCTCCAGTCGCTGGCGAACATCGTAGCAGGCGCCGCGCGCCATGCCGCGGCAGAGGACCACAGGAAGCTGCTCGTCCGGGAAATGGCGCATCGCGCCGGAAATATGCTTCAGCTGGTCACCAGCATTGCTAGCCAGACCTTCGTCATTGATGCGGATCCGGATGCAGCTAGGAAGTCGTTCAGCGACCGATTGAACGCGCTCGCCCGTTCGAACTATGTCGTCGCCCGCGGTGGCTGGGCATTGACGTCCTTCAAGGAACTCGTGGAAGAAGCACTGAAGCCTTTTGGTGATCGGTTGACGACGGAAGGCCGAAACATCTTGCTTCCGCCGGAACTGTGTTTCGACCTTGGGCTTGTCCTGCACGAGCTCGCCACCAATTGCTCAAAATATGGCACCTTCGGTAGCGAAACCGGCACCGTCAGCGTCAGGTGGTTCGTTGGACGAGGTTCCGAGGAAAGAATGACATTCAACTTTGTCTGGGACGATCCACTCTCGACGGTCCCGATGCCGCAAAAGGGTACCGGGTTTGGTTCGAAACTCATCAGCGCCCTGATCGAGCGAAAGTGGAACGGCGTCATTACCGTCATCGATTCCCCAAACTTCAGCTTCGCGACGGAAATTCCTCTCCCGCACTTCGGATCCCAACCCAAGGATGAGCTCAAGCTGATCTTGGCGAACTACGACCAGCCCGAGATCTCCTCGGCGGCAAGATGAGGTCGGACAGCCAGGTATCAGCGCGAACATTCAGGTCGGGAGGCGCACCAAGGTCTAACAGGCTCCCTGATGGGCGACAGATACCACAGCGGCAGCTTCCAGCCGGTGAATGCAGCGAACTTGTTCAATTCGTCGGTTGCTGCAATGGCAGCTAATCCAAGCGGCACGCCCGGATCCGGACTGGCAGCAATCGGCCCCCTTTCGTAAATGAGGTGCGCTTGGCAGCCGCTAGTGCCACATGCCTCGCATCTTCGAATCAAGGTCGATCCGGATGTCCGGCCGCCGGGCGCTGCCGAAGGCGGCGGCCAAGAGATTCGGGTGAAGCGTGCTCGTCGAGATGCAGGGCCCTGGCTCGTCGCTGGCGGCGTCGGCGGGTCCAGTGTCAGGTGGGTCAGGAAGCGCTCCCGCCGGATAACCTGCCGCAAACTGCTCGAGCTGGAGAAGGTCTGCACGGCGCACCGTCGCGTCCTCCGGGCGGGGCCGCTCAAAAGTAGGCCGCCACCGCTGAGAGCATCGATGCCAACACCAGCGAAATCACCCAAGCCGACGCCCGACGGCGGCAGGCCGCCAAAGCAGCGGAGGACCCCAATCGTGGCCCTTCGCTGCCTCGACGTCGTGTTGAAGAACTGACCGGCGCGGCCTCGCCCGTTCTAGTTGGCGTTCTCGGCCAGCCACCTCGTCATGTCGGCGATCTCCTGCACCTGGGCCTCGATGATCTCCTCGGCAAGGCTACGGATCCACTCGTCCTGACCGTGCTCGAGCTGGATGCGGGCCATGTCGATGGCGCCCTGGTGATGAGCGATCATGGCGCAGGCGAAGGCGACGTCCGGATCGTCATGCATCATACCTTCCATCATGGCCGGCATGGTCACCATCATCCGTTCCATGTTCTGGCGCTGGAAGTCGGTCATGCCTTCCATGTCCATATTCATGGTCATCATGCCCATTCCCATGCCGCCACGCATGCCCCCACCATGCATGCCCCCTCCATGCATGCCGCCGTGGCCCATCTGCCCCATGCCGCTGTCGACGGCGCATTGCTCGGGCAGCCGGAACTCCGCCTCGTCCTGGGCGAGTGCGGGAGCCGATAACATGGCCGCCAGCATCGAGGCGGCGAGGGCGCGTTTCATCGTCTTCATTGGGATTCTCCTTGAGTGCCTTGAATCTGCTTGTGTCAGTTTCAGCCAAGGAGAAGGCGCGGGGGAGGGACGAGGAGCGCCGGATCGACACCGGCTTCTCTCGTCGGCGCGGACGGCTCGTGCTGCGGATAGAGCTCGGCACCGGGCACGTCCTGCAGCGGCTCCGCGACGCCCGGATGACAATGCGCCATCACACAGCAGCCAAGATCGGGAGCGCAAGCAGGTGCCGGCTCGTGGCTTGCCTGTTGGGGGCCAGCGGCGTGTGCATCGGCTGCGACCACGTGGTGCTGACCGAACTGCAGGTCCTGCCCATGAGGAGCGCTCATGGAAGGCCAGGCGAAAGCAACCGCGAGCGCCAGCAGCAGGCTGGTAAGGTATTTGCGGAGCGTGGCCGGGAGCATCGGGCGGGGCATCGGCATCGGCCTAGAGTTCCGCCCGCCGCAGAAGCTGGGCGTTGAGGGCGACGATAATCGTGCTTGCCGACATCAATATGGCACCCACCGCCGGCGCGAGAATGATGCCCGCCCAGGCGAGCACGCCGGCTGCCAGCGGAATCGCGACGATGTTGTAGCCGGCTGCAAGCCAGAGATTCTGCACCATCTTGCGGTAGCTGGCGCGGCTGAGCGCTACGATGCGCGGCACGTCGCGCGGGTCGGAGCGCACCAGGACCACGTCGCCCGCCTCGACGGCCACGTCGGTGCCGGCGCCGATGGCTATGCCGATATCGGCGGTGACGAGGGCCGGTGCATCGTTGACGCCGTCGCCTACCATTGCGACCTTCTTGCCTCTTGCCTGCAGTTCCTCGATCCGACGCGCCTTGTCCTCCGGCAGCACCTGGGCCAGCACCGTGTCTATCCCGAGCTCACGGGCAACCGTATCGGCGACGGCCTGCGAATCCCCGGTCAGCATGGCGACCTCGATGCCGGCCTCATGCAGGCGCCTGACCGCCTCGAAGGATTCGGGGCGGATCGCGTCCGCCACGGCAAAGACCGCCAACAGGCGACCGTTCTCGACCAGATAGATTGCGGCCTGGCCGGCCTCGCCGAAGCGGCGGGCGGCAGCGGCGATCGCATCGTCGGGCACGATGCCCAGCTTGCTCAAGAGGGCCGGTCCCCCGACCTTCAACCTGCGACCCTCGATGTCGGCCTCCACGCCCTGTCCGGCAACCGCGGCAAAACCTTCGGCGTGCGGGACCTTGATCTCCTTCTCTTCCGCGCTTTTGAGCAGCGCCCGAGCGATCGGATGCTCCGAATCCCGCTCGACGGCTGCCGCAAGACGCAGCGCCTCATCCGCTTCGACGCCTTCCACGGTCGCCATCTCCACCACCCGGTGCTCGCCGAGCGTCAGCGTGCCGGTCTTGTCGAAGACGACCACGTCGAGCTCGCGCGCCTCCTCCAGGCCGCGCCGGTCGCGCACCAGCAGGCCGTTGCGGGCGCCGAGCGTGGTCGAGATCGCGATGACGAGCGGGACCGCAAGGCCGAGGGCATGCGGACAGGCGATGACGAGCACGGTGACGACGCGCGTAATGGTGAAATCGAGCGTGGCGCCGAAGGCCAGCCATGCGACGAGTGTCACCACGCCGGCGGCGAGTGCGGTGACGGTGAGGAAGAAGGCGGCGCGATCGGCAAGCGCCTGGGCGCGCGAGCGCGAGGTCTGCGCCTGCTCGACGAGCCGCATGATGCCGGCGAGCGCCGTGCCTTCGCCGGTCTGCGTCACCTCGACCCGCAGCGAACCCTGGCCGTTCACCGTGCCGGCGATGACCTTGTCGCTGTCCCGCTTCTCGACGGGCACGGATTCGCCCGTGATCATCGCCTCGTTGACGGAGCTCCTGCCGCTCCTGACCACACCATCGGCCGGGATGCCGGCGCCCGGCCGGATCAGGAGAAGGTCGCCGGCGCGCAGGTGGTCGACGGTGACTTCTTCGGTTCGATCGCCGTCGGTGAGCCGCAGGGCGGTGTCGGGCAGCAGCCGGGCCAGCTCCTTCAGCGCGCCTTGCGCCTGGAAGATCGAACGCATCTCGATCCAGTGGCCGAGCAACATGATGGTGACCAGCGTGGCGAGTTCCCACCAGAGCGCGTGGCCGTGGAAGCCGACGAGCACGGCGAGGCTGTAGAGGAAGGCGACGGTGATCGCGAGCGAGATCAGCGTCATCATGCCCGGCAGGCGAGCCCGTAGCTCGTCCCATGCGCCCTGCAGGAACACCCGCCCGCCATAGACAAAGACCGCGATGCCGAAGAGGGCGGGGATGTAGGCCGAGCCCGCGAAGACCGGCGCGGTGTAGCCGAACCAGTCCTGCAGCATGGGTTCCCATATCAGCGCCGGGATGGTCAGCAGCAGCGAGATCCAAAACCGGTCGCGGAACATCTCGACGCTGTGGCCGGCATGCTTGTCGTGGCCGGCATGGACGTTGCTGGAATGGGCCGCGCCATGCGCCTTGCCGTCGCCAGCGCCCTCCGCTTGGTGCCGATGGTGCGCATGGGTTCCGTGGTTCATCGTCCTGCCTCCGTCTGCTGTCGTCGGAATGGGCAAGTTCCACAGCTAGGTCTTCCAGCAACTGGAAGGTCAAGAGATGGGCGCTCTTGCGCCGGAACCCCTGACCCTGTGGCAAAGCGGGCGGCTATTCTGGCTGACTATCAGCTCGTCGAAGTGGTGTTCTGGTCCTCGGCCGCCGTTTCGTCGACGACACGGCCATCAGGCTCCATGCACGCAGACAGCTTGACCTTCCACCGGCTGGAATGCCTACCACTTGGCGAAGGGAGAAAAACGATGATGCAGGATGGCGCAGTGATGGGCGGCTGGATGGCTCTCAGTTGGTTCTGGATGCTGTTGGTCGGGCTGCTCGTGGTGCTGGCGACCGCCGCCCTGATCAAATACCTCGTGAAGTGATCGCGCCGATGGCCGGCGCCGTGGAAATGCTGTGGCGTCATCTTCGCGTGACACTGCTCGCGGGGCTGGCGGGGCTGACGGTTCATCTGGTGCTGATAACGGCGAAGGACAGTTTGGGAATCCTGCCCGAGTTCCAGCCCTATCGCGATCTGCAGGCGCTGCTCGACGGGCTGTTGCCGGGAACGCTGGGCTGGGCATTGCCCTATGTGACCGGAGCCCTGATCTGGGGTTTCGTCTATGCGCGCCTGCACACGTTTCTGCCTGGCCGGACGGCGCTGGCGAAGGCGGCGATCTTCACCGCATTTGCCTGGCTGGTGATGGCGACCGTCTTCTTCAGCCTCGCCGGCCATGGGCTGTTTGGGCTCGGTTTGGGGCGTGGGCTGCTGCCGGCGCTGTTCATGCTGCCAATGCTCTTCGCCTTCAGCCTGGTGCTTGCGGTGGCGCATACGCGACTGCGAGGCATCCCCTTCGCCGATCCCTGCGCGGCGTCGGCGCAAGACATCGCAAATGAAAGGAACTTCAAATGATCCGACTTAGCATTCCCGACATGAGCTGCGGTCACTGCGAGAAGGCAATCCGCGAGGCGGTGAAGGAGGTGGACGGGGACGCCCGTGTCACGGTCGACCTCGGTTCCCGCACCGTCCACATCGAAACGGCGCAGCCACGCGCTGCCGTGTCCGGCGCTATCGTCAGGGCCGGCTATACGAACAGTCCGTTGACTGAATGAGCCGAACGGTCTTCCAGCCAGGCCGCTTCTTGAGGCGCCGGCTCGGCTCGAGGCAGAGGAAGGCGAGATGAAAAGACAGTTACCAATCGCGCCCGTTGGGCTCGGGGCTTTGGCCTTCGTCGCGATGCAGTCCCACGCCATGGCGAGCGAAGTCCTGCCGGTGCACGAGCTGCACGAGCATACCCACATCCACGGCCTGGCCGTCGATCGCACTCACGAAGGCCATCTGCTGATCGCCACCCATCATGGCCTGTTTCGGGTCGATCCCGCGGGCAGGGCAGAGCGCATCTCTCCGGTGAAGGACTTCATGGGCTTCACCGCGCATCCTGACGAGCCCGGTACTTTCTATGGCAGCGGCCATCCGCCCCAGGGCGGCAATCTCGGCTTCATCGTATCGAGCGATGGCGGTGCGACCTGGCAGCAGCGCTCTCCAGGCATCAACGGGCCAGTGGACTTCCATCAGATGACCGTGAGCCCGGTCGATCCGGACATCATCTACGGCGCTTATGGGTCGCTGCAGCGCAGCGATGACGGCGGCCACAATTGGTCTGTTATCGGGCGGTTGCCGGCCGACCTGATCTCGCTCGCCGCCTCCGCGCAGGATGTCGATACGCTTTATGCCGGAACCCGCAGCGGCCTTCAGATCAGCCGCGATGGCGGCCAAAGCTGGGAGGCAGTTCTCGCAGGCTTCGCCGTCAGCCTGGTGGCGGTGCAGGGCGAAGGCGGCCTCCACGCCTTTGTCCCCGGCCACGGTCTTGTGCGTGCAGACGAGACGACGCTGGAGTTCGCCACGCTCGCCCAGGAATGGGAGGATCACCTCCTGCTCCACATGGCCTTCGATCCCGACGATCCGAGCCGCATCTTCGCAGCCTCCCATCTGAGCGCGGTGTTCGTCTCGGAGGACGGCGGGCGGAACTGGTCGATGTTTACGGGGGCGAAGGATTGACGGGTCGGAGCCGCCTCCATGCCTCGCTGGCGGCGGCGTTCGTGGCCGCGCTGGGCTTGATGGTCTATTTCTGGTGGCCCGCGGGGCAGGTCGAGGCGGGGCTGTTCCGGCCGGACGACACCCAAACGGTGCGCCTCGGCGAAGGTCTCTACAGAGATCATTGCGCCGCCTGCCACGGGGCGAATCTGGAGGGCGAGACGCCCGAATGGCAGACCCGCAACGCGGACGGCTATCTGCCTGGCCCGCCGCATGACGAGACCGGCCACACCTGGCACCATCCCGACCAGCTTCTCTTCGACATCACCAAGTATGGCGTTGCCGAAGCTGCGAACCTGCCGGACTACTCAACCCGCATGCCCGCATACGCGGGGATCCTGGAAGACGAGGAGATCATTGCAATCCTCTCCTTCATCAAGTCACGCTGGCCTGAGGAAATCCGCGCGCGTCACGACGAAATGAACAGGCGGTTTCAAGAGCAGCGGCAAGGCGGCGAGTGAGAGCCGGGGAACGCCGAAAAACCGCTTAGTTTCGACCCTCATTGCCTCTTGCCCTCTCAACTCCCCCGGAAGAAGCCCGCGCGTCACGACTGTCCGGGATCACGCAGGCCATAGCGTGTCGTGGCCTTCGGCTTGTACATCCCGAGCGCCATCGCCCAGATGATTACCGCCAGCCCGCCGACGGCATGACCGAGGATCGATAGCCGCAATCCGCGCATATCGGCGAGGGAGATCGGGGTTTCGGCCGCGATGATAGCCATCTGGCCGATCGGCCCGGTCTTCAGGAGCAGCATAAACGTGGCGGTCACGATGATCAGGAACTTGAACAGCACCCAGTAATCGCGGATCAGCCCCCAGGGCGTGCCGAGCGTCTGGACGATGCCGGTCGCGAGCGACAGCAGGGCCGCGGGCACAATGACGAAGCGGTTGATCGTGTCCATCGCCAGATAGACGGACCGAACCGTGAGCGCGTCCTGGCTGATCAGTCCCGTGGTCGCAAGCGCCAGGAAGCTCGCGAGCGCGCCGATCCAGCTGACCGAGACCGAGACATGTGCGGTCAGTACCAGTTTACGAAGCCCGGGAGACATCAGCATCAATGCTGGCCCCTATGCTGCTGCTGGCCGCCTGACGGCGCGCCGTAGTCATGGCCATGTCCGCCGAGAAGGCCGGTGGCCATTGCAATGACGACGAGGATCAGGAGCACGACCAGAGCGCCTTGCACCTTCACCCAAAGAGGTGTCCGGACGGTTGGGTCGTTCCAGTCGCTCGCCATTCCTATCCTCCGGCTCCGTTGTCGTGGCTGGACTGCGAATCCTTTACAGACACACTATTCAAAATCCCGGCTGCCGGACGGACAGAAGAGCTCAAACGACCAGTGTCGGACAGAGCGCCGAAACGAATGCTGGGTGGGGGCGACGCATGGAAAAGGTCGGGGTGGATCGTCGGGTTGCACGCACGCCTGCGGCACTGCAGCACGCACTGATCACGCTGATCATGCGCAAGGGGTGCGACGCGATCACCGTCGGGGACATCTGCGCGGCGGCCAATGTGGGGCGGTCGACCTTCTATCTGCACTTCGCCAGCAAGGACGCGCTCAAGCTCAGCGGGCTTGAGCATCTGCGCGAGAAACTCGCGGCAAGACAGCAACAGACGTCGGCGTCCGCTACGAAAGGGGACGGCATCGGCTTCGGTCTCGCCCTTTTTTAACACGCGCGCGAGCATATCGACCTCTACCGGGCTCTGAACGGAGGCAGGGGCGAAAGGATTTCGATCGATGGAATCAGGCGGATTCTCGCCGACCTGGTGCGCGCGGAACTCGAGGCTACGTTGGATGGCGGCTGCGGTGATGCAATCGCCATGAAATGGCCATCCAATACACGGTCGGCGCGTATGTGACAGTGCTGGCTTGGTGGCTGGAGCGGGCGCCCAGCCTTCACCGGAGCGCATCAACGAGATGTTCCGTCGGATGACTGCAAGGGGCATCCTGGCCGTGGCTCAGCCCAGTAGTGGCCGCCGGCCCGCGTAATTTCGTAGTTTAGTATCCCTGCTTGATCTTCCGCCATCTGGAAGATTCATCCCCTCTCGGACGCAAGGGCAGGAACAGCGTCAACCACCTCACCGCAGCCTCGAGGCGATCCGTTCCATCTGCTCGATCTCCTCGCGCTGAGCTTCCGTGATCTCTTCGCACAGCGTCAGCAACTCGGGATCGGAAAGACTGGCCTCCCTGCACATCAGGATCGCGCCCGAGTGGTGCGGGATCATGGAGGCGATGAACTGTCTATCGTCAACCAACGCCTGTGCTCGCGTTGCCGCGAACGACGCAGCGGTAATGAGGGCAAAGATGATGTAGAGTATCAGGTTCGCGCGTCTGTTCGGAAACATGCCCGGCATCGTCGCCAGCATGAAGATTCCCATAGGCGCCCACATGGTGACCGCCATGTAGAACATGTTGAGGTTGTTCCTGAAGTCGCCCGGGCGGTCGATCATCGTGAACATGACGATGTACATGACGGCAAGACCGAACAACATGTTCACCCAGAACATCATGTAGGGTCGGCCATGGCCGCTCGAAGTGTGTTCGTCGTCGTGATGAGACAATTTCAGCGTCCCTCCATTCAGTGCCCGACGGCTATCGGCTTCCAGATCATCCAGACGGCCATGCCGACCATCATCAGGTTCTCTGTGAGCGAGACGAACCCTAGGGGCACATTGCTGTCGCCTCCGACGCATGCGCATTTCAGCTCGCGCCGGTCGACATAGACGGCCTTGAAAACGGACATCGCGCCGATACCTCCGATGAACAGTGCTACTGGGACGGAAATCCACATCAGCGCTCCCGATATCATCAGCACGCCCGCTAGCCCCTCGGCAAAGGGATAGACCTTGGCATAGGGAACCCAGCGTTGGGCCAGCAGGTCGTAGTTCAGGAACATGGTCGCGAACCCGTCCACATCCTTCAGCTTCTGAAGCGCCAGGAGACACATCGCGAAGGCTATGAACCATTCCGCCGCGGAGACAGTCGCGACCGTCCCGTATGCAGCCCAACTCGCGGCGAGGGCCATGGCCAACGCCATCCCGAAGAGCGCGATAACGGGCGTGTAGGTGACGGCGTCCTTGTCCCTCACCTCCTTGCCGAAGTGTTTTCGCAGATCGTCGTAACCGCCTACGCGTCGCCCGGCGATGAACGTCTGCGGCGTCGTGTTCACCTGGTGCCTGGCTTTGAAGGCGTCGGTCTCTTCGCGCGACTTGAGGTGATGATCCTCAACGTCGAAGCCCTCGCGCTTGAGAAGGTCGAGTGACTTCAAGCCCCAGGGACAGGTGTGTTCCGGGGTGACCATCCGGTAGAGCTCGGCCTTGAGTGCCGCAGTGGCCATCATCGAATCCTTCCGTGCAGGGTAGCGTCTTGGCGCCGGGATTGTTCCGGATCAGGCGGACGCTATGGTCGCACCGGGCTTCCGGCAGACGCCGCAATCACTGAAGCGGGCGGTCCATCGCGCCGCGGCGAGGCGGGTTTTCGCTCCCGGCAAGCTCAGGTGCGTTTTCCAACCCATCGAGAATGGGACAGTCTTGCCGATGGTCGCCGCTGCAGCATTCAGCCAGATGCGTAAGCGTCGCCGCCATCTGGTTCAGTCGGGCGGACTTTGCGTTTCAGGCCAGCAACATGGTCAAGCGCGATACGCTTCACATCCGCGCTCTGCCGGCTGCGATCTCGCCATGGCTGAACCAGTTCGTCGATCTCGATCACCGAGAAACCAAGATCGAGCGCGAGGACGATGCATAGGACGTGACGTTGCGGCGCAGCAACAGATCCAAAGTGTCGAAGGCGCTGGTCATCGCGGCTCACGTTCGAGGGGGTGGGCCGGGCAATGGCGTACTGGATGCCCTACGGTGCCTGGCGTTCGATCATCGCGAGCAGCGCGACGGTTCCGGAGACAAAGGTCAGGACAGCGATCGAGGCTATTGCCGTC
>VFQR01000687.1_pt1 | contig 37532 bp, 30 predicted proteins | sample 3512321 | NCBI WGS metagenome assembly VFQR01 (sample SAMN10412374, study PRJNA504923) | tailings metagenome | isolation source: Relicate 3 Philex TSF1 revegetated site | place: Philippines: Tuba, Benguet | collected 2017-08-29 | reverse complement strand
AGCCCGATTTCGCGCTGGTGAAGTTCAAGAAGCTCGCCGGCGGCGGCTACTTCAAAATCATCAACAACGCGGTGCCGCCGGCGCTCCGCACCCTCGGCTATTCGGAGTCCGACATCGCCGAGATCGAGGCCTATGCCGTCGGCCACGGCAATCTCGACCAGGCCCCCGGCATCAACCCCGCCTCGCTCAAGGCGCGCGGCTTCACTGCCGACAAGATCGAGGCGCTGAACAAGGCGCTGAAATCGGCCTTCGACATAAAGTTCGCCTTCAACCAGTGGACGCTGGGCGCGGACTTCCTCAAGGGCCTCGGCGTCACCGACGCCCAGCTCGCCGACATGAATTTCGACCTCCTCGCCTTCCTCGGCTTCTCGCGCAAGGACATCGAGGCCGCCAACACCCATGTCTGCGGCGCCATGACCCTCGAGGGCGCGCCGCATCTGAAGGCCGAGCATCTGCCGGTGTTCGATTGCGCCAATCCCTGCGGCAAGATCGGCAAGCGCTACCTCTCGGTCGAAAGCCACATCCTGATGATGGCGGCGGCGCAGCCCTTCATTTCGGGCGCCATCTCCAAGACCATCAACATGCCCAATGACGCGACGGTCGAGGACGCCAAAGAGGCTTACATGCTGAGCTGGCGGCTGGCGCTCAAGGCCAACGCGCTCTATCGCGACGGCAGCAAGCTCAGCCAGCCCCTCAACGCCTCGCTCATCGCCGAGGACGAGGACGAGGAGGACGAGGCGGTCGAGACGCTCGTCGCCGCCAGCCAGATGGCGCGCGTGCCGCAGATCACCGAAAAGATCGTCGAAAAGATCGTCGAGCGCGTCTCCCGCGAGCGCGAAAAGCTGCCGAACCGGCGCAAGGGCTACACCCAGAAGGCCAATATCGGCGGCCACAAGGTGTATCTGCGCACCGGCGAGTTCGACGACGGCCGCCTCGGCGAAATCTTCATCGACATGCACAAGGAAGGCGCCGCCTTCCGCGCCATGATGAACAATTTCGCCATCTCGATCTCGCTGGGCCTGCAATATGGCGTGCCGCTCGACGAATATGTGGAGGCCTTCACCTTCACCCGCTTCGAGCCGGCCGGCATGGTGATGGGCAATGACCGGATCAAGAACGCCACCTCAATCCTCGACTACATCTTCCGCGAGCTGGCGGTGAGCTATCTTGACCGCGAGGATCTGGCGCACGTCCATCCGGACAGCCCGACCGCGCTCTCGAAGGGCGAGTCCGAGGGCGCGCGCCCGGCCCCCATCCCGGCGCAGAACCTCGTCTCCCGCGGCATGACGCGCGGCAAGGTGAAGGACCAGAACCTGATGCTGGTCTCGGGCGGCCTCACCGCCCACCACCCGGCCCCGGCTTATGCCGGCGCGACAAGCACGGTGACGGCGCTGAAGACCGCGACGGCGCTCAAGACCGAGCCCAACCCCCACGTCCTCAACGCCGCCGAACTCAACCCCATCCCCTCCCCGCCCCCCAGCCAGGACCTCGGTCAACGCCGCGCCCAGGCGCAGATGCAGGGCTACACCGGCGACCAGTGCAGCAACTGCAACTCGATGCGGATGAAGGTCAGCGGTCACTGCATGGTGTGCGAGGACTGCGGGACGACGACGGGGTGTAGTTGAGCAACACTGCGAAGCTACTACCTGCTAGTTTCTAAATGATCTTTCCCGATGGTCAGCAAAAAGCCCGGAATTCCGGGCTTTTTCGCATCTTGGCTCTCGATTGGGAATTTCCTGATCGGCCGATACCGCAACATCGGCGCAAGAGAGCTGCCTGACGCTTCTCAGTACCTCATAGATATGCTGATTAGGCCGCCTCGACCAAAGCCATGGGCCAGACGATGAGCCATCGCCTGACGACCGCGATAAAGATCGCCGATTCTGCAAAGGCGATCTTGAGTAAGACGCAGCGCTTCCCGAAACAGGAGGCCGACGACGCGGACGGGATCAGTGTCCGCTCTCCATGGAACTGGCACTCAAGGCATGGTTCGTTTTCGATTTCGACGACCCCAACGTCGTCAAGTCGCACAACCTCATGAAGCTATTTGAGGCTCTCAAGTCGAAAAGCCAGAGGCAACTCGACGAGCAGTCGAGGCGCTTAGCCATCCAAGCCCACTCTTCGTCGACTACGGTATCGGCCACGTTCTCTATCAACACCGCGGTGCGTTCACCGACTGGCGCTACGTTCACGAAACGAAGCACGCCAGATTCGATCGAAACACCTTCCAAGCGACGCTCGAGATGGTGCTTTCGGAGTTTCGCAAGCGGTACGTTTATGTGCTGGCCGCGACATCTTAGTGAGATGCCTCGTGCCTGCGTTCGAACCGACTAGTCCCACTCGTTCTGTAAGGCATCGCCGTCAAGTTCACTTAGTGCCTGCCGGATGGAAGCGACCTCAGTGGCGTCAAGGCGGGCAAGGTCGCCGATGGCACGATCAAGGAACTTCTTGCCACCCTTTTGTCGAAGGACCCGAAGGCAGATGCGATCAATAATTCCCGCTCTGGATGCGGCCAGCAATAGGTAAGACGGCGGCCAGCTTGAACTCATGAAGGCATCGACCAAGCCGTGCCGCGCTGGTTTCGCCTGGTCCCAATCGTTGACGAACATTCGAGGGAGAGACATCACCAGCGCCAAAATTCCGTCATGCTCGTCGTCATTCCGAGAAACGAGCTCCTGATAGACGGCAGGGAACGCCGCAGGCAGAACTTCCCCGACTGGTTGTCGCGTCCGGTCGATCAGCGCCGACAGGGTCAGCGAAGCAGCTCGGAGATGTGCCCCAGGCGCCGATGTTCGTGCATCCCAAAGCAACGAAGCCCATGCGGAACAGATTTCCTCATCGATGGCTGCGCCGGTTCGTCTCGCCAGCCTATCGCAGAGGTCGTCAACGACAGCATAGAGCGAAAGCCTGTCGTCAAGCTTCAGGTTCTGCAGAATAGCAAGATTGGCAGAGAGGCGGTCATTCGCGACACTTCCATTGGTGCTCCACCAGATAAGGGTGCGGGCACCCACTTCGCGCATGTGGGTCTGCACAAGCCGTTCAACCCGCTTATCGGTCGGTTTTGCTTCGACAAGCGCTCGTTCTAGAACCGTATTGACCAGGTCGGTCCGAAGCTGTCCAAGCTCCAATCCATTGATGGCGATCGACCCGAACTCCAGCAGTTCGTCTACGGTGGGTGCACCCAGCACCATGAGCTTTGCTATGGCATGCTCGGCACCGCTAGGATGTGCCGCAAGTATGTCCAACATCTGTCGGCGAATGATAGGGTTTCGCTGCGCCTCAACGATCGACCTGTCATTCTGCCCATCGAGGACATTTGCTAGCAGACGGGAAGACCTCGGACCACGAAGGTCTCCTTGCACAAGCCACTCTACGTCACTGAACGACAACGTTAGCGTCTTCAGCAAGAACCGATCGGCACGCTCCGGATCAATCTCCGCCACGACAACGTTTCGAGTTTGCCGCATCGATTCTTCATTGCGAATTGCAGAAATAATGGCATCGTCAAACTCAGGGAATGCTAACCTAGACTGTCGAATAACGTCGATTGCTGCTGCACCGGCTTCATCCGAAGACTTTCGACGCAGCAAAGCAGGCAACAACGCTGCGAATGGCAGCGCATTAGCTTGATGTGTGAGCTTGTGAACTGCCTTCTCGCGCCACAAGCCCTCGCCGGCCTGCAAGAACGACATGACAGTATCCGCGGATACCCTGCCGTCTCGAATGCGCTGAGCAACCTCACCGCTGAACTCATCACTGTTGGCTAGGAGAAATGATCCTATGCGAGCCGGCAGCCCGGACAAGCCACCGGATGACTTCGCTTTCGCCAAGCCTTCTCCCACTCCCAGCAACAGGCCAACTGGGATGGTCTCGCTATCGTCTGCAAATTTCTGAGAGAAGGCCATCGCTGCATCCGTGTCCAACGCTGCTAGTTCCTTGGCATCCTCCGTTATCTCTAAACCGACACGCTCCAAACCTTCCCTTCCCTCGACCTTGCCATAGAGCGTTTCCAGAAAGCGCCACGACTCTTGAGCAGGTGAGTTGCTGACAGCGGTCTCAATGGCTCCCACAATCAGCGGCAGGGATGAACGCATCGCGTCGTGTGCCAACCCTGGTTGCGAGTTTACGATGTCGAGCAGCCCCAGAATTGCACTGGGTGTCGTAGAGGCCTTCTCAGCCAGCTCACGCCAAAGAAGAGTCTTACGGAAGGCGCTCTCGTCGGCGCGCTCGCTATTGAGCAGACCGAGGTTGTCGGGCGCGGCCAAGGATGGAGCAGAGGCGCGGAAGACCGCATCGGCGATAGCTTGGGCCCAGCGATGACGAACAGCTTTTGGCGGTCCAGCGTCAATCTTCCTGCCTTGCCATGAGGCAAAGCGAGATCTCACTGACTTGGGAGCGAACACCAAGTCAAAGTCGCGGCCACCGATCTTTCTGGGGCCTAGTGCGTATGTACACATCGCAAAACTGGAACGAAACGCCGGCCAGAACGCGGTGATCAGCCTCCTAGCGAGGAGTTCGGCTGCATCGGCCTCAAAGACTACAATTGGCTTCCGCTGTTCAAAAAAGAGCGCTTCTATCAGCTCGGCAGTACGAGGCTCGCTCGCGATCGGAATACTGGGTACGCCTGCCAAGTCTAGGTGGCCACTTACGACGCCTTGGTCAGGCGAGGTTCCGGCCAACGCGATGACCTCACCAATATCAGGGGCCGACTCCCAATAGCTGCGCGGAACAAACACGCTCCTGGTCAGAACGCATCCCGCCCTTGGTGCGCCAAGATCGGGCCACGTCCTTGCGACCACAGTGTGCGTACCGCTCGGGAGGGGATAGATCGTCAGATACGACGGTATGACCTCACCAGGGCGAATCTGTCCCGATAGGTCTGACAATCGATCAACCGCGTCTTGGTCGCTTCGCTCCAGACGTATATTGCCCTCAAGAAGCTGGTGCCCGTTCCTATAGCCATGCTTCTGTTGATGGAACTCGTACTCAATCATCGAAGAGCGGCTCAACTACCCACGCAACTGGTAGGGTCACGTCGACAATCTTTTGCGTACCCGTGTCGGTATCGATGGTGACATAACCCATTTCCGCGACATCACCCTCCTGAAACTCGGTCTTGAAATCAGGATCCTCAAAGTCGCCGCCAACGACACTGACTCCGAAGACGCGAACGTCTAGACTGTCGCAATCAGCGAGCCGACCTGCGAATAGCGGAAACTCTTGCTTGAGGTAAGCTTTGGGACCGTTTGCCTGCCGCTCCCCATCCACCAGATCCCAAGCAGTTATCAAGATCGCAACCCGCGGTCGCTGCCCATCCAATCGATCCAGCTTCTCGTCAAGAAACCGCAGCAACTCGCACAGCGCGACCTGAGCCGGGACCTGAAGATGCTCCTCCCCTCGCCCCTCGTCGTCCCCATCCGCCCAGCTCAGGAATTCAGCCGCATTCACCCAATCGAGTGGCGCCGGGTTTGCGCTTGAAAGGACACGGACGAAAAGCAACGCACCAGAAGCGTCTTCCAGCGCAGACATCCATTCCGGCGCTATGTCGCCATGCTGAACTGCTTGCTTCCAGAGCTCACCAGACACGTCAGGAACCGAAATCACCACTTCAGAGTCGGTGGGCCCAGCCGCCAACCTGACGGGGATTTCGAACATCAAGTCGGCATGCAACGAGTTGGTATCGGAACGTGGCGCGAAGACGCCGCTGAGAAGGTGTTCCGCCCCGCCTTCGACGTACTTGATGTTTCGTGGATTCCCGGGGGCGATCAAGCGGCCTTTCTTGGAGTTAAGCGAGAGCCACAAGCGGGACAGATAATTCGTCTTGCCGGAATCCGGACCACCAAGAAGGATGATCGAATGTTCGTTCATTCGTCGACTCCCCCCAGAACGATTGTGTTGATTGCCCGGGCCATCGACACCTCAGATTTCGACCAAAACTCGGAGCGCGGGGGCACTTTCCCGATCGATGCCCTGATGAGCTCCGGTATCCCGGAACCGGCCGGTATCTCTGGATTCGATGAGAAGGACGCGATCGATTGAACCGAAAGCTCGATACCTAGTGCCGCTCCCTCTTCGAGGATAGCCGCTAGCGTCTTCTCAGACGGTTGGCCTGAATCGCCTCTAGTCACGACAAGAATAATGCGCGGCAGTTGCGGAAGGAACTCGCGCAGCCGTTGAAGATAGAGCTTCGTTCTGTGAATCGTGCCCTGTCGATGCGCGGCCGTCGCCAATCGCTGGCCGTCCACCATCAGCCAGATCACGTCTGCACGCTCTAAGAACTGGAGTCTATCAAATCGGCTCTCCTCCACCATAGCGGTGGACCATTCTCCAGGTAGATCGGGCAATAGGAAGTCCACGGGCACTAGAGTCTGGTTATCGCGTATTCTGAGATGAAGGAAACCGGCAGCCCGGTCTTCGGACAACTCAGTGTGTGCAGTCATTTGGTCGGGCGGCGTTCCGTCGGTCCAGCGCCGAGCACCTCGACTGATCTCATCCAACGCCATCAGGCTTCGGCTATCAGCGTACTCGAACCCCTTCAGCCGTCCATGCGATAGCAGCAGATAGGTACTTACCAAGGCTGCCGTCTTTCCCGAATCCGGAGGCCCCACAATGCCGATCATGGTGCAGTACCTGTCGCCCATGATGTCAGCTAAGCGATCTGCAGTAAGAGTGTTGCTTGGCTGGAAGCGCGGGTGCTCCTCTGGCTCATCAAGCAATTCGTCGGTCATATCAACATCATCGCCAAGGGAGCGATAATGTGGGCAACTCTGAGCAGGATCGTGGTTCAGGAGGCACTGCCCAGTCGTAGCAACAGTACAGTTCTCCTGCGGGCACTCGGCAAGCATTTCATAACCCTCGCCTGGCGATCACATCAAAGGCGATCCCCTCCAGGAGCGCTCGAAGGGCTAAATCACCCATGGAGACGGACATCCCTCCCAGATCGCCGGCATCGCCATTGATCAGGGCATTGAGCAGCGGGAACGCCTCAGGGTTGTTCGTGACGTCATGATTGTCTTTGAATCGACTGGCCAGTAGTTCTCGGCAGGGCGAGACGGCAATCACGACATTCGCAAGCGACTGATCAGTTCCGCCCGGAACGCGTCGGAGGACCAAGGCCTTGTGCAACTCGTCCGGCATACGTCGTAGGTGCTTGGCGGCATCAAGCCCCATAGCAATCGCGGCAGAGCTTTTATCTGCCTCCGAATATTTCATCCCGAGCGTCTCGCTCCATCCAGAAATAGACCACCACAAGAGATCAATTTCTTCACGATCCACGGCCGCGTTGGACGTCAGCGTTTCGACGATAGAACTAAGGTTTTTGACCACATCGGCTATGTTGGCCCCGCCTGCCGTAAGCTCTACGAGGTCCGGAGGCGCCGCCCGCACCCTTTGACGCTTGGCCGACTTCATTACATGTGTTCGGGCCGTTTCCAGCAACTGCGTCCGAAGCCGCTCAAAAAGCTCATTGCTGCTGCCCGGCTGCATCGACAAGCCGGACCACACTCCCATCGACACGAAGTCCGCGGCGTTAAGAGTTGCAGACTTGTTGGTTTCGATCAGGGTAATAGCCGCCAGCAGAGCGCAGGTCGCCATCTCGAGAGCATGACCTTCGGCCATGAAAGACGGGGACGCTTTGACCAGCGCGGCCTCTATATCCTTCGCCAAAGCCGCGGGAATGGTCTCCGGCGATCGAGCGACCAGACACACCGCGTTGGCCACCTCCATCAGCCGCGTCGTGTTGTTCGGCTTGGCAAACCTTTGAGCCAAATCCTTAACTGCCGCCGACCGCTTCGAGACGAAATCATCAGACGGATTACCCTCGAATATCCGTACGAAAGGAGAAATCTCGACCATTGTGCCCCTCAATCTTTTTGCGAATTGTCTTCTGACTGAACTTGTTCGATCGCTGCTTCAAGCTGAGCAATGCGGCCGTCTTTCATGAGCCGGTCGACAACCATCCGCTCCATGCCATGTGTCATAGTGCCCTTCCATCCAGGCGGAAGCGCCTCCAATCTCACCAGAATCTTCATGCGCTGCGACGGTGAAAGGTCGCGGAAGAACTTGAGCAATACCAATGCAAATCGTTCGACCACGGTGCTCTCCTCGATGATGACCACCCTGTCCGCCTCTTCGACAGGGTAGTCGACCTCATCGGCTGTATCGGCCACGGAAACCTCGACGCTCCCCGCGGCGATACGGAAGTTCTTCGAAGCCAATACCAACTTCGAACCGCAGTCCTTGAGTAGCTCTTCATCGGCCACAAAATCCGTCTCGTCGTCTGACCACGTCCTCGGAATGATCGAGACTGACAAATCGTCCGTCTCGGATTCAACGCCGAACGTCAGGATGTTGTAGGTATAGCTGTACTCTTCGGTGGCGTGCGGCGGGACGGCTGCCCCGGAAGCAATGCTGAGTAGATCCCGACCTGGCTTCGAATAATCAACGGTAACCGACGGCTTGTGTTCGTGCCCCGTCATCAGCACTCTCGCGCGATTTCGAATGTAACTTCGTGCGGTCTTTTGGTCATTGAACCAGTGGAGAGGATGATGGCACAGTACCACCAGTTCCTCTCCGGGTGTAATAGGCAGCACACGCTGCCGTGCCCCCAAGAAGAGGTCCCCCTCCTTCTCTTTAGCCCAGCACATGAGTGAAGAGTTCAGGCCCATTATCCGAAGAACCCGTCCGGGCGCTAGCATGAAGCTCTTGTTGCTGGCGATACCACCGTTCTTGTCGAGGAAGCAGTTGTACCCCTCGGCAAAGTCGAGGTAGGCGTCCAGTTTCCGGTAGAGTGCCTCGCAGTCGCCGGGACTAGTTAGGTACTGGTCGAAGGCCACCTCGCCCTTCGCGAGGATGTCATCCAGCATCAACTTGCAGCTACCAGAGATCCCATCTCGATCGATGTCGTGATTGCCGGGAACCACCTGAACCGCTGTTCGGCTGCAGCCGACCGCGTCGGCGAGTCGATCCAACCACTGCCCGGCTTCTTTAAACTCTTCGTCTTTTCCAGCGTATGCGACATCGCCAGTGACGATGACACCAGTTATCGGGTCGGAGAGAAGCTTTGCCTGGTGGCCGGCGTCAACGAGCAGTCGCTCCTTCACGTCGTCATGTGTGAATTTTTCGCCACCTTTCTCCTGTCCAAAGTGAATGTCAGACAAGTGAATGAACGAGACCATGATTTGAACTGCCCCCCACAATCCTCGCAGCTGCCCCAGCCGCTTTACTACGACCTACTGAAGTGAGACGACCTTGAGCGGGTCAGAATATTTTCTACCGCCATCGGCAACTCTATGTCGCGAATCTCAACGCACTCTACATCGAATAACGTGTATCTAAAACCAAATTTGCGTACGGACCGCCGCCCTCTATTTCTAAGGTGTCCCAACAGCCTATCAGAATAGGCAACTCCTCGAGCGTTCCGACTATTCGCCCAGAAGCTTTTTAGCGCTCTTGAGCCAGTCAGCGACCAGATCAGACGCAGCTTCAACACCATCCGCGGTTCGAAGAGAGCACTCCCAGACAGTGCCCACTCGCCAGCCAGACTTCAGAAGTTCGGTCTTGACATGCTCGTCGCGAGCGACATTTGCCTCGAACTTCGCCTGCCAGAACTCGGGCCTGGTTGCCGGCGTGGTGGCGTAGCGGCAGCCCTTGTGGCGATGCCAGAAGCAGCCGTGGACGAACACGACCGCGCGGTACTTCGGGAAGACGAGATCGGGGCGGCCGACAATGCCCTTGGCATGAAGGCGATATCGGAAGCCTCGCGCGTGCATAGCTGCGCGAAGGTCCCGCTCGGGCTTGGTGTTGCCGCCCCTGATCCCGGCCATCATCCGGGATCTGGTCGCCTTGTCCACTATGTCGACCACGAGCTACCTGGTCTCCAATCGTCCAGCTGATATACGGTTGGGCTCGAAATTCTGAGAATCGATCTTGGCCCACACCTTTGGAATCGTCGACCTGTTCGCCGGCCCCGGCGGACTTGGAGAAGGCTTCGCCTCGCTTGAAGAGGCGGGCCGATCGCCATTCCATATAGGCATTTCGGTCGAAAAGGAGGCGTCTGCTCACCGCACCTTAGCCCTGAGAGCCTTCTTGCGCGACCACCGCAGCCGCCATGGTCGGTTGCCGAGCCAGTTCGTTGATTTCCACGCTGGTGCGAGTAGCGAACCAAACTGGGCGGAAGTCGATCCCGCCGCGTTCAAAAATGCCAGCAGCGAAGCTCGGCGGCTCGAGCTTGGGACGGGCGAAGCCACCGAAGCAATCGAAAAGGCGATCGAGGAGCTGCGCCGAGATTTCGACGATACGATCCTGATCGGTGGCCCTCCTTGCCAAGCCTATTCCCTCGTTGGCCGTGCGCGGTCGCGTGGCATGGCGGGCTATGTACCTGAGGAAGATCCGCGGCACTATCTGTTCCGCGAGTACATCCGTGTGCTCGGCCACCTTCGTCCCGCGGTCTTCGTGATGGAGAACGTCAAAGGCATGCTGTCCTCCACCGTGGAGAGCAGGCTGGTGTTCGAGATGCTTATGGAGGACCTCTCATCCCTCGGCGGTCATGGAGCAGGACTGTACGAGCTCAAAGCGATCCGGGTTGCCGATGGTTATGCTCGGCTTCAGGATGCTCGACGGCCGTCCGACTTCATCGTCCGGGCCGAGACGTTCGGCGTGCCGCAGCGCAGGCACAGAGTCATCATCATCGGAGTGCGTTCGGACGTAGCCCGGCAGGCAACTGGCGCCGAGATCAAGGTAGCTCCGCCCCGCACCGTACGCGACGCTATTGGCGACCTTCCCAAGTTGCGCAGTGGCCTCAGCCGCGGCGACAGCGAAGAAGCCTGGCTGGCGGCCGTAAAGTCCGCTGCGTCCTCCCTTGCGTCGGCGCCATCAACGCAAGAACACCTTTCAAGCGTTCTTCGCAACAACCGAGCCGCCGACATCGCACCGTTGGGCCGGGAAGACCGTTCTTTGCCTACAGGTTATGGCACTTCGAATGATGGCCTCAGGCAGTGGATCGAGCGCCCCGAACTGCGTGCATTGACCCAGCATGAAACGCGCGGGCACATGGTCTCCGATCTGGGGCGCTACCTGTTCGCTGCAACGTATGGCCAAGAGTATGGGACTAGCCCCAAGGCCGAGGACTTTCCCGCCAGTCTGGTTCCCAATCATAAGAACTGGCACACCGGCGTATTCTCCGACCGCTTTCGGGTGCAACTCGCCGGCGAACCATCGACTACGGTCACAAGCCACATTTCCAAGGATGGCCACTACTTCATCCATCCCGACCCTGCGCAATGCAGAAGTCTTACGGTTCGGGAGGCGGCCCGCCTGCAGACTTTTCCAGACGACTATCTGTTCATGGGCAATCGGACGGAGCAGTACGTTCAGGTCGGGAACGCTGTGCCGCCGTTTCTGGCGCATCAGATCGCAAAGCTAATCAGCAATGCTCTGGGGTCGAAAGCGGATCGCATGGGCCTAGGCGACAAGCTCCTCGTTTAGGCTCCGAGACCATTCCCCCTTCGCCCTCAAGTGGCGCAGGGGCCGCAAGGCGTGTCAATGGGGCGAGCCTCGGCGCCTGCCCGCAATTTCCCGCTTTCGCTTGCTTCTCGACCCACCATGACCGGTCCGTCGTCTAAGCGCAACACGCCCATCTGCATACATTTCGCATATGTACGCGAAATGTATTGCAACTGCGACGCGCAAAGCATACATGTTGCCTAAACCTTGGAGACATGTATGAGTGAACGTGATAAGAGAGCTAAGTTCGTGGAACTGGCTGAAGCGCGCGTGAACCGTGCCATCAAAGATGTCAGGCTAATCGGCAATCTCGCCAACCGCAGCGCATACGAGTACGGGGAAGATGATGTGAGGGCGATGTTCCGGGCGCTGCAGAAAGAACTGGACGCCGCCAAGTCCCGCTTCGCCGGAGATTCCGGCGGGAAGGACAACGAGTTCAAACTGGGGGGATGAATGGCGAAGTGGGAGTTCAACGAGAACGATCCGTCTAGCGTAAGGATCGAGGTCACGCAGCGTGACCAGTTCAACAACGATGACGTAGATCTCGCCGAGGCACTCGTTCGCGAGGTCATTCAGAATTCCTCGGACGCCGACGACAAATCAGGCCTGCCCGTTAAGGTCCGCTTCGCGCTGACCACGGTATCGGGAGCTCAAGCGAAGTGGTTGTGCGAACAGTTTGAGGCCCTTCGACCGCACCTGGATGCGTGCGGGGTGGACGACTCCCCGCTCTCGGACACATCCGTGCGCGTTCTTTCGATTGAGGACTTCAACACCAAAGGACTGACCGGAGCCTTCGACGAGATCGACGGAGACAATTTCGATCGGTTCTGGCGGTCTGTCGGTGAGTCGGCAAAATCTGGAAAATCAGGCGGCCGCTGGGGGCTCGGCAAGCTTGTATATTCGTCATCCTCGAGATTGCGTGCGTTCTTTGGTCTGACGCTGCGCGAAGGCGATAGCGGACCAGCACTGATGGGGCAGGCAGTGCTGAAGAACCACAAGCTGGGAAAAAAGCTGCATCCAGCACACGGTTTCTGGTTCGATCACCGCGACGAGGAAAGCAGACTGCAGCTACCTCTGACTGATCAAACTGAGATAGAGGCGTTTTCCAAGCTGGCTGGGTTGTCTCGTTCGGGGCAGCGCGGCTTGTCGCTCGTGATCCCTTGGCTTCTCGAAAGCATCACTGAGGACTCGCTGATCGACGGCGTTCTTCGCAACTACTATTTCCCGATCTTGGCGGGACGGCTAGTGATCGAAGTTGGAAACGTCACGATGAGCAAAGGGACATTTCTTGAGGTTGCCTCAAAGCGGCCACTGGGGAACATCCCATTCGATTTCGTGAAAAAGATCAGTGACACGGTTTCGACGCCGCCGAGTATCATCGCGAAGTCTTCGATCTCAAATTCCGGCTTAACTGCCGAGCACTTCACGCCGGAGCAGATTGCCGGGATGAAGGACGCATTCGCCGCCGGCGAGACCGTCCGGGCCCGCATTCCCGTTGTAGTCAAGCCCAAGAACGAACCAGACCAAACCACCTATATCGAGCTCTACTTGCAGAGCCTTCCAGAGGGTGCGAAGCCGTTTGCGCTAATCGCGCGTGGCCCAATCACGTTGCCGGGAGAACGCCGCTATTTTGGCTCTGCGTCTGCCTATGGAGCGTTGATCGCTAACGACGAGGCCGTCGCCGCATTCCTTGGTGACGCGGAAAATCCTGCACATACTGGCTGGAATCCACACGCGGAGAAACTCGGGCCGAACTGGCGCAGCGCACAAGCCATCCTCACGTCGATCAGACAATCGCTTCACACGCTTTATGGTCTAGTCGCAGAACACGCGGAGAAGGAAGACCCAGAAGCGCTTCTGGATTTCTTCTCCATCCTCGACAAGGCGCAGGCTGCCAAGGGCAAGAAGAAGAAAACACCCAAAGTCGTCGTCAACGTGCCCAAGAGCGAAAAGGCACTGAACATCGTGTCGCACTCTGGCGGGTTCGATGTAGTGCCGGGACCGGGCGCAGCGAACTGGACGTTCCCCAAGACCCTGCGCGTGCGAATGGCGTACGACATGATCGGTGCAAATCCATTCAACAGACATAGCCGCTTTGACTTCGATCTTGAGAAAGGGGACGAGATCGAGATTGAGGTGACAAACGCCAGTTTTGAAGCGGTCAAGCCCAACATCTTGAAAGTCGTGGCAGAGTCGTCGGACTTCTCGCTGAAGGTCAGTGGGTTCGACGAACGCCGGGACATAATTGTTGACGCGAGAACAGCATGAGCACGGTAAGGCGCCGTATCAACTCCACTGGTCGCAAGCGGATCAACCGCGAGCAGGTCGATATTCGACTACTAGCGTCAGAAGCCGGACAGCCGCTCCGCGCGAAAGCATCTCTCGATCTGGGAAAGCAAGGATTTCCAGGCAGCGCCGCGGTTTCCATCGAGGCCTATCACCGCTCATCCGGCATGCGATTCGACTGTGGCACGGTCGATGACATGAAGATCCCACCGGTTCTCGTCCTCGACGAGGTGGACCGCAGTGGCGCGGTCTTGTTCCGAGTAAAGGTCGTCGATCTGGACGTGCATCCAGGGCGAGTTCTTGGATCCGCTGAGCGTCTTTCGCCAACGGGTGACGACGAGATCGACGGTCGAAAGAGCTTCTTCCCGGTGTTGTTCACGGACCTCGGGCCCGAAGTCTGGAAAGTCTCGATCGAACCCGGAGGCCGCCCTTCGCTCCTCCTTAATCGCGAAGTCCCTGGCATTGCTCAACGACTTCAGAGCGACCCTCTCTTCCAAGGCTTGGTGCTGCCAATTGCGCTTCGGACTGTAGTAGAGGCTCTGGTGCGAGAACCCGACGAAGACGATGACGACGAACCCGGCTGGAAGCCGGATTGGCGCGAGTTTTGTCGCGCTTCCCTCGGAATGACCGATGACCCAGATAACCTCTCTGAAGAAGATAGGCGCAATTGGGTAGATCGCGCCGTCAAGGCTTTCTGCACGCTGTACGACTTTATGGACGGCATCCGTAAGCTCGAGGTTGCTCCGCTATGACCTTTTCCCTCCGACTGCTCAACGATGAAGGCTTGGCGCAATTCCAACAGTGGCTCATTGCTGGCGCCCCGGGCGAAGTGCCAATTCACCTCCTGAAAAGCCCCGAGACTTCCGGTGTCCTGCCGACAGTCGTCAATCTTGGCTCCGCTCTTTTCAATGATCGCTACGAGTTCGGCGTGTATCTCAACAGCGTTCTATCGGGACTTGATGCGAGCGCTATCGCTAACGATCAGAAGTTCTGGTCGTCATTGGCACTCTTCTGGTTTGACCGGTTGTGCCCGCCGAACGCTGACGGTACCCGCCTCGTTCGCGAGGAATACCGCTACATACTAAGCGACGACTACCGCCACTATTATCGGCATCTGGTCAGATCCCCTTGGCAACTCGTGCGGCTACACAAGGCAAACGCGAGATTGCTTCTCATCGCCCCGAAGGAGAACGAAAGTCCGCTCAGCATCCACGGCGAGATTCTCGAACAGTTCGGCGGCAGGCAACAGGTGCTTGGTAGCCGCCGGATCATTGCCGTCGCCAGTCGCATGTATCTCGATCTGGCCACCGGCCGACCCAAAACGGGCGTCGCTGGATCGGGCCGTGGCAGTGCGCGTCGCTTTGGACTTGTGCTGCGTCAGCTTGACCTGACCCATGACCCCGAGCAGATGCCTGACGCTGTCTTCTACGAGGTCCTGCCAAACGAATTCAGCAAGTGGAAGCCTAAGGTTACTGCGAACATTTCCGCTCCATCTCACCCTGCGGAGCAGGCCGCAAGCGCAGCAGGCTGATGCTCAGGGAGAACAGCACGGTCATTCGTCGTCCCACACCCTGTTGAGCACCTGCGCCGCGATCGCGGCCTTGTCCTGCGGGAGGAAGCGCCCGTAGTGCTGCTGAACCATGTCGGGCGTGTCCTGGATGGCATAGCTCGCCTGCTCGTATGAGCCGGTCTTCTTGAGGATGTGGGTGGCCAGCACGTCGCGAACGTTGTGGGGCCCGTGCGGCAAGAGCCCCTTGATGGCGCCGCGCTCGGTATAGGGGTTGTAGATCCCGTAGCGTTGGATGATCAGCCGCCAGGCATCGTAGAAGGTCGTCTGGTCGTATCGGGCATTGGTGCTCGACTGCTTGACCGTCTTGACGAAGAAAGTCCCCGGATCATCGGCGCTGGCCAGCAGGCGTGCCCGATGCCGATCGACATAGGCGTCGATCATCTCATAGAGGCCCGCCATGTCCGGCAGCACCAGCCTGAACGGCTTCTGTCCGAAGAAGGATGAGTTGGCGTTCTTGAAGGCCACGGACGGGATCAGAATCTCCCAGCCCTGGTCTCGGGCGCTCCAGCGGAGCTCACCGCACTTCATGTCCTCGAGGTTGCGCTCCGATGTCGGCATCCTGCCCGGCGGGCAGATCCGCAGCTCGCGCAGGTTCTTCTGCCGCAGGCCCGTATGCAGCCCGATCCGGAGCATGAGGAACGATCGTACCGCCTCGGCCGCGGGACGCGGATAGAGCCGCTCGTCCGGCATGTAGCGCAGGATTTCCTCGGTGATCTTCCGATACTCGCCCACGGGGCTGTCAGCTTCCAAGATTGGCAGGATCGGCTCGAACGGATCCCGGTGGACCTTGGCCACCCTCTCGATCTCCTTGAGACGCTGTCGGGCGTGCCGGTACATCTCATCGCAGGCGCCGTTCCAATCGGCGCGCACCCGCTCGATGTCGACCTCGGTGATCAGGCCGTCGATGGGACGGAGGCGGTCGGCCAATGCCGGCGTCTGCCTGATCCAGCCCGTGTCGGCCTTCACTACCGATGTCAGCAGGGCGAGCATGCCGACCTCCCACTTGGTGAAGAAGCCGCGGCGCTGCTCGCGCCATTGCAGGTACCAGTCCCAGACCGGCGGGAACACCAACATGGCGAAGCAGAGCGATTCCAGCGGCGCGCCGAAGCCGCGGACAGGACCGTCTGCTGGCGCTGTGAGGGCACCGAACATCAACCCGAGGTGCTCGACCTTCTGCGATGCCGTCTCCTCGCCCCAGACGCCGTTCCGCTGGAATCCGAAGGCGGTCAGGGTCGCGGTCTTGAACTTGAGCAGCGCCGCCATCTCCCGCTCGAGTTCGGCCGGCGCATCCACGACCGACGACACCACCTCCTGATCGACATCATCAGTGGCGGCCGGCTGCTTCTTCGGGAATCCCTTGCCCTGGAAGGCGCGGAATCGGACAGCGTAGCGGTTCTTGATCGCCGCCGCCTGGAAGGCCCGGTAGTCGGTGGAGCCGGAGATGATGACCCGGTTCACCCAGTCGAGGATCTCGTCCTGCTCGGCCGGCGAGCGGGCGTTGAAGTCATCCGGGAGGTGCCATGCCAGCCTGCGCCTCTCTGCCGGCGTGAAGTCCTCGAGGACGTGACCGGTTCGAGCCCGCCCGAGGTATGGCAGCTTTGCCTTGAAGTAGCCCTCCGGCAGTCGATACCGGCGCTCGATGCGCGCCAGCACCTCAAGGCTCTGGATGGACCGAGGCGTCAACTCACCGGTCGCCCACTTCATCAACGTACGATGATTGGTGGCCTTGTCCTCCTTGGCCACCGCATGGAACAGGTGCCGGACGCTATCACCGTGGCGCCGGATGTGCAGGTTCAAGGCGTCCGCGAAGCCATCGACGTCTTGCCATTCCGTCCACAGTGGTTCCGGGAACTCGACGATGGGCCGCCGGGTGTACTGGCGCTTCGGACGAGAAGGCGCGGCCGGGACCGCATCAGGCTTCCCCTCGACTTTGCCAGCAAGCACGCGATCGGCGCGATCGGCAACATCAAGGTTGCGCTTTGGCCGTGCGTCGCCCTTGACCGGTGGCGGTCTGACGCTCGTCTGCGTCTTGATGGCAGCACGCTTGGGCGCCCTTGCCACGGATCGGCCGATGGCATCGAGGAGAGGGGTGATGTGGCGCCCTGCCCCGACCAGCATCTCCGCAGGCACGTTGGTCAGCATGCCCATGGCGGTCCAGTCGTACTTGCCGGCGTAGTGGGGAACGCCGACCCCAGTGTCGACCGACGCGATTAGGAACTTCCGCAGGGCCTCGGTGTGCGCCGGAAGCAAATGAGGGGCGACGCGCTTCCGGCAGAAGTCGGAGATCATGCGTTCGGTGATTGGGGCGTTCGTCGGCACTGTTGTCTCCGGCTGCGGGGCCGGCAGACATAGATGCTTCTGCGCGAACATTTACCCGGACAGATGTCCGGGTGGAGCAAGTAGGAGAGGCAACCGAGTTACCTGCCTTCAGATCGTGCCCTAGGTGTTCACGTCACAGCTAACATACCATCCGATCCAGCGCGGCTAGGAAGAAGCCCGAGCGGCCTCCACACTCAGTTGTCTCAATATGAACTGCAGGTGCGATGGTAGCTTTTGGCACTCGTCATCAGTCAAGAACGACACTCCGTTATCCAGATAGAATGGAATCGATCTCGCTATCAGCTGTGCGGCTTCCTGCGCCCAAGCGCCAATGCTTTCCCAGAGCAGATTCATGAAGTCTATCTGAGCCATGTTGTACGATTGGCCGTCTGTCGATCGCAACAATGGCGACGAGAGCAAACTGACGAAGAACTCGTACTGATCGAACGCTGCTATCTTCTCATCTTCAATCATATTTCTGACGATGTAGGTCGCAATTTCGGCGTTAAGAGATGACGATCCTACGCAATGCCGAACAAGAAATCTCCTATCCCTGCGACAGAGATTCCAAAATTCATGATACTCGTGCGGCTCGGTGACCAGAAGATTGCCATTCTGCAGTGCGGTCGAAAACACTTCTGATTCCTCACTTGTCACCGCGTATTCAAGGTTGATCGGTCTCCCCTCTTCTGTCTGCCGGTGTTGCGCCGCGCTCCCACGGAAGGCCGTCTGATTTATCCATTTGTTTGTGTACATTACTCCAAGCCGACTGATCGTCCAGTTGGAGTCCGAGATGCACTGCCTTGCGACTTCAATGCGGTAGGGGTCGCTGTCCGGTAACCCGTCCAACTCCTGCAATATTTCGAACCTGTCCAGCGGGGATAGTTCCGCAATTCCGGTGATGAGTTCGTGGTAGCCGAATGCCTGCCACCTTGCACAGCTGACGCCTGAGGTCAGACCACGCGTATTTTTGTCCTGGTTGATCACCGCAGCCCTCCGCAAAGTTTTCATCGTTGGGCTAGGCACCGCCCGACGAATTACATACACGAAATATGTATCGTGCATGCGATATAGTGCGCAAGTATCATGTATTCGGAATCGGAATTACGGATGCACGAAATCGCGTTGACGACTCCCCTGCCCCCGTGCACAGCTTTGCCATGGGCAGACCGAAGCAGTTCGACGAGCGAATCCAGCTGACGCTGGTCGAGGGCACCACCGGCCGGATCGACGCTTTGCTGGAGGACGGCGAGTATCGCCTCGACTTCATCCGAACGGCCATTGAGGTCGAGATCGCCAAGCGTTCGCAGGAGAAGCCGGCGAAACGCGGCAAGTCATCGCTGGCGGGCATGCTGTCCGGCCCTACCCCCAAGAAGCGCTGACCCCGGCTGCACTCATCCGGGGATCCGTGGCAGCGCCCGCTCCTCGGCTCTCTGAAGGACAGCTAGGCTCATCCCGAGGAATCGGTGATGGCGATGCGACTGCCTGATTGGACATGGCACTGGGCTTGGACGGCGTTCCTGAGGTGGAGCCTAGACCCAGCATTGCCGGGCAACCTCGCCGCCCGCCAGCGATGGCAGGTCGTGCTGTGGTCTCTCTGGCCCGGCATCAAGCACCACTATGTAGCGCCAGTGACGGAATGGCTTCACCGCCACCTGCCAACCGCCATTCTGCTTGTCCGCCTGCATCAACAGGGCGCCGGATGGTATCGAGTGCCCAACACACTAGTGGCGATCCACTTATGGCGGCGACTGGGCGTCCACGTCCTCGAGGGCGACTTCATCAGGATCGAGCGTGGCTCGGTGACGATGAAGGGCTATGTCGACGAGGACCTTCAGGTCTGCGAGTTCTGGCCGATTGAGGAATAGCGCATCAGGCTCGCCATTGCCCCAATCCCCTTTGGCACCTATGTCGCTTGCATGAAGGCGCAGGACCACACACCCACCGACCTTATCCGCAGCTGGCAGATGCCCTACGCCGCGCGGCTTGGTTCTTCGGTGCGGTCCAAGGGCATCTACCTCGAGGTTCGGGCACGTCTGCCGAAATCAGCGCGCAAGGCGTTGGCCGTCGCGGCCGGCGAGCTCACCCTGAGGATGGCCGAGGGCTCGGCCACGGAACTCGAGGATGCAGCCCGGATCGTCGACAAGACGCTGACCGACATCGAGGACTTGCCGGTGATCCCGCGCGAGATCGAGGACATTCTGTCGATCTCGACCACGGAACGTCATCGCTGGCTCAAGGATGGCCGGCTGCCCAGCGCGGGCACTCGGACGGTAAAGCTACCGGGCCGTGCAAAGAAGATCACCTTCCACGTGTTCGATCCAAGAATGGTCGAAGACCTTCTCGACCGCGACATGGTCGATACCTGGCGCGAGGAAGACGCGGAGCGGGTCGCCGAGAACCGCCGCAAGGCGGCATGGAAGGCAAAGCTGACGCGATCCCACAAGAAAGCTGCAACCGGCGAGTCCGATACGGAGAAGGTCGAGGACGGAGACCGGTTCAAGCTTCGCGGCTGGGCCGAGTTCGAGCGCGAAGGGCCACGCTGACCGCCGCTGTCACTCCGGGCTCGACAGAACCACGTTAGCCTCGAAGACAGTTCCGCCGTCGTTTCGGAACTCGAAGTCGCCCTGCAGCTGGACGACAACTCCCTTCACCAGGCGCATCCCCATGCTGGACCGTTCATCCGTGTCTGGCATTCCTTCGCCATTGTCGCGAACGACGAGCCTGCTGCGACCTGACTGGTCGGCCTGCGACACGACGATCGATATGATGCCGCGCCGGCCGTCCGGGAACGCATACTTGAGGGCATTGGTGACCAGCTCGCTCAGCAGCAGTGCCAGTGGCGTAGCCTGGTCGTGCCCGACCTCGACGTCGGCGATGTCGTATTCGAGCGCGGCCGTGGAGCCATAGGCAGCATTCACCTGCTCGACGACGGCCGGCACCAGCTCCTTTGCGCTGACGGCGGCATATCCATCGTGGCGGTAGATGTGCTCGTGCATGGCCGCCATTGCGGCGAACCGCGACTGCAGATCGCGCTTGGCATCATCGGGAATGTTCTGCATGCGAACCAGTGCCTGCACCGACGCCATGTTGTTCTTGACCCGGTGATGGATTTCCCTGAACAGCATCGTGAGCTGTCCGGCGTTGCGCGCGTCCCGGTTCAGAAGCACGACGATCCACCAGCTTCCAAGGGTCAGCCCGATGATGACGGGCGAGACGATCAGCAGGACGATCAGGATATTGCCGACGAAAGTCTGCCAAGCCTCATCGGTAGCCACCGAGGCAACCGCAATGATCGAAGTGCCCTCGACGGCCCGATAGCTGACGACGCGGGCGACGCCATCGACGGGCGATCGATCGGACTCATAGGAACCTTCGGGCGCCGCCGGCAGGTACTGCGTGAACAATGGCAGTGCCGACAGGTCCACTGGCCCCTCGGCTGGTGGGTATCTCGCCATGAGATGACCGTCGTCCCTCACAAGGCTGATGGTCGAGCCATCACCTAGGTCGAGCGTCTTCCAGATATCCTCGAGCAGGCGGTCGGAGTAGGAAACCATAATGGCTCCGGCGAACGAGCCATCGCGTTCGACACGCTTGCTGAAGACGAAGATGCGGTCCCCGGTCAGGCGGCTGACGATCATCGGCGAGGTGTAGAACTCGGCCCCGTCCCGCAACGCGCTGAAATACTCGCGGTCCTCCACGGACACAGCCGCCGCCCCCGGCACAGTCGAGTAAATGGTGTTGGCCTGTGCGTCGATGATATAGACCTCGACCACCGCGGGCAGGCCATCAAGGGCTGGCTTCAGGTCGTCTGGGTCACCGGACATGGCAGGACCAAGCGCAATATCCACCCGCCGCAGCGTCTGATTGGCGACTTCCACGATCCAGAATGCGTCGGCGGCCACGACCTGTGCTGCGGCGGATGAACGTTCCTGGAACCTCTGGTTCGTCTGGTTGACGCCGACAGATATGAAGTAGCCGAACAAGGCGGCGAACAGCGCAAGGAAGGTCACCATCAGACCGATGACGACCTGCACTGCTGATACGGCAGCCCACCGCTCCCCGAGAAACCGCTTCAGATCTTCCCCTTCCCAAGCCCGCTTACGCGCTGCTTTTCGCTCATCGCCTCGCCTACCGTACACTTCCGCGCGCAGAAAGCACGCGGTTCGGAAAGCTTCGGACCGTGATGCCACTCGCGGCAGCTCGCCTAGCATTCACGGATCAAGGCCTCTCGCTGATCGAAGAGGACGTATGGCATCAAGGTTCAGAGGCGGGCCGCCTTGACGTAGAGCAACCCGAAATCCTCCGGTAGACCGGGGTTGTTCCATAGTAGTCCAAGACCCATGGCAGTGGCCCGGCACCAGCCTGCTCCCTGCCAGTCTCAAGCCCATCCCTTGGGATGCTCTCCGCGTTGTCGGGAGCGGATAGCGAAGAAGACATCGGACTGCGTGCCCTATCAGGGCGCGGGTGGTGTCGTCGCGCAGCCCGGCTCGATGTCGCCCTCATGCAGCGAGAAGCCGTTCTCGTCGAAGCGGGCGTTGCGATCCGCCAGCGCTCCATATGAGGCCTGCAGCGGCGTGACGACGGTCGCGGCAGCACCGATCTGGACGATCGCGTGCAGGTCGTCGGCATCGCCACCCACGGCAGCATGCAGGTTGCCGTCCTTGATCTCTAGGAAGACCTGCCGCTGCGTGCCGTCCGGCGCGGTGGCAATGATATCCAGCCCGCCATAGGCACCGTCGAGGACGGCGATCTTCCATGGTTGCCTTTGCAGGTCGGTCAAGTCCAGGCCATCGTCACCCCCAGACGCGGTTCGCCAATCTATGGCCTGCTTCTCGATCAGGACGACTTGCTGATCGTCGGGTTTCCCAGTCATGCTGCGCCTCCATTCATGGTGCAAATCTACGGAGCCACGATGAAAGGAACAAACGCCGGGATCGGCGCGTCCCCGATCGACATCAGCGTGGCGAAACGGACGTGGAGGAGTTGCGCGTATCCGTGATTTCGGTCACGCGACCGATCACTGTCGGGCGTATTGCCTGCTGGACGTGCTGCTCGATCGCCAGCCTGAGAACGTACTTCAGACTGCTGCCAGTGCCTGTCCGGCTGCTTCCTGACAGGATCGATGGCTCCTCGACCAGGACGGATGCTATCCATGCCTCGTCGGCTTCGTCGGCGCGGGGCATTCGGGCTTCCACCGCCATGCTGACGATGTAGCGAGATATCTCCTCGCAGGACTGGAGGTGCTCAGGCACGGTCGCCGGATGCTGCTCCCAGAGTTGAACCCTTTCCTCGGCTGCGGCCGCCGCGCTCTCTATGATGGCTTTCAGGGAAGGATCGGGTTCGTACTGCATAGGAGTTCTCGCTTTCGAGGCTTGCGTCAGCCTGCCTACCCCCGATGAAAGAATCCATCGGATCGCGGTCTCGCTTCCTTGGAATGGAGCTTCTTCCTTGCTCGACTTGGTCGCGTCCTTGCGTCGGCGTGAGTGGGACAAGATCGAGGTGTGCCAGTCGTCAGTCCGCGCCATCGGCAATCGCCTTTGCGCATGACATCCTGCCCCTGAGCATTGCACGAGTCTGGCGCTGAAGTGCTCAGGCTCTGGCCTTGACGATGACTCCCACCCCAGCATCCGTCTCGATGAAGACGGCACCAGCCTGTTCCAAGGCCGTCTGCAGACGTTCCAGGGTCGAACCATGCGGATCCGTGACGCCTGTCTCGAAGCGGGCAACAGCCACCCGCTTTAGGCCCGCCTTGTTGGCCAGCTCCTCCTGGGTCAACTCGAGCATCGCACGAGCCCCTCGCACCTGCGCCGGCGTAATCGGCATCCCACCCTCTGCAGCGAATCCATCGATGACGGAATGTTAACCACGATTCCTATCCCGGATACAGCATGAGTCTTTTCATCTTGAAGGACTGAATCTCCCGGACTATCTGGGCGCTCATGGATGCAGCCATGCGTCCTTCCACGTCACCGCAACAACGGTGGTCGTTTCCCGCGCCGCGACGGTCCCGTCTGCACAGCGCGTCGGCTTAGTCATCGCAATCCTCGCAATCCCGCGAAACCCGCCCGGAACAGCGTTCCGGACAAGGAGACGTCATGCCTGTCGCTACCACGCACCGCGCCACCCCGAACACCGCCGTCCAGACCAGCAAGCCCGTCATCGACTTCCGTCGCGCCCGCCAGATCAAGCGCAACGTGAAGCTGCACAAGCAGATCAAGGATCTGATCACCGCCAACCCGACCTGCCGCTATGTCGGCGGCAACCAGGCCGTCGAGAACATCGCCGCCCGGCTCGGCTTCCAGCCGCACGATCTCGCCATTGCCGACGTCAGGATCGGCCGGCGCATCGTCACGCTGATCGTCCTGCCGCACCGGATCTGGGACCGGCCATTCCCGGCTGCCAAGGCCATTGATCTGCGCTTCCAGGCGCGGGAGGCCGGCCACGCCGCCATTCTGGTGCCGCAGGCGGTGGTCGAGCGCGAGCCCCGGCTTGGCAACAGCCAGCTGCTGGCCCGCACGGTCAACGTCAAGGTCGACGCGACCTCGCGCATGACTATCTTGGCGCACCTGATCGAGAACGGGCCCTGCTGCCTCAGCGAGCTCGCCGGGCTGATCGAGCACCATGATCCTTTCGGCGCCGTGCTGCACCTCGTCACGACCGGTGTCATCGCGCTCAACATCGAGGCCTGCATCACGCCGTACTCGATGGTCGACATCGCCGATCCGGCCAGCTCCACGCGGCACTGAGGGACATCCATCATGAGCATTTTCTTCCCGGGTGGGGGCGACAGCGCCTCCACCATCGCGACCCTGCGCGCCCTCGCGGACGACCTCGAGCGCATGACGATGTTCCAGCCCAACGGCGAGCTAGAGGACGCGCCGACGCTCAATGGCTGGACAACGATCCTGCGACCGGTCGGCGGCCTCACCGGCTTCGTCGAGGGCCATCCGCTCCACGGCAGCAGGCACGTCGTAACCAGCGAGGTCTTCGCCATGGACGCCGAACGCGGCTGGGCCCGCACCTTTTCCCGTTTCTACCGGCTCGGCGACGAGGCCGAGCTCAGCAAGGATCTCAGCCGATGAGCGACGACTACCAGCAGACGATCGACATGATCCTCGAAGCCGCGACGTTCGGCGAGCTCAACACCGTTATGAAGGACCTGCACATGAAGACTCGCCCCTTGGCCGCGGATGTTCTGGTGAATCTGGCGGTTGCGCGCGCCATTGGCGAAGAACTGCGCGATCAGTTGCGTGCCGGCGGCACCAGGGCGATCGTGGTCGAGGTTCCGGACGGCGGTTGGGCCGACCCGGTCGGCGACGCGATCAAGGCCATGATCGGCGATGTGGCCTACGTGATCTCGCGGGCCTCGATTCCGCGTGGCCACGAACTCAATGACGGGATGCTGCCGAGGAAGCTCCGGGATGGCCGGGTCGCGGTCGGCGTTGCCGCGCAGCCGGACCGCACGCTGCCGCCGCTCCTGCTCAGTCTGGCCGAAGTCAGGGTCACCGTCGCTCCGCCCGACGCCGCGATGATCACCGAGGTCATCCGCAAGGCGCAGGGCGGCCGCATTCCCAAGGACGCGTCGAGCCTGCGGCCGGAGATGCTGAGCTTCGATGAGATCACCGCCTTGATCGACAGGAACGGCAACGCGGTCGACACGGTCAGGCGGCTTCGCGCGGCCATCGACCGCAAGGCCGGCACCAGCGGCAGCCGGAAGGACAGCAGACCCCTGCCCCGGCTGGGGGACGCGATCGAGTACGGCGATGCCCGCGACTGGGCACTCAGCCTGCGGGACGACATCCAGGACATGAGGAAGGGTCTGATCGGCTGGGACGACATCGATCGGGGCTGCGTCCTGCACGGCCCGCCGGGCACTGGCAAGACCCTGCTGGCCCGCATGCTCGGCGAGGCCTGCGGCGTCCCGGTGGTCGTCAGCTCGATCGCCGAGCTGTTCGCCAACTCCAGCGGCTACCTGAACGACGTCATCAAGGCGCTACGGAAGACCTTCGACGAGGCCAAGGCAAAGGCGCCCAGCATCCTGTTCCTCGATGAGATCAACGCCCTGCCGAACATCGACCAGGTCGGTGAGCGCAACAAGGACTACTGGGCGCCGGTCATCTTCGACTTCTATACGCTGCTCGATGGCGCGATGAGCGGTCGTGACGGCGTCATCGTCATCGGGGCCACCAATCGGATCGAGGATATCCATCCGGCATTGTTGCGGCCCGGACGGCTGGAACGTGCGATCCATGTCGGGACCCCCGATACCGCAGGCGTCGAGCGGATCATGCGCCACCATCTTGGTGACGATCTCGCTGATGCCGACCTCGGCAAGCTGGCCATCCAGAACGTTGGCCGCGGGGCGACGGGCGCAGTCATCATGGAACAGGTCCGTGCCGCGCGCCGGCTCGCCCGCCGTGCCGGTCGTCCGATGGTCATGGCGGATCTTGAGAGCCAGATCCTTGAAGAGGATCCCCGCACGCCCGAGGAACTGCGCCGATCGGCTGTCCATGAATCCGGGCATGTCATCACCGGGCTGGCGGTCGGCAGCACCCTGGACCTCGTCAATATCAACATGAGCGGCGACAATGGCGGCTGCGCGCGACTGTCCATCCCCACCGGAACCTTGGTTACGAGGGACCAGATCGAGGGTATGGTCATGTCGCTGCTTGGTGGCCGCGCCGCCGAACAGCTCCTGCTTGGCGAACCCTCTCAGGGCGCCGGCGGTTCTGCGGACTCCGACTTGGCGCGCTGCACCAGCATGCTGGCGTCGCTCGAAGCCTCCCTCGGTCTGGGCAGCAGCCTTCTCTTCCGTTCCCTGCCCGATGACGCCTGGCAGTTGCTGCGCGAACCGGACTTCCGCCGTCGGGTCGAGAAGCTCCTGGACGAACTCTACCAGAGGACGATCGACATCCTGCATGCGCGCCGGCCGGCACTGGAAGCCGTCATCGAGGCGCTCCTCGAGCATCGATTCCTGACCGGCAAGGAGGTCGAATCGATCATCGAGAAGAGCGAATCGGTCGTCGAAAATCGCGAATCGGTGGTGCTTTTTGGGGTGCCGAGAGAGCCTGCCGCGACCAGCTAGATATCCGACAAAGACATTGGAAGGTCGGAAACTTGCGATTCATGTGGCAGGACTGCCACAAGCTGGCCTTTGACTAAAAGTCAATCCAATAACTTGGCGGCAAAATGGTAAATAACCGCAAGAACCCAGCAAAATCAATAACAATGCGCAAATATTGTTAACGCCGGAGTCTCCGGGAGGTCCGGAACTTTTTGCGGTTGGCGACCTCGTTCGCCGACTTCCGAACACCCCAAAAACTGTCTCGCGGAATCCGCTGAAAAACGTCGTTTTTGGGGTGTTTCGAGGGGTTTGTGGCAGCTTAACCCCTGATGCCACTCAAGAAAATCGAAGACACCCCTCTTGCGTCGTCTGGGAATCACGAGCCAAGTCTTCATCGCTGCCTACCGGCGGCACCAAAACGAAAGCGCCCGGTCATGGTGACCGAGCGCTGATCGATCCGAACGCCAGCTCCGTGGAAAGTGCAACGGCGGTCGGGACACAACGAGTGAACGTCATGTTCTCTCAGGATACGAGTTGACCTCATCGCGGTCAAGCGAAGGATCCTGTGCAGGCATGACGAAGGAGAAGTCATGCCTGAGAACAAGAATACCAAGCACGCCCTGACCTACAACAGTCTCTACGACTTCGAGCAGGGCTATGCCGATGCCCTGCTGAGGTACTTCAGCAACCGCGACGATGCCGAGGCGTGGTCCGGCATCGGCGCCGAGAACCTGGCCCCGGAACTCTTGGAGGTGGTCCGGAAGGATTGCCGCCAGTTCGTGGTCAACATGATCGAGAGCGCCGTCGACGAGAACGGCTCGATGGAAGTCGTCGAGGGTCTCTATGACTACGACCTGGGCCGGTACCTTTTCCTCGAGCGCATGGAAACTGGCGTCGGTTTCGGCGATCTGGCGACCGTCGACGATGAGCTTCGCACCCAGCTGATCGACGCCGCGGGTGACCTCAAGCCCTTCGAGGCCGAGATCGGCGACGATCGACTGGTTCGCATCGTCTCCTCGCCGCTCACCTACAGTTCCCTCACCGAGCTGCAGCAGGGGTTCGCCGACGCCCTCGTCGAGTTCGAGAGCCAGAACCAGGAGGATCTCGACTGGCAGGACGCCGAGGATGAGGATGACGAAGAGGACGAGGATCAGGACGACGACGAAGAGGTCAGCGGTGAGTGGGACGGCGTCACCGTCCACCACTTCTCCCTCGAGGCCCTGAAGGCCATCGTCGAGGACTGCGAGCAGTTCGTCTCCGACATCGTCGGCAAGGACCGTGCCCGTTGGGATGCACTCTTCGCCGAGATCAGCGAACACGACATCGGCTGGCTCCTCTACCTTGAGCGACAGGGCGCTGGCGTCGGCCTTCGTGACCTGCTGCCCGAGGGCGATCTTCTCGACCGCGTCCTGAAGGCTGCCGACGACCTTGGCGAGCTGAGCGTCGAAATCGGCGACGACGGCCAGATCCACATCCACCGGCAGCGGGGCTGGGCGGCAACGCCCACCACCTGATCGACCCACAGGAGACAGCTATCATGCTCGAACGCTTCAAGCGATCGCTTCGTCCGCACGCCCCGTGGTCGCCCCCTGCCCGCGACCATTCCTCGATCTCGGTCCGGGTTCCTGCCCGTCACCATGGTTCGCGTCGCGTATCCATGGGCACGCGTGGTCACAACTCCAGTATCGCCGTCGATCCCAACGACATGCTGGCCAAGGAGCTGGAATCCGGCATCGAGCACAATGCCTACCTGGTGCTCACCGCCGACCCCCGCGTCACTGGCATCACCTGCCAGGCGCCGCCGGTCGAATGGGTCGACCGGGATGGGGTCGTGCATGAGCACACCTTCGACTTCCTCGTCGACATGACCACGGGCATGCGCACCGCGGTGATGGTGAAGAGTGCCAGCAAGGTCCGCAGGGCCATGCTGGAGACCTTTGCCGCCGAGCTGGCGGCGCAGATTCCCGACGACTTCGCCGATGCGGTCCTTCTCGTCACCAACGAGGACCTGCCGGAATGGTTGGTGGCCAATGCCCGGCTGATCCGCTCCGCACGGATGGACAAGCCGTCCTCCTACGACGCGGCCATCGCTGAGCGGGCGGCCGGATTGTTCGAGCCGGTCACCATCGAGGAGCTGTGCCGGCCGTTCGCGCCGTTTGGCTTCAGGTCGGTGGCTCGGCACCTTTACGCAGGTCTTCTGCGTCAGGTCACGCCCGGCCTGATCGAGCCCGAGACCCTGGTCGCGGCGACGCCCTGGAGCAACTGAGCGTGAAGACCAATCCGCTGGCGGCCGATCGCCTCGGCCCCAATGCGCTCGTCCGGTGGGAGGGAAAGACCTATGAGGTCGATCGCCCGACCAGTCGCGGCTGGGAGCTGGTGGAAACCGGCTCCCGCCGCCGGCGGGATATCACCCATGCCCAGCTCCAGCGCGGTGAGGACGACCGCACGATCGTGGTCACGCGGAGCAAGGGCGAGGACCCGAGCCTGCAGTCGCTGTCGCTGAAGTCGCGGCGCGACATCTTCATCAAGACCTGGTGGCTCAACAAGATCATCGACGCTCTGCGGACGAAGACGCTCGACAGCACGGGCGACGTCGCGCTGCGGAAGTTCTTCGACCGGCATCTTTCCGACATGCGGGAAGCGCTGACTGCCTGGGAGAAGGACTCCGGCTACGACCACTCGCTCGATCGAGAGAAGAAGCCCCGCAAGCCCAATGTGGGGTCGGAGAGTCAGGCCGTCGAGCCCGTGCTGCACCCCCGCACCATTCGCTACCTGTTGCCCAAATATCTGGCCAAGAACCGCCATCCACTTGCGATGCGAAAGCGTACCGAGAAGAGCCGGGCCGGCGGCCGCCGGATCGATGAGCGCGTGCGCAAGATCGTCGAGGAAGAGATCGCCAAGTACGCCGGCGAGGCAAATACCACGATCGAAGGGCTGCGCGATCTGGTGAAGGCGCGGATCGTCCTGCGAAACGCGGGCATGGCCAAGAACCTTCGCCTGAAGGTCCCGTGCTGGGGAACGCTGGAGCGGCTCAAGGACGAAATCCCGGATGGTCGCAACATCGGTGGTCGGAAAGGCGCCAGGGCCATCAACGAGGCACTCGGCCCCTATGGCGAGGGCCCCCAGTATCGGCGCGTCGGCGAGCGCTGCGAGATCGACTGCTGGAACATTCCACTGTTCCTGCTGCTCGAGAAGGCCGGCGTCACCGGCGAGATTCCTGACGAGGTCTCAGACGAGCTTCGCAAGAGAGGCAAGCGCATCCATGTCGCGGTCGTGGTGGAGAAGGCGACCGGCTACATCCTGAGCATGAAGTTCGGCCTGGGGGAAACGGCCGAGCTGACCACCGCGGCGCTGAAGATGGCGCTGACGGACAAGACGGACATTTCGAACTGGGCGGGCTGCGAACAGCGGTGGAACCTGTTCACCGGCATCGAGGAATGCACGACCGATGCCGGTCCCGGATTCATCGGCGACCGCTTCCTGTCTGCGGTCATCCCGGCCACCAGCAGCCATGTCTACGCCGCCAGTGGTTTGCCGCACCTGCGCGGACTGATCGAGTCGATCTACTCGACCCTTCACAAGGGCTTCATCTCCAAGTTCGTGGCTCGCGCCTTCGAGAACATCGTCGCCAAGGGCAAGTACGAGGCCGAGTACCGCGCCGTGCATCAGCTCGAGGAGTTCTTCGGGCTGATGACGCGCTACGTCGTCGATATCTACCACAACAAACCGCGCCAGAATGGCCTGCGGCAGAGCCCGCACAACGAGTTCGTGGCCAAGGCCTCGTCGATGGAGACCAAGGCGCCGCCGACGCCGGAGGAAATCCGCGTTTGGTTCGGCTTCGAGGCCAAGCGGAAGCTCGGCCCGATGGGCGTTCGCTTCATGCACATCCACTACGACAGCAACTGGCTGGTGAAGTATCGGACCCATATGGGTCTCGAAGAGGTGCTGATCCGCGTCGACGAAGATGACCTCGGCGCCATCTCGGTCCTGCTCGATGGCGAATGGATCACCGTTCCGGCCCTCGACACGGATTTCGTCGGCGTGAGCCTCGACCAGTGGATCGAGCTGCTCGAAGACCTTCGGATGAGGTTCGGGGAGCAGGCCGAGATCGACTTCGAGCGCTATGTGGCGCCGGCTCTGCTCGACATCGAGAAGGCCAACCGAAAGGCCGAAAGGGCGCTGAAGCTCAACGACGTGTTCTGGAGCGAGGAGCGGTTCGAGGCCTTCGAGGACCAGAACCAGATCAACTTCGTCAACCGCACTCGTCCCGAGGCAGGCGTTCCGGCGCCGTCGTTCGGCGAGGGCACGATCGGCCGCCGCTTCGAGCGCCCTGCCCAGCCCCGGGTTCCTGAGCCGGCAACTGCCACCCCGTCGCCGGCGGTTGAACCGACGCAGCCTGATCATGACCGGCAGACCGACCAGCAGCCTCGGCGTCGGCTCACATATCGCGAGGACTAGAGATGACCCAACCCAACAAGATGCCCGATGCCGAACTCACGGCGCTCCGCAACGAACTCATGGCCAAGCCCTTCCTCACCGACGACCTCCTCGCGGTCGAGGACGCCATCGCGCGCCGGCACCAGGCGCTGCTGCACGTCAAGGATACCAGAAAACCCTGGTCCGGCGAGAACCGTGCTCCGGTCAAGGCCTTGGTGGTCGTCGGCGCATTCCGCTATGGCAAGTCCCGCGCCGTCGAGAACGGCATCTCCCGGCTCAAGGAACTTGAGACCCCGAGCGGCCCGTTGGTGCCTCGTCCTCTGAGCCTCAATGCGCCCGAGCACTTCACCATAGAGGCCTTCGGTCGCTCTGTGCTGGGGCGACTGAAGCTGACGCCTGCGCGTGCCCTTGGCCCGTCCATGACCATCGAACGCATGCACAGCCGCATCATCCGCAACAAGCCGACCGTCCTGCACATCGATGAGGCGCAGCGCATGCTGACCCCGGAGAGGGTCGCCCAGCACCGTCGCGAGGAGGAACAGGTGAAGATTTTTGGGCAGCTCAGGGCCCTGATCGACCTCGACGAGTGGCCGTTGCCTGTGGTCCTGAGCGGCACGCCGGAACTGGCGAAGGCCCTGGAGCGCGACAACCTTGGCTTCTTTCGCGACGTGGCCGAGATCATCGCCATTGCTCCGATGCGGATCGGCAACCAGACCGATCAGGAGAACCTCGAGGATGCGCTGGCGGCGGCCGCCGAGAAGGTGGGCATGACAGTCGATATCGCCGTCGACCAGTTCTACGACCGCCTGATTCACGCAGCCAATCGGGCCCGGGGACTGGCCTTCGACATCTGCCACGAGGCCATCCTGCTGGCGGCCTCGGCCGGCCGGAAGTCGGTGACAGTCGAGGATTTTATCACCTTCTACGCACGGAAGGCCGGCGCCCTGCGCGCCGCCAATCCTTTCGCGGCGGCGGACTGGCAGCGCATCGACCCGAAGGTGCTGCTGGCGGCCATGAGCGGCGAGAAGGTCCCTCGCATCTGGGAGGTGAAGTGATGATCGTCGAACTTGATCCGCTCGAGGAAACCCTGCCCCAGCTTCCCTTCGAGCCGGCACCCAGCCTCGCCTCGCGGCTGGCAGCCTTTCACCGGGCCGGCAATGTCCGCCAGTTCTGCTGGGACCAGTACCTTCGGTTCGAGCGGATCGCCCATGGGAACCGCGATGAACTGACGAGGTTCAGCGCCTTCGTCGGCGCCGATGTCGATGAGCTCGCCCGCTGGACGCCATCGATGGTCAGCAAGAACCGCTTCACCCTCAACGGCGAGATGATCAGCAGCTTCCGGTCGCGCCGCATCCGCGTGCGTCTCTGTCCGGCCTGTGCCGAGGCGGACATGGCGGCGGCGCCCGACCTGCCCCCGGACGCCGCAGTGGGCATCCGCGCTTATGCTCTGGTGGAATCCATTCGCACCTGCCCGATCCACGGCCTTGGTCTGGTGCAGGTCGCTGATCGGACCACCTTCGGCGATCATGACGGCGACTACGCCATTGCGGTCGACGAAGCCCTCGAGGATTTCGACGACCTCAGGTCGCGATCCGTGCAGCGACCGGTCACGTGCTTCGAGGCCTACCTGCTTGGCCGCCTGGGCGTTCTCGAACGTCGCTCGGTGCCGCTCCTCGACGCTCTCGACATCTCGCAGGTCACCACCATCTGCGAGCGCCTCGGCGTCTTCGATCTGCACGGCCGCAAGGCCCAGATCAAGGACTTCGACGAGGCCGGCATGCTGACTTGTGCCGAGGCGGGATTGGCGTGGCTAGAGCGTGATGAGGCCGGTGTGCGCGACTTCGTCACCATGGCACACGATCGGGCAGTTCGGGATGGGTGCACCGGGATGTCGAACACCGTCTTCGGGCGGTTCCACTACTTTCTGAACGCCGAGGGCAACCTGCCAGCCTTCGAGCCGATCCGGCAGATCATTGTCGACCGCCTCAGCGAGATCGTTCCATACGGCCCGGAAGATCCTCCGCTGTTCGGCGTGCGGCCTGCGCGCCGGTATTGGCACACCCTGATCAGCGCCGAGCGCCAGTACGGGATCGCCTACAGGACCATCAAGACGAAGGTGGAGCGTGCCGGCATCCACAACCGGCTGAACCTCGACTTCGACAAGACCCGCTTCGCCATCGGCGTCGAGGAACTGGATGCCCTGCTGACGTCGCCGGACGGGATCGTGTCGCGGGTGGAGGTCATCGAGCGCACAGGCGCCCATGCCCATGACTTCATCGCGCTGCAGGCGGCGGGCCTCCTGGTGCCGGTTGAGGGCAAGGCCAGCGCGGCCAACGCCAGCTATCGCCGTGGCGATGTCGATGAGCTGGAAAAGACGCTGCTGAAGCGCGCGATGGCGATGGAGGACGAGCGATCGGGCTGGGTGAGCGTCCACCAGGCCTACCTCTCCACCTCGTGGTCGCGTGGGGAGGTCTTCGGGCACATCGCTGCAGGGGCGGTTGCCACCGGATCCGTGAACGGGCTTCGCTCGATTGCATCGATCCGCGTCGACCTCGATGCGCTGCGTCGGCTGCACCCCCTCTTCGGTCGTGACGTCATGTCGATGGAGGAGGCGGCCAACCTGCTGGAGGTCAGCGAGACGGTGGTGAACAGGCTGGTGAAGCTGGAGTGGATCGGTGCCCATGAGGAGCGCAACGAGGTCACGGGCAAGTTGAGGATGGCCCTTTTGAAGGATGACGTCCTGGTGTTTGGCCGCACCTACATCCCGGTGTCCGAAATCTGGCGCCGTCGTGGTGGCCCTATGCGAATGATCAATCCCCTGCTCCGCTCGCATGGCCTCGAGCCCGCGTTCCCCGCCGAGAAGCTGCGCTGCACCTTCTATCCCCGGGCCCGGGTCGACCGGATATTCCCACCGCCCCTGGTCGACCCGGTCAGCAGCTGACCGCCACCGCCATCGCAATCAATGCCAAAGCCCCTGCCTCCGGCGGGGGCTTTTCTTATGCCCAGCGCCTCTAGAGGCCTCGACCATCAGGAAATTCCGAATGCTCGATCGGGAAAATCCCAACGCAAGTCGCCGGAAATTTCCCTTATGAATCAATGGACATCAGGAAAGATCATATGGTGTCGAACACTACCGATTAGGTGTTCGACGTCTAGATAATAATCAGACGATCGTTTCTGATTGTCGGCGAGAAGCTCGGAATTCTGGGCTTTTCGTATTCTGCCTACCCGTTGGCGGGCGCCGAATTTTCGATGGCGCCGATCACACACTTGGGGGCGGAGCCGTCTGTTCCCCTTGAGGGATCTGGTCGGACGCTTCTTACTTAGAGACTCAGCAATGCGGCAAGCAATCGGTTGAGGCATCGAGCATGGCGGTGGTTGATATATACTCGAAGCGTGTAGCTCGTTTACGGGGCGTGGTGACCGACGTTCTCACCTATGACGCGCTGCCCCAGCCGCTTCGGGTACAAATTTGGCAAATCACGAACCGAGTGTTTGGCGACTGGTTTAACGACCGTGGCAACAGCAACCTCGCCGGTCAACGCGCCTACAAAGCAGTTACGCACCTGCTTCGCGAAGAATATGGCGTCTTCCGCCTTTCGAACGCCCTGCTGAGCCGGCACAGCGATGAACGGGAAGAACTAATGGCGCATATTCTGAATGCGCCGACTGACCAGGTGCTCGATGCGGTAGAGCTGATCTGCCGAATTATGGCCGGCAAGGGCGAGAACAAGACCACTGGCCCAGGCTCCGCCTATCAAGACGCTATCACGGACATGAACAAGCGTTTTCGGGAGCGCGGCGTCGGCTATGAATTCACCAATGGCGACATTATCCGCGTCGACTCCCAACTACTTCATGCCGAGGTGGTTAAGCCCGCCCTAGCCCTCCTATCCGACAAGGCCTTCACTGGCGCGCAGGACGAATTCCTAAGCGCCTACGAGCACTACCGGCACGGGAAAAACAAAGAGACCCTCACGGATGCGCTCAAGGCGTTCGAGAGCACCATGAAGGTTATTTGCGGGGAGCGCGGGTGGACGGTGGGCGGAAACGGCACCGCAAAAGACCTCATTCAAGCTCTCCACGAAAACGGGCTCATCCCAACATTCTGGCAAGGCCATTTCAGCGGGTTGCGCTCGGTTCTCGAAAGTGGCGTGCCTACGGCCAGGAATCGGATCAGTGGACACGGGCAAGGGACAGAGGTCACTGCCGTGCCGAACTCGCTCGCGAGCTACGTTCTCCACATGACGGCGGCCACTATCGTGTTTTTGGTCAAGGCGGACGCGGAACTGACCCGTGAGTGAAAGGGACGATGCAAAGCCCGGCGTTAGCGTAGACGGCAAGCTGGTTATTACCGATCTGTTGGGGCTGGGGAAAGCTGTAGAGAAGCTGACCCCAGCCGTGGTTAAGCTTATCGAGGCTGCCCAGGCAGGAGCGGGTAAGATTTATGAGCCCGCGGGTGTCTATCTTAACTCCAGGGCAGAGAACGCGGCGAACCGTGCAAACGCACTAGCGGACGCCAAAGCATTCATAAATTTGGAGACGCGTTCACCGGCTGTGATGCAGGCGATGCGTGAGCGCATTCTTGGCATCGAGTACCGGCGCCAGGAAAACATCCAAGAGGCACAACTCGAGGCAGCCAGGATTTCCCAGAAGAACACCTCCGAGCGGGTCCACGACATCAACCAGGACTTCTTCATAGACTGGATAGAGGGTGTAAAGGACGTTTCAGATGAACAGGTCAGAAGCGCGTGGGCGCACATTCTTGCTGGCGCCACAAGCCAACCCTTAGGAAGAGTCCCCAAGCCCATCGTTGACTTCTTGAGACAGCTGGATGGCGAGCTGGCGTTAAGGCTGAAGACCGCTTTCGAGCAGTCTGCTGCAACGGGCTTCATACCCTTTTCTGAGGCCGCTGTTGGCGAATTGGCCGAGGAAATTGGCATGGGAGGACGAGTCATGCTCCGCTCTGTCTCCGTTGCAGACGGGCTCCTCACTGTGTACTTCATCCCACAAGCGGGTTTCTTTCAGCTAAGCTCACGTGCGCAACAATTAGCCCGCATCATCTTTCCTCAGCCAGACATCCATATCGAAACGTACAAACTCATCAAACGGCTGGACACTTGGATGATGTCTTGCATCCACAGCATGGACGCAGACGCATATAAGGTAGCCGCGGAGTTTCAGCTGTGGGTAGCCACAGGTAGTGACAAAATATACTCGGTGTTCGTCGCATCTCCAGTTGTCGAACAAAATGCACAACGTGAAACCGCTCTAGAAAAGGTAGCCGAGCTCAGGTCGGATACACCGATGCAGGCCGCCATCAAGGATGCCCTGCATAGCCTTGCTGTACGAAAGTACCTCCGATACCACCCCGAGCTTTCGAACCTGTACCAGTGAGGCGTAAGGGCCTTTCCCGAGCGTCATTCCGGGCCTGAGATGGGTGCCGCCGCGCTCACCGGCCTCTCCGTTTCCTTCACCTTTAGCCTGTTGAAGGACTGGGACACCACACCGGCCGCTGGCACCTAAACCTTCATTACGAAGGGCCCTCCCCGTCGAAGGGGAGGGAGGCCGATTGAGAGTTCAGTAGGTCCTGACGGGCGTTTCAACGACAAGGTGAAACGCTCTAGTGTCGCACCGCCCCGGCGCGGGGTGTGTGTGGCCGCACATAAGCCCTCTACAGGAAAAGCTGGCTATCAGAAGGGCGTGTCGCATGGTCTCCGCTCGAGGACAAGGACTACTATGTAGCAGTCCCCGCCGCCACCGCCGGGCTGATCCTTCCCCGTAAACGGGAGAGGAAGGCTGTGGCACCATCCCGCCCCACGCGCCGGCTTGATCCTCCCCGTGCCGACGGGGGAGGGGGACCACGCGCAGCGTGGTGGAGGGGGCGGCCCCACGCGCGATGCGGGCAACGGCGCGATCAACATCATGCTGGCGAAACCGATCCCTGTGCCGAAGCGGAGACATAGCGCAAGCGGCACCCCCCTCCACCGCCTGACGGCGGTCCCCCCTGCCATTCGAGCAAAGCTCTCATGGCCTTCTCCCCTAGAAGCGCTCCACCGGAGCGCTTCTGCCTTCGGCACGGCTCGAAGCCCCCGCAAACGGGAGAGGAATGCTGTGGCACCATCGTGCCCCGTCGGCCTTCTCCCGCTTGCGGGGGAAGGTGCCGACAGGCGGGAGGGGGGTGCCCCACGCACTGCCCGTTCCCAATTACCTATTCCCAATTCGCCATTCCCTACTCGCCACTCGCCCCCCAACAAAATCTATCCCCACCCCCCTGAACCCCCCTTATTCTCACCCCTGTCCGCCGCACCGAAGCGAGATCATGACGAGTGGTTGGTGCGGCGGGGGTCG
>VFQR01000686.1_pt1 | contig 37549 bp, 52 predicted proteins | sample 3512321 | NCBI WGS metagenome assembly VFQR01 (sample SAMN10412374, study PRJNA504923) | tailings metagenome | isolation source: Relicate 3 Philex TSF1 revegetated site | place: Philippines: Tuba, Benguet | collected 2017-08-29 | reverse complement strand
GAAGGCGGCAAGCGGATTTGAACCGCTGGATGGAGGTTTTGCAGACCAAAAGGTAACCGCTATAAAGCTTGCTACGCAAAACTTACAGTAATTCAATTTTTAACTGTAACTACAACTGTGACTAATTCAAAACGATTTTTCCGTTTGCAACAAAATCAAAAGGCATGAAGCGCGATCGCTCTCCACCCTTCAAAACGCGTGACCAAAATGCCCCATAAAAGCGCTTGAAGTACTTAAACTTGCCTTCCTAGAGCCGCTTGGAGGGTTTGCACTGCATTGTAAAAAGCAGAGGCTTCTGTAGGATTTAGCCCATAACCCATCGAGTGAAAGGCGCAAATCAAATTAGATTGCCTGCTCAAAACACCCCCTTGATTTAGCCCGTGCGTGTAGATTTCGCTAGAACTTAAAGAGTTTGTAGTAAAACTTGTGTCTGTGCCTATCTGATTACCATTGTGAAAGAGATACCCTGTATTACTTGCTACTGTAGACCCAATCAATAATCCTGACACTATTACATTTGTGGCAGATGCAAGCATTTCCCCGCCAGCGCCTAGTATGGCATTTGTATTTGTGCTACTACTTCTTTGAACCCAAAAGTTTCCAGCACCTCCCGAACTTCCCAAGTATGTATAAGGTGGGCTACCGCTTGATCCACCCAACGCTACAATATTTCTGTTGTAAACACTCAAATGAACATCTAATGATGTTGTTAATTGTGTGCTAGGTATAAACCCAGTTTTTAAATATTTGTTTCCAGAAGTATCACCGCTCAGCCCAGTGCTTTCAGAATAATCGCCACCTAAAAACCCTACATTAGTAAGAGAAGACTGTACCCCAAGAGGATATTTTAATTTGACTAATGCCGCATTTAAATTATTTCCAGCGTAAGTTCCTATTTCTAGACATTTATCCCAGAGGTTATTTTGCTTCAAAGTTTGAATAAAGGTGCGGTGAGCCTGAATAGATGTATCAGAAATACTACCACCAGCAGCATTAATTCGGCTTACATAATCAGATATTTCTCTATTAGGTGATTTGATTATACGAGAATTGGTTTGAAGTATTGGCATTAGTTCAAAGCAGATTGCACTTGCATTTCGTTTACTGGATGAATGCCCAACTCCTCGGCTCTAGAGGTTCCAATGATTTGAGCTTGCCAGCTTGGATCGGGTTCTGTTTCGGCGAGTAAATCTGTTAAATTATTTTGGCTATTTTGTGAAATAAAAGTCTTAACTATTGCAAATAGAATAATGATGTTAACTCTATCATTTGCATTAACAACTGTTTCAATTCTATCTAGTAGTCCTGGTATCTTAAATGTTTCCACGGCTTCTTCTGGCGTTATTGCCTGAAACAAATCGACCAACGTCAATTGCTTTGGGATGTCCTGCTGTGGCAAGGGATTATCAATTAAAGGCCTAAGATTTAGTTGAGCGGCAATGGCAGGATAATTTTGTGCTGTCACCAGGTCTTCGTATTGTTCGTTTTCTAGCTCAGTTATTAAGATGTCGATGTTTGTCATGATGTGAAGTAATGAAATGTGTAATTAACTGAATTTGCGCCAGACAAATTGAGAACTAAAGCCGTATTTGCGTCCAGTTGCAATTCCCTATTTGGGGGAAAGTTGAGAACCAAACCGTCGCCTTGAGAAGCACACAAAACCCTCTCTTTAGTATTTGCCCCAGATTTAATAATCACGGTGGTTGCTGTGGAGGCTTCCAGTTGCACTTTCAAGTAAGCGATATTAATTGATACTCCCGCCCCTGGCGCAGCGACCAGTGTGGTATCGCCACTGGTGTTGAGCGTTCCTGAAATTATTGTTATGTTTGGCCTATTTCCCTCTACCTTGATTTTGTTTTGATGGATACATAAAAATAGCTGATGCAGTGATTCCTGAATCGATAATCTGTTATCGTCTTGCGGCGTATCCGATCCGCAAACTCCCTGGAGTCTTTTTAACAATCGAATAATTGAGGCTGGGCTATCGTAAGATCCGGGAGGTTCATTGATATCTCCTAAAGCCTCAATTTCTCGCTCTTGATTTTCAGAACTCGCATCGCCACCGCCACCATTTACAGGAATCCCGCCAGAATTTTTCAAAGCATCCGCGATCGCTTCTCCTTGATCGTATTGGCTTTGGCTATAAGTCACACCCTTGGGCATTATTCTTTCCTCTGTTTATTGGGGTTCCAGTTATCAAAATCAATTCCTCCTTGCCCGCCAATTACCCTCGACGATGCGATCGCACCATTTTTGGTTGGGAAATTTTCGCTGATTGGCATATCAGTCGGGATATCTTCTGGTAACACCTCACCCCTCAAAATTTTCACCGCCCAGATGTGCTTACACTGTCCGTTTTGTGCGCCAGCATTGCTATCAGTCCAGTCATCTGATAAATTCTCGTTGCCAGATGCGTTGTTGGGATTTAGAAATTTTTTCTTAGAAGAATCTGGGCAATCACATTGCCACTTGTTGCCACCATCACCATTACCCCCACCATTTTCGTCGCTATCACTGTTTCCGGGAAAGAAGCTGACAGCCAACAATTCTACCTCTTGTGCTGAGCTTGGGTATTGCAATTTAGGCAGAGTGATTGGCATATTTTCGATGGCATCAACAATACATTGGTCATTTTCTCTGGTGGCATTAATTATTTGCAAATCAATTGAAACATCTTGAAGCTTAATTTGCTCTTTGACACCTGAAAAATCTATCGAATAAATTATTTCTTCAACGATATTTATTTGGTTTGCGTCGTAACTATCAGCACATATGTCACTGCTTGACTGTTCGCTTATTTGATAGTTATTAGTCCATGAATTCTGCCAATTATTGTTGTCAACTGGCTGCGTCGATGGATTAGTAATCCCGCCGTTGGTGATATCAAAGTGGTAGACCTTGGCAAAATTCGGTGAGTGGATAGACTTCCCTGCCTTGATATCAGCATAAATTAAATTATTGCTGTGATAAGTCAAATAAGCTTTAAATTCATCCTCTGAGTCTAGGGTTTGAATACTAATTGCCTCAGATACACTGGAATCATATATTAAAAACTTTCTTTTTTTATATCCAATGTTGTTAGTGGTTATAGCCGCATAACCCTCTAGTGATTGTGTCCCACCCTCTGGATATTCACCACTAAAAAAAGCCAATATAAATATTTGATAATTTTGTCCAGATGCGAGATTGAATTGGGTAGAAAAGCTAGGATTACTAGTATTTAGGTAGTCATAGTTTGACCAAACATTAAAATCCGTTCCATTATAAAATTGAAATGTAGGGCTTTTGTTTATGCCAATTCCAACTCCTTTAAGTGTCGATTTTATATCGGCAGCAAGGCTGATGTCGATAGTTACTGTAATGTCTTCATTTACGTAGTAGCTTTGAGTGGAAATAGAGAATCCCGAAGTCGTGAAAGCAGCAGGGTCTGTTTCCGTAGAAGTAAATTCGTATTTAGTTCCATTATGTATAGAGTAAGAGGATTGCGTTCCTTGCAAAGTATTGTCTGGATTATCACTGTAATTGGAATTATTCATAAACATACCTCCAGAAATCAGAGGTAATATCGTTTCGGCTTCCTGTTGAGTTGAGTAAGGATATCCGTTATATTTTCCCTGAAAATATTCTGAGGTATCCTTTGGATAAGCTTCGTCCATGATACTTCCACAAGAGTTGCCGATAGTAAAAGGTTTATACCCCCAGTTATCTAAACTGCATTCTTCTTTGGTCTCAGAATTTTCTAAATAGGTATAAAGTATGGCAAAATTTGCCGAATCGTTTTTGCTCACTTCCCAAAATCCATTAGGCGCTTTAGGCGATAAAACTTTATATTTTTCACGGTCACTTGGGTCTTTCAATACTTTCTCTTGCTGTACTAATTCCATACCTTTTTCATATCGCTTCCAAGCAGATTTATAGTTATAAGTTTGCTCTGGTGTAAATATTCTTGGGACACCAGTAACAGCAAATTCAAAATCTTCCGTGAAATCAAGTCGAGGCGCGATCGCATCATCAGGAATATAATTCCCGTCGGGTAATTTTCGCCTTTTACGCGACCCTCCAGGAACCTTAAATGACATTCTGCTGCTTTGTGGCAAACTAAAAAAACGCGGAACGTCACCATTTTTGCCCATTAATAATCACCCCCGGTCGCAGCTACAATAACCCCAGCAACAGCCGTGCCCAATGCAGCGTACAGAGCATAACCAGCAGGTAGTCGCAATCCTCTATTTGGAGTAGCTGGTGTTTGGGAAGCTGGGGAAAGAATTCTTGGTAGTTGTACCTCAATGGGATAGCCTGCGATCGCACTTGTATTCCCGCTCCCGGAAACAGCAGTCAGGGAAGTCTCCGCCAATAAAACATAATTTGGCGTGGGAGTTTTGAGAAAAATTCTCAGTGGCGATGCTGTGATATCCCCCAATGGGTAAACCTGAATTGATTCAATTAGCGAGCCGGATACCCCAGCCGCTCCCAAAAGCACTGGCACAGCAGCACCAGGCGAACGGTTTACTACTTCATTGGTAAGCGTAACCATCCACAGCAGCGGCGACTTGATAAAACTAGGTTGAGTATTGGTTGCCATTATGCGTAGTTGGAACTAAAAAAAAGTCGGTCTGACGTGCAGGTGTCGGCGGGCCCCGGCACTGCTTTGATATACTCCGCCCCAATCCGAGCAAAGCGATACCTCAAGCTTTCTTCCCGGCGGTAGTTGGGAACCCAAAGGGGATGAGCTGCGAGTAGGTCAGTTTCTTTGAGGTAATTTTCCCACCACACGCGGGAATCCCTGGCAGACTCCCGCAAGATAGAACGGTTAATATCCCCGGTGTAGAGTTCCTTGGTGTCGAAGCGGCTAGTGTCTCCCAGGATTTCAGTTGCTTCAAAGGCGCGATCGCACCTCTCCAAAATTTGCTGGATGCGCTGCACTTCGTAGTCGTCCTGCAACAAATCCATTGCCTCTTCTAGTCGCGCTCGGTCTCCGGCGGGGACACCAGCACCGAAACCGAGATGAAACCGACACCGGGATTTGTCAAGTTCGCTAAGGGATGGCATGGCTAAAACTCAATGTGAGGTAATACAGCTTCCCAGTTGACATTGAGGTCAGCGTTAAGAGTCTTGAGTTGTTCGACTCCGGCATAGCCACCCTCTGGTTTGCGCTCGATGATTTTTCGAGCCGCCAGTTGCCCCAACCCCCGTAAGGCCTTCCCCAAGGTGGAAGCAGAAACCTGATTGATGTTGATTTTCTCAATCGCGTCCCCTTCCTTCCCGCCGTCGAGAACTTCAAAAGAGCGAGGTTGAATCAAGTCCACCCCCTCGACCTTGGAAGCATTGATTATGTTTGCACCGTCTTTGCATAGGTAATGGGTGGAGAATTCTTGCCAAATGAAAACTTCCCGTCCCAGTCCTTTGTGAAAAGCATTTTCGTTTACTTTTAAGACCATGAAATTTTCCCACCTCCTTAGTAAGTGCTGGGATAGCCCAGTTGTTCTAAGCGGGACGGGTCAGCAGGCAGCAAGTAACAAACATCGACGATTACCCGTTGCGTACCTGTCGCCACCTTAACTCCTGTCCCCGCTGCGCTGTTGCCTGCGTTGGAGCAAAGCAATTTGTACTGTGTGGCTCCACCCAAAGTTCCCAATGGTGCGGCAAGGGTATCGTAAGGAGTAGCGGCAGATTTGGCTGTTGAATTGGCTGCAACAGCACTACTCGCCACAGTCAACACCGGAGCAGTATCGGTGTGCGCTGTACCCACCTTAAGTTTTTCTCCAGTGGTTCCAACGAGTGCCACGTCTTTGGGGGTGCGGAAGCCGATGTAATAAACTTGCGCCCCACTGGGGACGATGAGCAAGGTATCGTCAACATCCCGTTTGTGGCTGGGGACTTTGATATCTATGGAAGTTTGCAAAGTAGTTGCGATCAACGCATACCCCAAAGCGTGATAGGCAAGGATTTTGGGGTAAAACTCTAACTTGTCGTCGTCAAACCACCGTAAAAGATTGGTTTGATTGCCTGGGTATAAAAGGCTCATTTAATCTCCGTAGGTTCTAGCCACAGTTACAAATCGGTCATTGATGAGTGCCCAGCCGCCGTACATTGCCCAAATGGCAATCAGGAATCTTTTGTAGTCATCGTTGTTGTTGAGGCGCACAGACACTGGAATATTAGTTGCAACAGCCTCACCTACTGCCTGCTGCCCCATGAAAATGCCCAAATAACCAGTGCGGTTAGCTGCTCCTGTAGGGTGCAAGGTGGCGTTGGTGGACGCGGTGTAATTCAAGTTCACCGTCGCCGTGGGCATATTATTAGACTCAAAAAATCTCACGCCCTCAAACACAAACCCAGTGGGCATTGCATCCCCAAGGAATGTAGCTTGCCCGTATTGCGACCCCCCAAAAATCAACTGGTTGGGGCCAGAGATGTAACCCTGGTTGGGGGGTGGCATCTGCGGAGCCGAAAACGGTGTAATCCCTGGTTGAAGGTAGCTGGCAGGACAGAAGCTGGGATACTGAGCAACCTTGCGGAAGTCGTCATCTTGACGCAAGTGCTTGATGAATCTGGGGTCTGCCAAGCAGTAGTAGTATCCATCGCTAAAGGTCGGAACATTGCGCCTACGCAAGCCTTCCACAATTCCCAACACATCATTCTTGACATCAATCTTGGGCGGCCCAGAAGCATAAGTCCCACCATCGGCCACACCTTGCGGGTTGTAAGTGTAAGGTGATTGCAGCAAGGTGTTTATGTATACTCTATCTATCCATTTTCTATAATCCCGGAATAGGGTTAAAGCACCTATCGATTGGTGAAAAGCTTGAATCTGTTGGGGGTTGTACTGCCATAAAACCCTTTGGGCTAGTTCAATTGCCTCCATCGGAATTTTGAAATTCCCTGGAGCATTGGGGTCTGCTGGGTTTCCACCAGAGGGGCCTGTATATTCGTCAATGGTGACGATAATTTTGTTCTTGAGGATGTCTCGGCTATTCGCAGTTCCTATCGTCTGCGTTGGAGCGCGGCGGCGGGATTCTAGAGTGAAGCTGTCATCTTCCCAGTATTCATAGCGGTCAAGTTGCACGCTCTTGCCGCGAGTCGCCGAAGCGTCCCAAACAACTTGGGGCTGGCAAACGAACTTAGCTATGAATTGGGCATCTGGTCTTAAAAGCTCTGCTCCCAAAATTCTGGGAAAATCGTCATCTATCCACACAGGAATCTGACCTTTTATGAAGTGGGCAACTTAGGTCAGAACTGATTGATAACTGGAGACCCTGGAGTAATCCTTCCAGGGTTTTTTATTGGGCATTGGGCATTGAGGGTTAGGAGTTAGGAGTTACGAGTTATTCTCCCCATCTCCCCGTCTCCCCTTTCCCCTCATCCCCTAAAACCGAAGGGTGTTGGCCATGAAGTTGGCATTTGTCTGGCGCGCATTGTTGTAAGCGTCAACCAATCCTTGAGCAGCTGCAAACCTATTAGCCTGCTCGTTCACAGCCATTTGATTGTAGGTGTTTTGGCGCATCTGGTCTGCGTTCAGTCCGCGAGCAAAAGCTTGGTTTTCCATACCCACGCCTTGCTGAAATCTCATATCAGTTTGGGCGCGTTGAGATGCGGCGTTTGCTAGCTCGTTCATATCGAAGCCAAGGCTTTGAGCGTGATTGAGAACATCGTCATAATTACGCCCTGCTGTCGCTGCACGGCTAGCAAAATTTCCAGCGCCAGCCCCTGCGATGTTAGACGCAGCATTGCCAGCAGCCCTTAGTAAAGTTGGTGCAACAGCTCCCACAATAGCTTGCATGTTTTTTTGTACTCCTAATATCTTTTGTTGACTAATAACCATTAACTATTGACCAAACAAAGCAGCGAGATCGTGGCTTGCAAGCTGGTCTACCATCTGCCAAGCCGTGCCGGGGTTTTGTTCCCAGGCAGATCTCAGTCTGTCGCGGTTGCCAATTGCTCCTCCTACCCCAGGTGCAGGGGGGGCGGGAAAGGATGGGCGACTAAAGACGGCTGGAATGAGTGATGAGCGCTGCTGTGGTGGATCTAACTGCAAATACCAATCGGCGCATTGGACTGGGTCTGTCAGAATTTCCCAGAACTTTTGGATCATCAAGTCTTGGGCTGCGCTAAATTCTCCCAAGACTACAGCGTTGGTTGCCAGCGGCCCCAACGCGTCAAGCGCTCGGTCGGCTATCCCCAGCGTTTGATTCTGGTGTTGTATGAACTGGGAAAATTGCTCGATGGCGTGTGTAGCGATCGCAAGTTGTTGCTGTTGTTGAGCAAACAGTTCAACAATTTGATCGGCGATCGCCAATTGTTGTTGTTGCCCTGCAAACGCCTGGGTTATTTGGTCGGCTATCAACAAAGCTTGAGATTGCGATCGCACCACATTTTCCAGCCAGCCAATATACTCCGCGGCTTGGTTAGCGCTTACCCCTAGAGCGTTTGCCGCCACTGCCCTGTTGCTGTTGGGCGAAAATGCCCCAAAGCTCTGGGCTGACGGCGATATCTGCTGGAAGCCCTGGGGGATAGGGATTCCCATTTGACTGAATTGGTTGTCCGGGATATGAGCCGGAGTTGACTGTGCCGCCTGGTGAGGGGACGGGGTTATTCCAGTCCGCCCTTGCAGCATATCCAGTAGGCGATTGGTAACTTGTCCCCATTGCTGGGAATTGTGTTGGGAGTCCTGCGGCTGCGGTTGAGGCGCGGGAATCCCTTGGGGCATAAAAGCCGGGGTTGGGGCTGGCTGATGAGCTGCTACCATTTGTTGTGGTTACATCGTTATAGGTGTTAGAGCCATTGCCGTTTGTTTTGGTTGGGCTATTGAGTTGGTCGGCTTCGTCGTAAGTTGCCCCATAAGAAAATTCCTGGGAAACCAAAGACAAAGCTTGTTCTATCAAGGGAGTGATATCAAGCCGCACTCCCAGCGGCATCGTTGGGTCAAGGGGGTCAGGCAATCCCAAAAAGGATTGATAAAGTCCTATTAATTGGTTGATTGCCTGAACCTTGTTTTGAGTGGTTCTATAACTAAAATTCCCACTCTGCATTGAGGCGATTTCTTTGTCGGTTTTGTCGGGGAATAAAAACCTAAGAACGTACTCAGTGTTAATCCCGGCCTCCGCTAAGTTTCGCCCCACAATGGACTTGTCCAAAATCTCCCGTGAGGTGTCTGGGAAAATTTCACTCGTAAACCTCCATTCCATCGTTCTATCTCCCATCGGTGGCATTCCGATTACGCCACCAGGGACAGCATTGAATTCCAAAAGTATCTGACAGATATCATCTGTAATATCTTCTGGAGACTCCATCGGAATGTCCTTGGGTTTAATGCTGATTCCCTGTTGTTTGTAAATATCAGCCAGCAAGCCTTTGAATTGCTTTTCTTGTTGAAGTGCGATCGCAAACAACGACTGCCTAAATAAATTCTCCTCAGCCAAGAGAATCATCTCAAAAACTTTACACAGACCGTAATCGTAAAGTGCCAAGCATTTTTTTCTCGCAGTTGCCGCCGTCGAGCCAGAGCGCACCTTCACTTCATACGCCGTTGCCCCAGAGCGAATGCCCAATGGGTCAACCCCACCCAATGCTGTATGCAGCTGTTCGCGGTATTCCCGTTGATACAAGTTTTGGTCACCCGACACCGGGTCTACCTGGATATAACCCACCCGTTCCTCTGGCCCGATACCGCCGATGATGGCTGCTACCTTTTCCCCACCGTCAAATTGGCTGCGTTCTTTTGGATCTGATTTCACTGTGCTGGGGTGGTACCCACTTTGTGACGCGACTGTGGGAACAAATCCAGAAAAAGACGCAGCCTCTAAGACTTCAGCGCGAGAACGGGTAGTGACCAGCGTTGGGTTGGCAAACAGCGATAAATTCCGGTTAATAGTTGTGAGCATCTTGTTGTGACGCTCAATCGGTTGCCTCAACCAATGAAATTCGCTTGTGCCTGGTTGTCCTGGACGGGTGGGGTGGTTGGGGATGACCACGCAGGGGATAAAACCAAGGGTGTTTTCTACGGTCTGAACATTCGGGTCTTGCAGGTCAATGTCTGAGGTGATGCCATCAAGATTAGGTTTGGTTCCCAAGTCATGCTGGCGAATCCTATCCTTGGTAATTTCCAGCTTGACCCAACGTTCTTCCTCCATCCCAGTTACGCTGCGGCGCTTGTAGGGGTAAGCAATCACCACGCTTTCAAGTTCTCTCCCCCCTGGCTTGTAATAAGCTTTGTATTCTGGATTGGGGTCAGTTGTCCCGCCGTGAAACCAGCTGATTTCGTAGCTGTCCCCAGTGGGGCGGAGATAGAAGAGAATTTCCCCGCAGCTGAGGTACAAGTCCCAGATGTAATCAAGGTACAAGTCCATCCGGTTGTACTTCCAGATGGAACTGATAAATTTTTTGCGCTCCCCTGTTGGGTCTTGCACTGGGTACAACTCGATCCCCCGTGCGCCGAACAGTTTTAACTGAGCAAGGTGGTTTGCGACAATCAGCGACTCGCCGCCGCCATTGCCATCTCTGTTGACTACTGCCTGGATGATGTTCTCTAGGGTCATTAGTTAGGAAAGCGGCTTGGGTTTCTAGGAAAAACCAAGCCATAACGTATCAATGGTTAACGAAACAAACCTCATTACCCTAAGTTGCCCCACTTGGGGTAGAACAGAGAAAATTAACCCACCAAAAAAGATGATTCCTGACCATTTACTGCGCCTAGCTTGTGCTGAATTTCCCACCCGTCAAGCAGCAATGAACCAAGCGCCTTACGGCAATGACAGAATAATATACACACAGCCAATCAAAGATGACATAGCTTTGATCCACCATCTTGATAATGTTCCTTATGAAAGACTATTTCAAATCGAGAAAAGGGAATTAATTTTAAGAAGATTACCCTCTGGCTTTTGGGCTTTTCTCCCCACACACTCAGATGATTTAGTGATAATTGCTGAACACAAGAAGAACTTCTTTATGCTGAGGAAATTTACAGCGATGCTCCTTTACAAGAGCCTTCATGATGAACGAAAAGCAGAAGTACGAAGAGTTTAAAAAACAGTTACCACCGACATCAAAACCTGATTGGTGTTGGGATACAACACTAGCTCCACCTGAGCTACTAGCATCTGTAGCCACAGCACAAGATATGCTGCACCAGGCTTTATTGGAAATGGTAAGACAAGGCGTGTCACCTTGGGATATTGAGATGGTTTTTGAAGGAAACGCAATGATTTTGGGATGCCTACGGCGGGCTTCGCCTACGCGCTCAGGCTATGTCGGGCGATGCGATCGCAGGTATAGCGAAATTTTCCCAGACAACAACGCCATCGTCTCCAGTGATTTTGTCTAGAACTATTATGTTGTCTTCTGAATTGCAAGAAAGCTCTTTCGATTCATCCCAATCATACAAAAATAGTGAACGATTGCAGTCACAGCAAAAGTTCCCTTCGAGCCACTGCCAAAGCATTCGTGATTCGCTTTCATGGTCAAAATCATCTTCGTAAATACGGGATTCGCCAGTTTCTATATTACGAAGATGAAATTTGTATTTCATTGAGTTTATTGGTGTGCTAACAATAGCGATTTTCTGCCGCGCATCCGTTTCCAAGCAAGCGTCTGTCCCTTGCTTTGTCTGACTTGATATCAGAAATATACCTCAACAAATTAGTACTAGATATCAGTGAGGCATTCAACTCTTGAATCGCATAAGGGTCAATAGTAGCACATTGAACCGCGAGGGCAATAAGCTTACGGGATTCTTGCTCTAAAACTTTTGCTTGAGCTTCAACTTGTTCTATTGTTGGTAGCTCTTGGTTAACAGCTTGTGATTCTGGCATTGTTAAACCTTGATCGAGTTGGGTTTCATAACTATTGTTCCCACTCAAGCCACCTCCAATTTCCGCCGTCCCATCAAGCCAACAAGGCAATATACCAAAGCGTCAACACAATCATCCTTGTCCATTGCCCCAAAGTTAATCAGTTCGTCAACTAACCGCCCCATCATCCGGTACTGATTGAAGGTAACCAGCCCATTTTGAAACAACCCCGACACCCCGCGTAGCCGTTGCAATTTATCCCCCTTAGTCGTCGGCTGCTGGTACATGATATTGAAAATCTGCTTTTCATTAACCAGGTAGTGGGTGAAATCTCCTTTCAAGGAACTTTGATAAGCTACAGCCTCAGCACACAAATTCATCGGCACTTCACCCCAGTCTTGCCACAGTTCAATAATCTGGTCGAGCTTCTCAATATTGCCTGCCCAACGCCCCCGCCGGATGTCAAGAATATAAAATTGATTCCCCAGCCTACCACCCAAAACAAACACCGTGTAATCTGAGCGCTCCCTAAGCGATGCAGACAAGTCCCCACCAATGCACAGCGAATCAAACTTATCTGGAAACTCGCCATGTTTAATCCAGGCTGGGTCGATAGAAGTTTCGCTAGACCGCATGACCCGGTTTTGATATTGGAATGAGAATGCGACCGGGTTATCTTCCCTGAGTCCTTGCAGTTCTTCTAGCGTGAAGCGTTTTGGCCAGTAGCTTGTTTCTTCCCCGTCTTCATCATCGACAATCGCCTGCTGAACAATCTGTTTCCAGCCCTTAGCTGGAATGAAGTCAGTGCAGTGGATATCATCAGCCCGGAAGCGGGTACCAATGTTCACTTGTCTCCCCCCTGGTTTGAGGGTAGGGCGAATTACCTCTGAATAATTGGTGGTGATTTTCTCCCGAACTTCTGGGTTTTCAATCGACTCAGAAGACTTGATAATGTCGTCATACACCACCAAATCACTACGGCGGCTGGTAATTGACCCGGTGATACCTGTGGCGTAAAAGGTGTAATCAGAGTCAAGGCTGTCAACACCCGCAAAGTCTTTCCTAATTTCCCAGTCAGTATCCGACCACCTTTTGCCGGGTAATACATTTGGGAAAACTTCCCGATATTTGGGACTCTCAATAATCCGCTTGATGATGCGGCTACGAGATAAGGCTACTGACTCAGAATAACTGACGTAAATAATCTGGATACTGGGATTGTGACCAATTACCCAAGCCACCCACATGGCAATCCAGGTGCTTTTGGCACTTCCCCGTGGTGCAAGGATGCTGAGATTATCCCCCGCCACCAGATCAAGCCCTTGAGAAGATTTCCCGGTAACTAATTCAGTAATCCAATCTAAATGGTGAGTAGCTGCTGCTTTGCCGCACACATACTCAGCGAAGTAAGCGAAATCGTTCCAAGCCCTTAGAGCCGCAGGCGATCGCGCTGCAATCGTGGCAGATCTGGCAGCTTCACGAGCTTTCTCTCTATACTGCTTATAGGTTTTTGTTGCCATATCTACCTATGAACAAAGCAGAATTGATACAAGCCACAGCCACCAAGGCTGGAGTCAGCCAAAAGCAGGTCGAAACCGTCTTGAATGCCACAATTGAAACCATCGTTGAGACAGTCGCTGGTGGGGATAAAGTTGTCCTTGTGGGATTTGGGTCATTTGAAGCGAGAGCCAGAAAAGAACGCGAAGGTCGTAACCCCAAGACCAACGAAAAGATGGTTATCCCCGCTACCGTCGTCCCCGCTTTCAGTCCTGGAAAAAACTTCAAAGAATCCACAGCTACTCTTCCTCAAGCCGGGTAAGCACACCCTTAGCCGCTTCTGCCAAGGCTATTTCAAAGGGGGTATCAGCAAAAATTAGCCTGAGTTCTTGAATTGCTCGATATGCCCCTGCTATCTCCAAGGCTTTGCGATCGCGGACATACTTGAGACTATTGACAGCCTCGGCACAAGCTCGGACTTCTCTTGATAGCTGCGGGATTGCCACCACCAACTGCTCAAGCTTCATCTCGCTAAATCCTTCCCGCACAGACAAAGCCGCAGTCAGTCCGTCAATCAAGTTTGCATTGACAACCAATAATTTCTGCAAGGCATCTTCAACCTCTACGCCGGAGAATGCAGTTGCGATCGCATTGAACTTTCTGGCCTCATCCCCCACTGGGAAAAATGCCCGATACCAATTTTGCACAGCTGACTGAGAGACCTTGTATCCCCACTCCTCCAGCAGTTGACGAATGGCTGTAGTATTACGGTTGTGCTTACAGAACTCATCAAATTCCCGTAGCCGTTCGGCACTCATCATTGAGCGCACTTGATCCACCTTGTGTTGTGGGGTGTTCCTGGTCACAAATGTTTACAAATGGTAAGAGTTAACGTCTGTTGCGGAAGGCTGCGATCGCAGCAGTGCGATCCTCAGACTTTTCACGCTGTTTTATTTGGCTGCGTAAGGATGCCATATCGCGCTCTTGTCCGAAGTCGGCTTGCTGCATCCTTTCCCGTGCGGCAACTTGAGCCGCGTCACGGCGTTCTTGCGAACCGAGGTAATCACCTTGCAAAGTGCGGTTTTGCTCAAAGTTTTGACGACCTAGAGCGGTCTGCTGGCCAAAATCCCGCTCTGACTCCTGTTGGCGATAGTTGAAAGCTCTCTCTGCATTGGCTTGGGCTTCCTGTTGGCGTTGGTCGAAACCAACCCTCCACATATCTTGAATCTCTTTGAGGCGGTCGGTTGCTTGCTGCTGGGCAATGGCTCTAGCATCTTGCTCTAATTTCGCAGTATCCATCGGCTTGCCATCAACCCCTATGACCCTTCCCAAGTGATCTGTTCTAGTGCCAGCAAAACTATACATAGCGGTCATTAGAACCACCTCCAGGTTGATTCACCAGGATTCCCTGTCAATACAGCAGTTTGTTGCTGGAGTCTGGCTAGTCTTTCTTGGGCTGCTAGCTGTGCAGCTTGCATTGTTTGTTGACTTTGACGATCGCGGTCAGCTTTAGCCATTTCCTGCTGATTTTGCTCCCGCCTCATTTGCATTTGGCGATTATAGGCAACAGTTTCAGGGTCTACAATACCCGGCTTGTGTACTGGATTGCTAATTGTAATGGTCTTGCTAGCTTGCTTCGCATCCCATTCCTTCTCCTGCATCCGCCGATTGAAATCATATTGCTTACCTTGTTCGGCTAAGCTAGCAGCATCAATATTGGCGTTTCGGTTGCGAAGATATGCAGCATCTTGGTTTTGATTCCCCAGGTTGGACTGGAATAAGCTATCCTGTCTCGCTGCTTCCTGGGAAATGCGAAGTGCGCGGGATGGGTCGCTTTGCTGCAAAAAAGAAGATGGCTTTTCGTAGCTTCTAGACCCTGTTCTGGTGTTGGTTCCTGGCATAAGATTAAGCAACTCTGACCTAAGTTGCCCCCAAAGCCAACAACCAAGATTACAATTGAGAACTACGGTTCTCAAAAGTAATTTATGAGTGAAATATTAGCCAAAAAAGCCTATTTGGCTTACGGTCAAACAACCGATTTCAAAAACTATCAAGGGTTGCCCATGCCTGAGTGGGAAAATCTCCCAGAAGGTATTCAACAAGCTTGGTGCAATGCTGCAATTGCCATCGCAGATCGAGCCGCTTTAGACTTGCACAAGTTAGCCATTCCTCGTTGCGGATGGGAAGTAGTAGCTGGAATAATCCCCGGATACCCCAATCGAGAATTGACAAAAAGATTTGTTCTTAATCAAGCAGAATGGGAATCAGAAGAATCCGCAAAAATATTTGCTGAGCGAATGAATGAGGCTTATGAATATGCGCGATCGCTCAATAGCCCACAACATTTAAATTGGGTCAATATTTCCTGGATTTGGTATTAATTTATGAAATATTTCTTGGATACAGAATTCATTGAATATGGCAAGACAATTGACCTAATTAGTATTGGTATAGTCTCTCAAGATGGGCGCGAGTTCTACGGACTCAATTGGAATTGCAATTTTGAACTAGCCAATGATTGGGTCAAAAAAAATGTTCTAGTTCAATTGCCATTTCGTCCGTCAGAGATGCCAAGCCTCACCCACGGCGAACCCATAAATAATTGGTATAGCTGCAATGATTTGACTAAAGCAGTTGCGAACTTCTTAGAGTGTGATTATTTGGGGCTTGGTAAAATTTCAGCGTTTGCACTTCGAGAGACTGCACCCAAACCTGAGATTTGGGGTTACTACGCTGACTACGATTGGGTTGTATTCTGTCAGATGTTTGGAACCATGATGCAACTGCCAAAGGGGTTCCCAATGTATTGCCGCGACATCAAACAATGGTGCGACCAGCTAGGCAACCCCAAGCTACCAGAACAAGGGAAAGGGGAACATAACGCCCTTGCCGATGCTCGATGGAACAAGACCGCGTGGGAGTTTTTGAAAAAACTGGAAGAAAATGTAGTTGTAGAAAGGCGATAGACAGTAATGAATAACTCCCAAAACATCAACGATACAAATAATGTGTATCTGACTGCCTTAAAAGATTCTCACTTTCAAATCTTGGAACTGTCGGGACAAACCCGGTCTTGTGTATCTAACCTTCTTAAGTTGAGCAACGAAATTGATGCTGATAAACTGAGAGGTTTTGTTGATGCAATTGAAATCATGGACGACACCGCTAAACACCTGCAATGGCTGATTGACAGGCAGCATAAATCCATGTCAGCCAAACCAGGGGAATTCATTGTTCTAGACTAAAGGATGTGAAAGGTGGGCAAATGCAAGACAAGGTAATTCCAATAGTTAGAAATGTTGAAGTTGTTTGTAGCACCTGCAAGCAAGAACGAATCACGTCTTACCCCGCCCCCAGCTACTTTTTGTGCGAGATGTGCAGATCCAGAATATTTCAATTAAACCACTTGTTATCTGCGGTCATGGATGATGACTTTGATAGTGCGCGTTCAATCGGGCAATCTATTTTGGACTTGGCAATAGATTAGGTATGCAAGAACTAATAGTGTTGAAATACGACTCCTATCACAATGCGATCGCATGGTTGGGCGAAAATCCTGGAGTGGCTGTAGAGGGGGAAGATTTTCTTTTTTCTTCGCCAAATAGTCTGCCACCGTGCTTGAACATCATTTTTTCTAATCTCATGAGTGAGGCAGATAAGTTGATGATATTGGAGTGGTTTCCTAATGCTATAGATGTCAACGTTATCCGCTCAGATTTAGGCTACGCACCATTAGAACACCCACATTCAATGTATGTACTGCATAATTGGACTCGCAATCAGGTTATTGAAGTCCTCAAGAAACTCGGTGCGATTGTAAAAAAATCTCCTTGCTGTATGGAGATAATGACAAATGATGAGATATTCTCTCGCTTAAAAGAAATGGAAATCAGGCTTGGGAAACCATTAAGCTCAGCAGATCCTCAACAGGTGGGTGATTTGTACCGCAAGTTGTATCCATATTAATCACCTGGACAGCAACCTCCATTTGGCAACCTGTAAAAACCTTTGTGCGTAAGGATTTGAACTGTTTTACCCTTTGTTTTGGCAACCTGTCAAACTATTATGCGTGAGTAGTCCAGATTTTGACGATATGTAACCCCCAAGTTTTCAATCCAAAAAAAGGGTTCAAAAAATTTCCGGCATTTAGTGTTGAAAACAATATTCATTTCCCGCAGCTAAAAATAAAGCCTGTCGATGCCTCTGTACTGTAGTCCTGGTGGGAACCATAGAAGTACAGAGTGGGGATGGATATGACTACAGATTTATTTAGACAGTATCAGCAAAACCCATCGCGGCAACTGCGCGATCGCATCTTCAATCACCACCGCGGACTGGCTTATAAGATTGCCCATCAATTTGCCAATATCTGCGATGACCAAAGGATCGAGGATTACATACAGTTAGCCTCACTGGGGTTAATCACGGCAATAGAACGCTTCGATCCAGACCAAGGCAAGGCTTTTAGCTCGTTCGCTTGTCCACATATCAAAGGAGAAATTCTACACTACCTGAGAGACAAAGCCTGGATAGTTCGTATTCCTCGCGGACTGCAAGCCCTGTATCAGCGTGGAATGAAGCTCAAGTGTATGCAGCAATTAACTGATGCGGAGGTTGCGATCGCACTTGGTGTAACTCCAGAGAAATGGGAAGAGGCTAAGGCAATTCGCACACAACGTCTTCCGCTAAGTATTGATTACATAATCTACATCACATCAGAGGAAGCAGTTGAAGCAAGCGCAAAACACACACGCTTGTGCCTATCGCTTGCAGAGCGTTTGACAGCTTACGATAAACCTCAAGAGAACAATCTCACCATCGATCCATTGCCAGTAACGGCTATCGATCCGTTAACGCAAAAGTTATTGAAGATGTTTTTCCTTGAGAACAAGTCTTTCAAGGAAGTTCGTCAGAGTGCGATCGCATCTGGTATTAAGGCCAAAGAAGTCAAGCCTTTGCTACTCAATGCCGTGCTAAGTCTGGCGTAGGATAATACAAGCTTTGATATTATGGTTCGGGTTTTGCAATTCCTGGCAGATTCTTTCCTTGAGCAAGCCCAACCAGTTGATACGCTCAACCTGGCTATCCCAAGTTAGCCACGATGACTTAATCGGTTCGTGGGAAATTCTGAGCGCGTGGAGTGCAACGCCAAGAATGGCTCGAAAAGGTGCGCTTTCCACAAGTCCGCCGCTTCTAGTTCCAAGTCCCTGCAAATCAACATCCCAAACACCAATGGGATGAATGTTGCCATTGCGCTGCACCCGGAATACCGCAAACCGATGCGTAAGCGGAGAGTCGATCTGATAATCAACAGGTGGAACGCGGATGGGGATGCCATCGAACTCCCCAAGCAAATCCCATAACAGTTCTCGCAGACGGTCAAGGGTAATGAGGTAATCGAATTGTCCGTAAATGGAGATGATTCTGTATGTTGCGACTTCTCCTGATGTTTCGCGCTCAATTCGGACAACAGCACAATTTTTCCCGTCCCATCGCTTGAGGATTTTTGGACGAGGATGCCTCTTCCTTTTTGGCTGAAATAATTTCCTAGCCCATTGCCGTAACCGTTGAAGCCATTTTTTGACCACATTCTATTTCTTCCCGATATAGAAACTGGACAAGAAATGGTTGACCCGCTCAGTGGGAGAAAGTCTGATGGTTCCAGCCAAGCCAGATATCACGAGAACCCGCTGTGCCGACGCAAGGAAAGTCAAATTTCCTCCCCAGGCATCTCTGATGGTGATGCCTACCGGGAGGGCAAGCAGAAACCATAACAAGGTCTCAAATGGATCAACCCTGCGAGAAGCTAAGGTAAATCCCCCGTCCCGTGTGCGATTAGGACAATTTATCTGGCATTGTTGTTCTTCGGGCTGCTTATCCACTGCCGTAAGTGATGAACTATACCCTAAGTTGCCCTAGCTGGCTGCTTGGAGACTTAGATTGTAAAGTGTGGTTTGTAACCAGTCGATATCCTCTTGAGTAAGCAACGTCTTGGCTCGTCTCCAAATCTCGGAGATTTCTCTTCGTTCGTAATGGGTAGTCAATAGCTGGCTCAAACTTGATAATTGTTCTGCGTTTTTATTACAGACGGCAGAGATTAATCTGATGGAGGCCCAACCTTTGCCATCATTCGACTGTATAAATAATTCCATGACTTTTTAATAATTCTTTAATATATTAATTTTGTGTTTTAAAGTTTACAAATAACTCAGTGTAGCTACTAGACTTGGGCAGCTTAGAGCATGGAACAAGCTGCTTTAATTCAAGTAAGTAACACTGAACTGACGAATAACCCGGCTGCTGTTTACCTTGCTTCACTGGGAAAAGGTTCGCGTCGCACCATGAGACAGGCACTAGACGCGATCGCACTCTTCGCTACCAATTCAAGTTGCGATGCGATGACCTGCCCTTGGGGACTGCTGCGATACCAGCACACGATGGCAATTCGCTCTCAGTTGATGGAGAAGTACGCGCCAGCCACGGCAAACAAGATGCTGGCTGCGCTGCGGCGGGTGCTACGAGAAGCCCAACGCCTGGGGCAGATGACGGCGGAAGATTACGCCAAAGCCAGCGACATCAAACGGGTGAAGTCTGCGGGATTGCCAAAAGGTCGAGCGCTATCAGCTGATGAACTGGGAAAATTACTCAATGTCTGCGTTGAGGATAAGTCGATATTTGGTATTAGAGATGCGGCGATGTTGATGATGTTGCGGGTTGGGCTACGCCGCGGTGAAATTGTCAATCTTGATTTATCTGATTTTGACCCTGAAGAAGGCAGTGTAAAGGTCAGGGGTGCAAAGGGACGTAAAGACCGAATTGTGTTTTTTCCCGAAGCCGCGATCGCACACGTTGAAAAATGGGTTAAGGTTAGAGGCGATGACCCAGGCCCGTTGCTACTCCCCATTAGCAAAGCTCCTCGTGTGGTGTGGCGACGGCTATCGGATCAAGCTGTGATGACCGTTATGCTGGGGCGGGGTGCAGCCGCAGGGATCGGGAATTTCACGCCCCACGACTTTAGAAGGACTTTCGCCGGCGATTTGCTAGATGCCGGCGTAGATATTGTGACGGTGCAGAAATTGATGGGGCACGCTGACCCGGCGACCACTGCCAAATATGACCGCCGAGGAGATGCAGCGAAAAAGCGGGCGGTTAATCTGCTCAATCTTTAGCGCCAGTTGCAAGTTTTACAAACATATCCTCAAAACTTATACCCTCCTGTGCTGCTTGAAAGGCTATGAGTTCGCACCATTCAGAAGAAAGCCTACGCACAGAGGCACTTAACAAGCTTGCTGTGTCTGCGGCTACCCCTCTTTTTTTAGCAGCTGCCGCAGCCTTGAGCATCCAATAGTCCATATCAGACAGTTTAGCCGTCTGAATCCGCGTGTCGTCTAATTTTGGTAGTTTTGAAGCTATTTCGCCCCAGTTGACTGCTTCCATATAGCTTAATCATGGCTTTTTATTTGCTTCCTATATTAATATGATTCTATAAAAAAGGAATTGCCCCTGGTGTGTCACCACCAGAGGACTTCCCACCTGTACCAGTTACTAGCCTTACAGGAGGGCAATCATAAGTATGCACCCAAGAGAGCTTCGAGAAAAGTACAAACTTTCATTGACTCAACTGGCTTTCTTTCTGACGTGCGATCGCAGAACAGCCGAAAGATATTGCTCGCACGCATCGGACGACCCGCGCCCCCATGTATTCCTGACGTGCCAACTACTCGATTTTTATTGGCAATCAATTGGTAGGGTAGCGCCGCCTCCTTTCCTCGCACCGGCAATTTGACGGTTAGAATTACGAACTTCAACCGCTACCCCGCAAACAGTTGCGGGGTTTTTAATTGGTGTAGTTGAGTAAATTCTGATGAATTCATGAATGCTTACCCAAGAGTTAGTCACAACTTTGGATGAAATTGCTCCCGAAATAGTCTTTTTTCCCAAATCCCAAATGTGCAGTTTGCTGGACATCTCACCCAGCACCTTAGACCGATACCGCAATGATTTGATTGAGCTAGACGTGCCTGGATTTGAATGGTACTTCTACTCAATCGGTTATGACAAAGACTCGGCGGAGTGCTTGTACCAGTACGCACGGTTGGTAAGGGAAAGACGCAAGGACAGGGCAAAAGACTTGATTAAAACCCACATGGAAAATTTTTGGAAGAAATATGGCAGGAACAAATCGTAGAACCGGGAGAGCTGGCGAAACAGCCGACAACAACGACAAACCAAAAGCAACTCCGGAGACGGCACAACAAGTAGCTGGTGGGATGTCCGACACGTTGATGTCGATGTCGGTCAACCTCAAAGAAGGTATGAAAAAAGTCGTTGTGCCGACGGCGGTTATGCTTTTGATGCAAGATTTTGCCCAAGGAGATTATGGCGAATTGACGCCTGAAATATTCGCCCAATTCTCAGAGGGGATGCTAGCCCCTTTCGAGGCACAGCACCAAGCCTTACTGGAAGGACGGGTGCTGATATCCCAACCGCCAGCACTACCTCCCTCCTCTGGCGAACAAATTGCCTTATCTTCCTCTACTTGTTAGGAGTCCAAGGTATGCAGCCACATCCAGAGGTCGATCAAACCAATATGATTGGCTGGCAGCCAGTGTTTGCCACCAATCGTCCCCCCACCACTTCTTCCCCTACCGCTCAGAACCTCATGCTGATGTTAGGGCTGGGCATCGCGGCTTTGTTTGTGGCTGTGGCTGGAGGGGTATTGTTCAAACAACATCAGGAAATGAATAGCCAGAAAGCAATATGGCAACAAGAAGCGACAAATCAAGAACGAAGCAGAATCATGGACTGCATAACACCAAAGTAAGAGAAGTTGTTAGCAACATTTTCGAGGTTATTGCAATAACATCTCTTTGGAGCGCAGCTTTGTTTGGGGGAACGGCGGTTGGGCTTTATGTGATGGAAAAAATTACTGCTGACGTGAATTCTGTGCCTCGCAATAACTGGCGCAGTTCAAGAAAAATTTGCACGGGCGGTTTACTTCTAGCAATGTCCATTTTCGCAGGGAGCGCCTTGATAGGGCCAGCAATCCACCAAGGGGATGAATAAATGGACGGTTCGACTCCGGCCGACGCAGTAAGACAAAAGCTTGAAACCTTATGCTCCCTCCAATTTAGGCTAGGCGAAATTTATGGAAAAAGGACGCCCATGTACGAATGGGATGCATTCAAGCGAGATAACCGACAAATGTACAACCAAGCGATGAGCTTATATCACGAAATCCTTGAACTATGCAAGACGCAACCAACACCACCACTGTAATAGGCGTAAACCTGACCACCGGGGACAAATACACCAACCCCACCAAACCCCAAAATCGCTCATTGACCGTTTTGCCTGCTGGAATCACCAGCCAGGAAAAAGATAAGAAAATTGCGGCATACAAAAACGTTGGCAACGCTTGGGAAGTGCTAGCAGCAGAGCAGGAAACCATCAAAAAGAAGCACAACGCCCATCAAAAGATGTTTGAGGCAGGACAGGCACAGATAGCAGCTAGCACGGCTCTCACGAAAGCTTCAACATCGTGGAATAAGTTCCAAGTCGCCGTCGCAGAGAATCGCGTTTCTCGCAATGAAGCAAAGACCGCGATCGCAGCCATGCCCGTTGAAATCGAGCGTCAAAACATCGAACTTGAGAAGAAGCGCGAAAATCTCAAGAAAGCCAGGATGGAACTTGAGGAATTAATGACTTCTAACCAAGTCAAACGCCAAGATTTGAGCCACCAAAACGTACTACGTCAACTCGACGGCATTGAGGTGCAAGTCACTCTTCCCGATCTCATGCAAAACATTTCTGGCTTAATACCTCCGTCTACTGAACTCGTAATGATTCTTTAGTCATCTTATGTATTGGTTGACCCTATACACTGTGATTTTTTCGGGTGCGGTAGTTTCGGGACGTTTGACCCTGATATTCAAACCGCACCTGTTTTTTGTGTTCGCCACCAGTACCCTTGCTCTCTACGGCTGGTACTGGTGGCAGAAGAACTATGGGCAAATCAATCCAAGTAATAACGAAGTATGGCTCAAAACAGGACTAATTCTCATCACAGGACTGGGGTATGGAGTGGGGTGGCTCAGGTAGCAGCAGCCCACGCCTTAATTACCGTGGGGTTGTACGAGCCAAGTGTCTTACTGCCTACCACTATTATTGGTTTTGGTATCTCGCTGTGGACGTTGGGAAAATTTCCTGGTTTGCCCAAAAAGAATGAATTGATAGCATCTGCTCACCGGGAAAACTGGCGACAGTCGGCTTTGGTAGAAGTCGAAAAATCCGCTCAGTCTCGGTTAGCCGAAATTGAGGAAAAGGCAGGCGTGCTGGTGGAACTGCGATCGCAACTCCAAGCCAAAAGCACCGAGTTAGCACAGTGGGAACAAAACCTACTCCAAGCTGAGGGTAAGTTCCGCGAACTGTTGCAGCAAACCGAAGACCACTACAAAGAACTCTTGCAACAGCAAGCAGAACAATACATGGCGGAGATTCGCCTGCGGGAAGGGACTATCGTTGGCTTGCAGCAGAAAATCATGCGAATGGCGAACCGTCCCGACCCCAAGCAAGGGTTCGCCGCGTGGGTGGCTCAAATGCTCCTCGATGCTTTGGAACAGAATCAGGTTTACTGCCGGATGATCGGTTTCCAGAAAGTCCCCGGTGTGCGTGAGGTTAGCGTATGGGTGGAACTTGAACCCATCGCCGTTGAGCCAGGGTATGCCAGGAAGCTGGAGGGGTTGTCCAAGGAAGTAGCATCGCTGGTGAAGTTGGGAGAGCCGGCCATCCAGTGGGACGAAGATGAATGTATCTGGGAATTTCGCTTTGCTCCCAAATACGAAACTGAAGAATCTCTGCTTGCCAACGTCATTGATGACCCGAAAGAATTACCCGCCGTCGTCGAGCCAGATGACCCCGACTGGTTCCGTCGTGCGATTCGGGTTTCCTTTAGCTGCTTAATCCACGGTGGTATGGGTGCTGGTAAGTCTGTGCTGGTAAGTAACTTGATTTGTTGCGCTAACCAGGAAGTTTATACGGTTTACAGCATTGCTCCTGATTTGGTGATTATCGACCCGAAATTCCCTGACTCCGAATGGATTATCGCTGGGAAACGAATCAAACCAAACTATCGCGGTTGGGAAAGCTCCATCATCGGTGTGACTGATATGGGACAAGAAGTTGACCGGCGACTAGAAGAAGCCAAAGCGATCGCAGAAGAAATTGACGAAGATTTGTTTGCCGACCCTGAGTATGAATTGCCACTACCAGAACGCACCCCCACTATTTGGGTAATCGACGAGGCCGCAGCGTTGCATGAAAGGTTTGGCAAAGAGTTTTCCGAACCTCTGAAAAATGCCTTCTGGGTGGGGCGTTCTACTCGCAATGTGGCGATCGCCATTGGGCAGAATCCCAACTGCTCCAACTATGGATTGCAGCGACCAGATGCAGAAAACGCCAGCCGCTTTTTCCTGGGTGCAGCAATGGCCCTCAAGGGACTGGACGAGTTGAAGACTACGCGGGAACTGAAAACCAAGCTCAGACAGCAAATCTACGCCCGGTTAGCCCTGGTGCGGCAACGCAAACTGCAAGGTATCGACAAGCCGGAGGAGCAGTACTTTGGCTTGGTGGCGATTCAGAACGAAATGCCATTCATTGCCCAAATGCCACCACCGAATGCCTTTGCTTTTGACGGCGAGGTGGAACTAAGGGAACCAGACGAGGTTGAAACTCTAGAGGACTTGGTATCTCAGGCTGACTGGGAAGAAACGTTACGGGCCCTACCCGAAGAATTGCGAATCGTGGCTGAATACGCCAAGTACAAGAAGGGGAAATGGATAGCGGCACGGGATGTTAAACGCGATCGCAACCGTGGGAAAATTTCCTCCGCGTCGCCAGAAGAAGTCCGGCAGTGGTTTAGCAGACTTGCAGCAATGGGAATTGGAGAGGTAACAGGTGGTGGCACGTCACTCAAATACAAAGTGGGATGACAGGTACGACAAGCGCTCTCAGGAACTCCATAAGAAGAACTGGAGTGAGATTTCCTTGGAGGTGCGGCGGACTACTGGGAATAAGTGTGTGCTGTGCGCTGTGCCAGCCACTTGCACCCACCATACCTGCTACTTTGGCCCCTACAAAGCTGGGGTGGATTTATTCGGGTTGTGCGATAGATGCCACACCCAGGCGCATCTATCCAAAAATTGGCGGCGTTATTCCTACCAGGGGGTCTGGCGCAACAAAAACACCCCCGCTTTTTACAAAAAACTGAGACAGGGATGGCTAGAGAAATCATGAGAAAACATCACCGAACTACAGGGGAAAATTACGCTTATGGAAAATACAGTCTAGAGATTAGTTTCATCTATGGAGATTTATATTTACATAGCGATGATACAGAGATAGGGTTTTTAAAAACTTACTGCGATTTTGACTACAAACATTTGCGTAATTCAAATTATGATTTTTGTGAATTTGTTGGGCAATTGTTAAAACTTATTTGACAAATGAAAATGACTGAAGACCTTAGCAATACAAATGCTGCCAAAAATCGCTTTTGTTGCACCTGCGGGAGATATTGCCAAAGCGATGAAATTTACTTTTCTGAGTCGGTTCAATGCTTGCAATGCTATACATTACAGGATGTCATTCGACAGCCAAGGTTGTTTATAATTCCCCACGAAACAGCTAAAAATTTCACTCCCCCGAACGTCTAAGACTGCTCCCAAAACTGCCTCAACAGTTCTTGTTTTCGCTGCTGTTGTTGAGGCGATAATTCTTGTGTGAATCGCTCGATTTCAGAGCGCTGCTTGAGCCTTATCTCTTCAGTTGAAAAAGGTAGTGTCAGTACCTCATTGTTCTTCTGGTGAGACGGTCGGAAGCCACGACGACGGAAGATGTAGCGAAAGTGGCGTTTGTCTTGGGCTGGTAGCGACTGCCATACATCTTTATCCCAGCCTGGTGGCATGAAATCAGAAGATGGAGGCAACAAGTTTTGAATTTGAGATTGAAGTTGCGCGATCGCTTCACTTTGGGCTATTAATTTCTTTTCTAGCTCTGCAACCCGTGATTCCACCACAGATGACAAGGCTAACTTGGCTTTGTCAAAGGCTTTGACCAGACGCCGTTTGCATCGTCTGACTTGTTCGGTGTTTCGACTGTAAGTCATCAATAAAGTTGCTTGCGGTTCAGTTAGTAAAGCATATTTTACTGAATTGCTTGCCCCGACTGAATTTGTGACAGTCTCCGTTTCAAACGCGACCTGTCCCCAGTCTTTTTCTATTTCTGCGATGTACTTGTCTAGGGTTGCCAAAAAGTTCTTGTGTTGGATGCCTAACCCTTCGGCTATTAGTCGAGAGTCAACTACCAAAACCCCAGAATGCTCAAAAACTGACAACTCGGTGGTCTGAATTTCTGTCATAATGATCGTGGATTTGAATATCAACAAAGGGATTGACTGCGCTAACTTGTCAAGCCCTTATTATTTGCATACCACAAAATACTGAAATTTTATTAGAATTATTTGATACTTTAATCGGGTAATTTTCCCAGAGAGATACTTGCAGCAGAATTCAGAATTCAGAATTGAAGCTTAGGTATTGATATAGCACTCTTTGGGAAAATTTCACACCGATTAAGGTGATTTTTCTGAGGTGGTTCTTTCTCTGTCAGCAGTTTGATGGATAAAGCACATCTATTCAATCAGGTATGAAAAGATTTATAAGAGCTTTGATTGTTTCTATTGTTGCTCTGTTGCCATCTGCTGCAATGGCGCAAGTAACGATTATGGGGTACGACAATACTTTTTTGGGAGTTGTTGATAATAACGCTTACAACAACGATTCTATTTGTAATCAATTCGGCAATTATGGTAGTGAGTTTGCCGATACTATATTCAACAAGTTTGGGACTTACGGTGGTGAACATTCACCTAATGGCGCTTATAATCCCAATGCCCAAAAACCCCCAATTTTAATTGACGAGAGCGGGAATTTTGTAGGGTTTGTAAGCAAAAACCGCCGGCTTCCACAAAGGTATGACCCTGATATTTTACGAGTTCAAATTTGCGAAAAATAAGAGAGGTTGATAAGGGGTGAGATAATCGCCCTTTTTTGATGAACAATTACCTATGTGATGTGTTTCTTGGTGGTCATTTTTCCATAGGTAATTGGGCATGGGGCATGGGGAGATGGAGGGAAAGGGGAAAGGGGAAAAGGGAAGATGGGGAGACGCGGGGAAAGTGCGATCGCAGTGGGGCTTCAATCACTTTTAGGGATTAGGCCACAGCTGTTTGCTCCTCAGTCTGTCCTCGTTTTTTGGATCGTCTTTGTGGAATATCTTCTATTTTCCTAACTTCGAGTAAATCACCTACGTCTTTGTCAAAATAATTACACAAAGTCTCAATCGTGGCTGTGTCAACACGATTGAATTGATTCGTGAAAAGCCGATTGACTGTCGTTACATCCAACCCAGTCTCTCTAGCTAATTGTCGTTGGGACAGCTGAGGGTTTTTCTCAGCCATGAGGATGGCAAGGCGGCAATACACTTTTTTCATGCCTCCATCTTACTAATCCCTTGAATATAGTACAATCTAGGCTTTAGTGCAAATAATGTTTGTATTAAAGCAAATATTATTTGCTTTAGTGCTTGACAATGTATGCACTTCCGCATACATTAGATACATGAAGAGCAAAGGGAAAAATTCCCAAGTTCCTCAGGTTAGATGTTCCAAACCGGGTGGTGCTAACACATCACCCCTTCCTAAAAAAATACCGCTGCGCTAACAGCGGTGCAATTTAAAACAAAATTCATATTCATCATGACACAAACTGAAACAAAAAAACGCTACACCCTCCGCGAAGTCCAAGTAATCGCCACAACCTACGACCTTTTGCTTCAACCCCTCAACACTCGCACCTACGGTATCTTCTTTGAAGGTCAGTTGGTAGCCGAAGTTAAGAAACTGGTTGATGCGATCGCAATCTTCCCCGACTTGTACCGCGCTATCCAAGAGCAGTTGGCAGAGCAAGAAGCAGCGATCGCCCCTGCAATCGAAGAAGCCATCGCACTTACTCCCTCATCTCCCCATCTCCCCATCTCCCCATCTCCCCAGTCAGTCATCTTTTCACACCACGCCTACGAAGATTCAGCGAACTGGGAACTCCGCCAAGAACTCAATTCCAGGGGATATCAAGACGCGATGCAACGAAAAGATCCTGCATTCCGAGAGGGCCCCTACATGGCGGGATATGAGCGGGGAGTGCGAGACAGATGGGTGCCCCCCAAAGCATAGCAACCCCAACAAAAAGCCGGACTCCTCAGAGCCGGCATTAGATCCCTTCAATGTAAGCAAAAACATGAATTCATTATGTCTTTTGGCACTGCTATTGTCTGTAGCCGTGCCACCCGAACCATACAGAGGAGGTAGCAGACGTGACTCCAGAACAAGCATTATCCCAGATAGAAACAGCTTATGCCGCCCTAGCGGAACTCCAAAAAGCCGATTGGTTGCATCAGGTACACCACAAAATCCCCTCAGACTCTTGGAACAGGCGACACCCTGAAGACCCCACAACCCCTGAAGATTGGATGGAATGGAAGGAATGGGGATGGGTGAGTGAAGCAGAAATTTTGGAATGTCAAGAAGGTGCATAAATGGAACTACACGAATACCCAGGTGCGATCGCACAGATCCAATACCAAATTCTCAACCTCGACCAGCAAATCGAGAAATTTTCCCAAGCAATTAGTCGTATCTGCAATCAATTTGAAATGCAGGTAGCTTTTGACCCAGAATTAAAAAATGAGCAGCAACGCAAAGCCAAAAAAGCCGAGCTACTGCGGCAAAGCGGCGATTACGAAGAATTGAGCAGTTACCTTGCTAAAAATTCTTTCAAACGCTCCCAACTAGAAATTCAACTCGAACAATTGAAAAACGAGTTCACCGTATTGAAACTTTCTCAGCGAGAGCAAATCGCCCGGATAGAAGCTTTTAATGAAACAGGAGTGTGATATGAGCGAAGAAAAGGGATTTGGTATCTTCCGCAAGCCAGGACACGGGATGATCGGTTTGGCACTATTCGACTTTTTCAAAGGTGGGATGTCTGTCGATTCCCAATACCTAATGGTGGGAGATAGTCCAGAAGACGAACAATGTGCAGCCGCAGCAAAAATAGATTTCTTATGGGCTGACCAATGGCGAAAGCAATATGGATAATGACCAATTCACGCTTTTTATGTCCGTCCTAATCCGCATCGCCGACGCTTTAGACCGAATGGCACCAGCCACTCCCAAAGCTCCTAACTACCAATACCCGATTGAAGCTTTTGCCAACTTTGATTGGGAATCCATCGGAGCAGTGGTGGAACAACAAGACCAATACGGCGCTGGCGTAGTGCTTTGGGGCGGACACACTTGGACGCGACGCTCCCCGTCCAACAAATACGGTGCGGCAATTTGGTTTAGCCGCGCCACAAGCAAAGACGATAAAGGAGAGCCAATTTACGAGCGTCTCATCACCTTCAAGCCGCGCACAGCCAAAGCCGAACCAATCCCCGAAAAAGTCACCAATCTCGTTAGGAAACAAGCATGAATTACACGGAATTAAAAAAGGCTATTGATGGCACTGGAAGACTTAGAGATTGAACGAGTCATTCAATCTTGAATCTGACTGAGCATTTGCTGGTAATGCAAAATCCTTTGTTCCAGCAAACCATTCACTTCCTGTAAAGAATTGATGACCTTGTTATTGCCAGCTATTTGTTCCTTTGCGTCTTCAACTAGCTGGCTAAGGGTTCCCCCAACAATTTCGCCTCCTCTGGGGTAATAGTCCCCCTGGCAAACATCTCCACCAACTCGCTCCGGCTGACCCCAAGAATGCTGGACTGCCGATCCAGGGATTTGACCGCTTCCTCCGTGATGTAAACCATTACATCCTTCTTGTCCGAGCCGTACTTGTGATGTGCTGTTTTCACGCCCCTGCGGGGTTTGTTTGTCGCCATATTGATAATTACTCACTCGGACAACTCCCATTTTACCTATGTAATATTCCAGCCACCGTAAACTTTTTGTGAATATACCTATTTTTTACATAGGTAATGTTAATATTTCAACTAATCATTACATAGTTAATAATGCAATACGTACCTATTTTTTTCAGGTACTATCAGCAAGTTTCGTTTCACACAAAAAAACGCCCCTCTGGGGGGCGACAACCATTATTCAGGCTTTAAATATGTTTCAAAAAGCTTTTCTGTTTGGTAAGCAAAATCCGCCTATTGACACAGGAAGGAGCAGGTAATGTCCTTTGTCAAGACAGACTTACATCTATTTGGGTTGATACCTCCCGATAATATCACGACTCATCTAAGGCGATGCGCGGCTGACTTATTGAATTTGTTCCAAGGCTGGGCATCGAAGGAGAAACCAGGATATTGGTTCAAAGCACGCATCAAAGACTTGGCTGAAAAATATCTCGGCGGACTGTACGGTAAAGCAACTGTTTCTAAAGCTGCCAAATTACTAGATGAACTTGGTTTGGTCAAACGCCATAACCATACAGAAGACTTGCAAATCCACACCTACTACTACGAGTTTGTACCCCAGGCGCTAGAACAGTTTGCAGCAAATCGAACTTCCCAGATTCAATCTGAAACATCCCAAAATCAGATCGAACTTCCCGATGCTCAAACTGAGACTTCCTCCTTATATACAGATCCACCAGACTTAGATCTCTCATCTTCAGATCCACTACCCCACGAGTGTGTGGCTGAAAAAGAAATGGAGATGGATGAAAAAGAAATCCAAGCAGCATTGAGCGAATCTCTGGGAATAACCTTTGAACCCGCCGCAGACCCGGAACAAGAACCCGCGCCGAAAAACCCCAACAAAAACCGTGACCTTACGCCATTTTTTAACCGGCTCAGGGCCATCGATGTTCCCCTCACCGGGCAAATCCGCGAACTTTTAGCTAGGCACGCAGAAGAGCGACTGTGTAAAAACATCACAGCGCTAGAAGAAGAAGCAGCTAAAAATGGGTTAAAAAATCCTATAGCCTCTTGCGTTGCAGCCATCACCCGCAACTGGATACCCAAATTCGATCCTCGGAGTTGGTGGGATGCGGCGGCGCGAACATGGGGCAGAGAACGAAGGGACGGCTTGATTCAAAACGTGACCAAGCTATCCACACCAGATGGTCAACAAGAAGTTTTCATTATCTACAAAACGGGAAAAATGCTCAAACTATGTGATGCATACAGCATGAATTGGGATGCGATCGCATCCTACGGAGGTGCGCCATGAAACCAGGAACAGAGGTCAAAATCATCAAAGGTGACCACCGAGGCAAAAAAGGCAAAGTTGGCAGCAATCGCCCCAGCAATGCCTTGCAAAAGGGTAAACTCCCTATCGTTGTTGGCAACAGGAATCAAGTCATCTGGACTCGTCCTGAGTGGGTGTCGGAGAATTTTCTGGCTCACGAACCTAATACCCAATCCCCAATGCCCAATGCCCAATGCCCAATGCCTGATTTCCAACTGGCGGATGTTAAAAAACGCATCCTGGGTTATTTGATGACCCGCAAAGTCCCAGTGCTGGACGTGGAAATTGCGATCGCCCTAGAGCTACCTATTCATCAATACCTTCCGGCCCTCAAACACCTAGAGGAAGAGGGGTTGGTCATCAAAAGCCCTGACGACGAATACCAACTAGCAAGCTTCAGTGCTGGCTACTACGTTACTGACGGCAAACGCACTGGGTTAATCAGCCATGAAGATAAAGGCATTTTCACAGTGACCTTTGGCGACGACGATGACACCGGACTGCAATGCACAATTGAAGACTTACGGGAAAATTTCACAATATGCGGCAAGCAATTAGAACTATTGGACTCTTCGAGGGTATCGGCGGATTCTGTAGAGCCGGACAACTCGTCGGCGGATTTGAATGGGTCGAGTCAGTCGAACTCGACAACGATGCCGTTAGAGTCCTCAAAGACAACTTTGACCACCCCATTTACCACGGAGATATCCGAAACTACCACCCCCGACCAGGAGCCGCAGAATGCTACACCGTTGGCTTCCCCTGCGACAACACAAGCAACGCCGGCGACAGAACAGGATTACTCGGAGAAAAATCAGGACTCTGGCTGGAAGCACTCCGTTGCATTGTTGAAGGATTACCTCAATTCGTCGTTGTCGAGCAACCAGAAGGAATCCTTCATCGTGGCTTGCGAGCAGTCCTTGGGGGACTCCGAATGGCAGGTTACACTTGGGACGATCCGCTCCTCATACAAGCAGAGGAAATTGGAGCTTGCCAGCGTCGAACGCGAATTTTTATCGTGTCCTACCTTGACAGCCTGCGTCGGGAAAACTTCCCGTCCGGCTGGCTCGACCAGATGCGAGAAATGGTTCGTCAAACAAGGGATAGTGCCGAATTCCCAATGTTTAAGCGCCGAGATGATGGCTGCGATCTGTGGCTACCCGCTGACATGGACGGCGTGCCTGTCGCAGTTGAACCCAGAACGCCAGGACGAATTAGAAGCCGCTACCTCTTTGGACGAACAGTCATCCCCCAGCAAGCTGCCATTGCCCTCCAGCGAGTCAAATATCTCCATTCCCTCACCTGGCAAACAGTGGCTTGACCCTCACAGAATCATCCTCAAAGAAGGAACTCAATCAAGGGATGTTGACGAACTGTTCAGCGTTAACGTCTCCGTTGTGCAAAACTATGCAGAAATGATGGAGCAAGGACTATGGGAGTGGGAGAGAGAACCATTACCAGTAGCGTTTCTTGCTGCTGACGGGAAAATCTACGCCGGCGACTGCCACCACCGGGTAAGTGCTGCTATTGCTGCTGGCAAGGAAATTTACGTCAACTTGCTTAGTGGCGAATTGGTTGACGCAGTCCTTTACAGCTGTCAAGCCAACACTTACCACGGGCTGCTGTTGCGGCCGAAAGACCAACGCAAACGTATCGAGCTTTTCCTAGATACCTTGGCAGGACTGGATGAAGTGCGATCGCAATCCCTATTGCAGTCAATCCCGAATCTCACCGAGATTGAGCGCAAGAATGGGAAATGGTCAACACGGGTGATTGCCAAATATTTACGGCTCACAGAAAGCGGCTACCGCACAATCATCAACATCGTTCAAGAGCGGGAGTTAGCCGAGAAATTTACCCAGTTCTCTGATGGTGACTGGGTTTGCATCAAGTCCGGCTCCAACAACCTTGTTGGCGTACCAGAAGGCACAAAAGGTAAAATTCAATCCTTCGACAAGCGCAGAGGAATTTTCATTGTCCCCGCATCTGGAAGCTTAGACGCTGATGGGCGAATGCTCCCAAGCTTCTACGTCCACCCAGACTACTTGGAAGAAACAGATGCACCCATAGAAATAGAGAAAATTTCCCAGCCTCCTGCTGCACCAACTTCTGTTCGCGAGGAACTCAAACAAAAAGCCGAGGAACTGGGAATACCCGTTGATGGACTCCCAGAAGCAGAACACAACCAAGGGTCACCTGACACCCTCGTAGATGACCGCCCCTTTGCCAATCCCCATTTGGTTGCTGAATTTGTAGATGTCGAAAGTTTTATCGGCAAAATAGGACAACTTCCAGATAAAGAAATTAAGAGGGTGTGGGATGCGATCGCGCCCCGCATCTCACTTGTAGAAAAGTTCTCAAGGCAGATTATCAATCTCGAATCCTTTGATAATGAAGACTTACAAGACTTAATTGCCTATGCCAATGAATTACTTGAATCTCGCCAGGGAGGAACAGTAGATGCCCCGTAATTTGCTGCAAATTGATCCATCAGATTTCGTCACCATAGAAGAAGCACATCAAAAACTCGGACGAGGCTACAGCCGTAGTAGCATCTTGCGCCGCATTGATTCTGGCGAATGGAAGGAGGGAGTTCATTGGATTGACGATCGTCGTGAGGGCACTAGAAAGCGTGTTATCAAAGTCAATCTTGCAGCTGTAAATCAGCGTAGGGTCGTGCCAGCGGGGAGAAGGTGATGAATTGGTGTGGAACCTACGAAATCAACCCCGACAAAGCAGGCAATCTTCATTACGACGATTGGCACGAGGGATTTGGAGACTGCGTTGACAAAAAGTTTCCCCAGCACATAGGGAATAAAGCCTACATGAACGGCTGGCTTCAGGGACTCGGTATGGAAGCGGGGTACGCAAATGTTCCCGCGTCTATTGATGATAAAAGCCATGAGAGCTTTATCGATGGTTACCAGCAAGCCCAGCACGAGCGCCACTGCCACGGCAATGAAACCTTGTTGAAATTCGATGAGATTTAAGTGATGCCGATGCAACGTGAGCGATACCCCAGTGATTGGGATGCGATCGCTCTTTCCATAAAAATTGAAGCCAATTGGAAGTGTGAACAGTGCGGTAGGGAGTGCAGGCGAGCAGGTGAAACTTTGAGCGACTTTATTGACAGAATTGTTCCAAAAACTCATTGCACGGATTCATACGATTTACTCAACGAAATCAACACAAAGAAACCTTGAAATTTACTGACGAAGAATTAGCAAAAGCCAACTTTGAATTTATTAATTAAAATCATGCTCGATAAAGGTGAGACACAAGAATTAATTAATATTGTCGATACAGCAAACGACTGTATGGATGCTAGGGGCATTCCCGAATACTCGCTGCTTGCTGTTCAGTGGAATGATGAAATTGATAGATGGGAAGTAGTCTACTACAGCGACTACGGAATTGATTACACCACTGTTTTTGTGCAACAACTTAGTCGAGGTCATTATATGGCCACCGGTGAGACAGGTGGAAGCGACTGGGGTCTTGGCTGTCATTGAGGTGGCAAATGAATAACGCTTTCAGCCAACACTATCTAGCACAATTCGGTATCAAGCCTTCACGCCACATTTTCAACAACTTTGGAATGCCGACTTTCGATAATGGGGAAGGAACTTTTTACTTTCGTTGTGAAGTGCCAATTGCCAAAAATGGCGAACTCATTGAAGCGGGTAAAACCTATAGAACTCAGCCTTTTGACCGCTTTAAAGTCATCAAAATGGAACTTGATACAAGATACGCCGAACACACCTGGAATATTGTTGGTGTTGACGAAGAAACCGGTGAAGAAAAAGACTGGCTGATGGTTTTTCAATTTTGGAAAGTTACTGACAAGGGATAAATACATGCGACTTGCATCTAGTATTCGTTACGGTGGTCAACTGATAGAGTCAGTTGATGTTGATTATGATGACTACAAACGCCTGGGGTTAATTTGTCCTGAGTGCAAATCGCCCGTATTTTTGAGAAAACAATCAGAAAGAGCAGCAGCACATTTCGCTCATTTTAGAGCTTCAGATCCAGCATTAGTTCAACAGTGCGAATTGAGAGTATCTGGTTACACCAAAGAAGAACTACAAAGGAAAGCAAGGGAAGCCAAAAATCAACGACTTAAACTATTGCAGCGTTGGTTTTGGGACATCTATTTTAAACACGCATTTCGTGAAGGCAGGACAAAGCAGTCCATTATTGAAAATAAAATAATAGAACGTGCTGCATTGCGTTATCCAATAGACGATTCTTGTCGCTGGTTTCGTCAACTTATTAAGCCAGGTGATGTGGAAAAAGCAATCGATGATGCTATTTTGGCTGTTGCACCTGAAGATTTGGGTTCCCAAAGAGTGCGATCGCTCCGCGAAAAACTTGCCAATTCTGAAATTGAATTGCACAAATTAATCTGTGCAGAAATAGTTGAATTTTTGAAAGTGCGGCGAAATTTACCATTATTGGAGAAGGTAATCGCCGCTAGTTTTATGGTGGTTGAACTTAGTCCCTCCGCTCAAGCTCAAATCACTGCGGGCCGTTGGGAAGTGCCTTTGACCAATGCAGTGGTAATGCTGTGTATGGTTCCTTGGGGTGAGGAGTTTCAAGAGTTGGATAAAAAAGAAAAAGAGGGATCTTGACAAGTCATAGTGGCGGCAAAGGCCTATCTTGACGGTTAATCACCAACTCATAGGCCCGTCTATAAGTGGCCTCATCAATCCATGCCCGATAGGTTTTGAGATGCACTGCGAGGGAATGCCCCATCAACCCCGCGGCCCAATCCGGCGCTAAACCAAACTCAAAGCATCGCCGAGCGTAACAGTGGCGTAAGTCATAGGCTCTGAAGGGGGCTTTGCAATCATAGAACCACCCCGAAACCTTAGTCCCCAGCTTCGCATTACTGAAGTTGGGGTCTATATCTGGCAGTTTGACATCTTGTAAATTCCAAGATTCTGCCCACTCAGGGTACAAGGGATAAATGAATCGCTCCCCTGTTTTCCCCCTGAGTACCCGCACCACTGGGAAATCTTCCAAGTCTAGATGGAAGGCCTCGTGCGATCGCACCCCATAGGCTGCAATCATCCCATAAACCCATTGCCAAGACTCGGTTTTGATACTTTGTCTATACTCTGCAATTAGCTTGTCGCTGGGTAATTTTCTAGGGCTGACTGCACTGGCTGAGTAGTTACCAGCCAATTCCTTGATTGCCTCTATGCCATCGATGGCTGCGAACTTCCCTAGCTTATATAGATAGGTGCAAGTCTTTTTACGGGTTCTAGAATCTGGTTCCGTTGTCTTGACCACCTCCAACAAGGCATCGAGGCTGAGGGGGCGCGAGCCATCCAACTTCCCAAAAATGATTCGGTAGTCTTTCCAAGTGGTCAATGCTGCATCTGTTTTTTTGGTTCGCTGCCAATGGTCATTTTCAAAGCGTTCTAGCCAGTCAGATATCGCCTGCGCTTCCTCTGGTGTTTCTATCCAGTTATCCCAGGAAAAATTAAGAGAGTCCAACTCAAGACCCATTGCCTTAGCCTTGATAATAGCTGCCTGCAATCCGGCTGGGGTGGCGTTGAGTCCCAAGGAAACTTTCTGTTGATACGGCTGTTGTTTATTGATGTGGGGCTTAGGTGGCAGCGTTGCCCGAAGCCAAAGCTTGTTTCCCCGCCGTTCAATTGATACGCGCGTGTTGGCGGTTTTGAGTTTAGCGTTAGTTTTTTCGATTTCTATGTCAATATCTGGCACTAAAACTGTGACTACCTGATTGATATTTTCTGAGTTATTTTGACACAATCCGGTATATTTTGCACCATGTATTTATTCCGATTTACGGTCTATGCTGCTTATTATTTTGCTATAATAATCAGTACAACCCTTATGGGATAAGGATTTTAACAAATTATATGTCCGAAGGCGGCAAGCGGATTTGAACCGCTGGATGGAGGTTTTGCAGACC
>VFQR01000685.1_pt1 | contig 37605 bp, 33 predicted proteins | sample 3512321 | NCBI WGS metagenome assembly VFQR01 (sample SAMN10412374, study PRJNA504923) | tailings metagenome | isolation source: Relicate 3 Philex TSF1 revegetated site | place: Philippines: Tuba, Benguet | collected 2017-08-29 | reverse complement strand
TGGGGAAAAGGTGAGCCAGCGCGGTCTTGGGGGTTTCCCCCATGAGCGACTGGCGAACCCCGAAGGGGTTAAAGGGTAAGGGTTAAAGGTTTTTTCTTTCCCTTTTCCCCTTTCCCTTTCCCCCTTAACCGACAAGTATTGAATAGGGTTCAGTTAAGGGCTAGTGGTAACATTTTTAGGTTTACCAGACGCGATTTATCCGCCTCTCTACAAGTGTTTTGGTCTTATCTGAACTGTATTGGCCTTAATGGGATGAATCTGTGAATTTTTCCATCCCTCCAAAAACAATTAACCAAACCACTACCACAACCCAGTGAATTAAAACTATCACCCACAAGGAACCTGTAAGGGCATAGGCAAGTGTACATATAATTCCTAATAATGCAGCTAAACTGAGAAACACTAAATTAAAAAATGTAGATAATCCCTTTCTAAAAAAGGTTTTAGCATTCAATGGATGATAAACAACAAACAATAATAAACTGAAAATTCCCCACAATACCCAATTAAACCAACTGATGATTTCTGTGGGATGAGGCAGCAGAAAAACTCGAAAAATTAATTCTTCTAAAATTGCAGGTGTGAATAAGCAACGCAATACCAACAAGCTTTGATCGAGCAAATTAGCAGACCAAATTTGTATTTGTAAAAAGTTAAATTTCCAACCAAAAGGTATGGCGATCGCACCATAAATTACCAGTAGTAAACCGGCAATTAACCAATCTTGGAGGCTAGGAATTACTAATGATGATAAAAAACGATTCAAAAGAATTGATAGCGGTGAAATATTAGTAAAGGGAATCTGAATTTGTCCGAAAATCACTGTTGGTGCAATGGGTGTAATATCAGCCTGCCAACCACCTACTTGATTGGTTCGCCATACTTGCATTATGGCACCTTGTTTTAAAAATATTGCGGCAAGTTCGTCCTGTGCTTGTCTTGGCATAATTGTTCGCCATGTCGTCAAACCAGCCCAAATACTTCTATCTTGAAATGCTTCCCCAGTACTCTGCCAATCCAAAAATGCTGGGTCAGGTTTCTTTAAAGGGGCAGGGGTAGAAGGTAAGGGATTTAAAACCTTTCCCCTTTCCCCTTTCCCCTTTCCCCCGCCTAGTTCACTTGGCGAACTACTAGTTTTGCCGATTCCCGTACCTGCGAGTATACTAGCTTGACTCTGCCAATCAGCCCTGACTATCCCCAAAGGTGTTAATTGTTTTTCTAAAGCTTGACCTAATTTAATTAACTGTTGAAACCTTGAGGTTTGCGGGTGATTAGAATTGGCATTTAACCAAGTTTGAATTTGAGGACTAGCAGCAACTTGATTTTTAATGGCTAGTATTGCTGCATACAGCGCTTGACTAGAGTCTTGAATACAAGAAGTAGCAGGTGATACTATAGCAGCGCCAGTACCATCGCCGACTCGATAACGGGCCATTGTGACTTGTAATTGTTGCTGGAATTCATTTAAAGGCGAAAGTTTGACTCCACCAAAATTATAATCTTGGGTTACAGGGTCAAATTTTATCAGAATATCCGATACCGGACGGGTTGCCAGCCAGCCGCGTTGTAAGTTTCCCATATAATCAGCCCATGTATGCGTTGCAGCAATAATTCCATCGGGGTTGTGGGCATAAATTTGGTGATATTTTGTCTCGAAGCGTAATTCGTCAGTAAACTGATCTCGCACAACTTCTGCAATTCCAAAAGCAAAATGTCCGGTGACAGTGTAAGGGACTCCCAGTGTCTCAGCTTTACGTCCGCCAATTCCACCGAATAAGTGGAGTAAGATTGCTTTGTCCCCTTCTTGCCATTTTGATATTAATTGATTGGATGAATTGTTTGTTGGGACTGGGTTTAAGAAAAGAGTATTAAATTGACCTTTATTTTCTTCCGTATTTTGCCAATTTCCAGTTTGAATATAATTCAGTGCTGATTCTTTGCCAGTAATGCTTTGATTGGGTTGGATGCGAAATAGAGAACGAGGGGCGATCGCCTGCACAGTAAATACATCATTGATATCTTTAGCACCGTAAATATACCAGCCTTCATTACCCGCAGGTGACTTTTCAATTTGCTGCAAAGTTGAAGGAGGAAAATTTCGCGTATCTATAACTTGTTGGGGAATGCGAATAGTTTCTAAAACTCCATCAAACTGATGAGAATTAGGGTTGTAATGCTGTACCAAAAAATAATCACTATTTGTGTGATTTTTAGTTGATGAATAAGTTGGCGGATGGGGTTTAATGATTTTTACTAAACCATAAAATCTACCAGTCACCAAAACAGGTTCTTGTTCAATTTGTAAAAGTGGTTGTTCTGGACTTTCTATATAAATTGTTTGGGCATCTAAAGCAACAATTGTATCATCATGAGGATTTGCTCCAGCCAAAGAACGTAAACTTCCTACCTGACGCACTCCATTGAGTCGAAAAGGATGAATATTTCCTTGTTTTTGGCTTTGAATGACTTCTGGAGTAAAATTTACATCTCGCGTTACAGCTTGAAGGTAAGCTAGTGAATCTTGATTTTTTTTCCATTCCAGACGCACAATCTTTCCTACCAAACTTTGTGCTGTGGGTGGTGCATGTTGTACTTCCAGCCATACCCAATCTAAATTATCTACTAATTGCTGTTTCGTTGGTAAAATTAATCTTCCTACCCAGTCTGCAATCGGTTTATAAAGGTTTGCAGAGGGAATTTTTGTCACTGGGTAAAAACTAGGTTGATTAAAATTTTGTTGAATATGTATTGCATAATTGCTTTTGCGTTCTACTAGCTGTGGTTGTTTTGGGGAAAGTAGCAACACCACAACTAGGGCTAGGAAGAGTAACAATAAAAATATTGTTAATTTTAACGTGTTTTTGCGATTCAATCCGGGCCAAATCAAGGAAATATACCTAGTAGTAATTCGTCATTATTATATTAATAATACTGGCATTTTAGAGGTGAAAAAGACGGTGGTTGAGGGATGTGATGGCGAAGAAAAAACAGCGATCGCTTTTTTTATGATACAAATACCCTGTAGGGGGGAACTGGTTTGGTGCGAAAAGATTTGGGGCGAACAGCCGTTCGCCCCTACAGGGGTCTGGATTTGTATTAAGATTTTGATGAATTGGTATGATGCCAGAAATGTCTGGAATTCTTGTTTTTTGGTGATTTGTGTGTGCTAAAGCGGTAACTTGATGGCAAATTCAGTACCTTTGCCTGGGGTAGAATCTACATGAATTATTCCTCCATGTTTTTCTACGACAATTTGTCGGGCAATGGCTAACCCTAAACCGGTTCCTTTTCCTACCGCTTTAGTAGTAAATAAATGGTCAAAAATCTTTTGTTGAATTTCTTCATTTATCCCTTTGGCATTATCAGCAATTGATATTTTTACGTGTTGTTCTACGATTGATGTTGTAATTGTGATGTGATTGGGATTGGCTTGTATTTCTGATGAATTTCGTCCAATATTGGATTCTTCTAGGGCATCAATGGCATTAACTATAATATTCATAAATACTTGATTTAACTGTCCGGGAAAACAATTAATTAAAGGTAAATCGCCATAATTAGTAGTTACTTGAATGGCAGGACGTTGTTGATTAGCTTTCAGGCGATGTTTGAGAATTAAAATTGTACTATCAATACCGTCATGAAGATTAAATTCTACTTTGTGTTCTCGGTCTGCACGGGAGAAAGTGCGAAGACTGGTACTAATATTTGTCAGTCTGTTGCACGCTAAAGCCATAGAATCAATAATTTTTGGTAAATCTTCTAAGCTATAATCCAAGTCAATTTTTTCAGCGTGGTCTTGGATTTCATTATTATGATGGGAAAAATTAATTTGATATAATTTTAAGTGTTCGACAACATCAGCCAAAATAGGTTTAATTTGTTGGAGACTAGCATAAATAAAACCTAAGGGATTATTCATTTCATGAGCTACCCCAGCAACTAAGTTACCTAATGCAGACATTTTCTCATTTTGTACTAATTGAAGTTGAGTTTGTTGGAGTTGTTGTAGTGTTTCTCTTAGTTGTGTGGCTTGTTTTTGAGTTTTAATTAATAAATCTGTTTGCTTGAGGGCAACTCCCATTTGTGCGCCAATTTGCTGGGCAAATTGAATCTCAAAAGGTTGCCAGTGACGAGGGCGATGGCATTGATGAATACAGAGTAATCCCCAGAGTGTCTCATCTTGCATAATTGGAACTACCAATGATGCCTTGACTTGGAATTGCGTTAATATTGTGCGATGGCAATCTTTGACTACATCTGAGTTAATGTCATTAATAGTGCAAACACGTCCTTGTTTGTACAGGGTAGCAAAGTTTTCACTAAAGCAACAATCTTGAACTTTTACTGCTAAAGCAGAAGTAAATTCTGGTAGAACATCTTCTGCAATAAATTGGCCATACCTGTAATTTTCATCTAAATGAAACTGATAAATTCCGACGCGATCGGCTTTGAGAATCTCACGAATATTTTGAGTGACTGCACCGAAAATTGCATCTAAGTTTAAAAATTCTCGAATTTGAGTGACAACTTCAAATAAGGTTTTTTGTTGTTGGAGAGATTGTTGTAGTTGTTGCGCTTTTTCTTGGGATTCTCGATAGAGGCGGGCATTTTCTAAAGAGATGGCAGCTTGGGCTGCTAACATTTGAATTATTTGCAAGCGATCGCTGTTAAATACCCCACTTGTAAGTTGATTTTCTAGGTAAAGAATACCGACTAAATGTCCTTGATGAATAATTGGCGTACATAACACACTTTTGGGCTGGATTGTGTGCATATATTCGCCAATAATTCCGGGAAGATCTGTGATACAGTCATCTATTACAATGGTTTGTTGAGTATTTTTGACGTAATTAATAATTGTTGTGGGAATCTCTTGGTAAGTATCTATTTTTTGTCGGTTAAGTGTGGTTTCTAAATCACCTTGATAACTTCCTTGATGGTTGATTAAAGTCACCGCTTTGACTTGCCAATTACCCTGTTCTTCCGGGAGAATCAAGGCACATTTGTTTGCTCCAGAGTTTTCGATAATAATTTGGGTGAGACTAGCCAAAAGTTGCTCTAATTCAATAGTACTGGAGATAGTTTGAGCAGCTTTGAGGATGGAAGCAAAATTGAGAACATCACTAATGCTGGTGCTGTGAATGGTAGAAATTTGACCGATGGTACCAATATTTTCCACAGGATTTAAGTTGAATCGTTGCTGTTGCAGGATGGGTTTGAGTAATTGGGGATAGCATTTTTCTAGATTGTCAGTTTTAGCTTTTGCTCCCCATCGAGCGTAGCAGTAATATGCTTCTTGCATGTATCCTTGGGCTGCTTTTTCTTTACCCCAATTCAGGTAAAATTTAGCAGCAAGTTCGTTGGCTATGGCTTCTTCTTGGAGATAACCGTTGGCTTGGGCTTCCGCAATGGCATTATCGTAAAGTTCTTGGGCTTGGAGATATTTTCCAACAATTCGCGATCGCTCTGCTTCAACTAGCAAATACTTATGTAAAAAGTTTTGCGAACAACTTTCTGACCAGATTTTGAGTTTGGCTTGATTGGTTTCAATCTGCTGCAACACATCGTTACGCTCTGGTTGTGGCAAACTTAAATAGCGATCGCACAAAATCAAACAACTATAGTAATAGTAACCAGAAGAAGTGGTAAATCCGGCACAAGCATTGAGAAATTTACCAGCTTCCATAACATAGTGAATGTCCGGTTTAAAGCTGTCAATTAAGCAAGCTCGATGCATTTGTAGAATGTAATACGTACCTATTGCTGTATGGGATTTTAATGCTTGAGAACGCTCGACCCAAGCTTGTTCTGTTGTTGCCAAGGTTGGTTGTTGTTCATCTAAAGATTGCGAAAGTTGGTTGACAAAGAAACGGCAGGCTGAAAGAATACTCAGCAAAAAATCATGCTTTAGTTTCTCGCCAATCAGCCAATATTTATCGATGTCCATCGCTATATCTGCGAGGTTTTCACCTTGAAACAGTCGATTAAGAATATTACCGTATAGGTTGTATCCAGCGTGGATGATTTCTCCAGATTCGAGTCCTGCGAGGAACCCTTGATAATTTCTCTGGGCTGCTCCCTGTATTGGCTTTGCCCAAACTTGGATACCACAACTGAATATAAAGCAAGCCCTAGATTGCTGAAATTTACTATTAAGCTTATAGCTTAATTGCAGCGCCAGTTCAGCAAACTCCAGTCCGCGCTGGTACTGACCATGTATCAGTCCAATCAGAAAACCGTAACTGGCATAGGCTTTGATTGATTCAGCAGTGTTACCCTGTTCAATGGATAAACGCACGGCTCTAAAGGTCGCGAAACTGTAGAGATGGAAATCAGAGACAATGTAGGCCGGTGGTTGCAAAATAATCAATAATTCAATGGCGACTCGAACTTCTAAATTCGTTACCGCAGGTAAATCCAACAACGTCGCCAGGGAGCGATTTTTTAAGCTGTCTTCAACAACGGTAAACTCTTGTTGAGCTAATTGTTTCAATGTAGATCTGTCAAAAGTGATGCCCAGACTTTCTAACCCTGACAAACCCGCCTGGATGGATTCTGCAAACTGTCCTTGCAAAGAATACCAATCTACTTTCAAAACATAAATTTTAGCTCTATCGATATTTGAGTTGGCAAATTCCAGTAATATTGACACTGTGTCTTCTAACAACTGAAAATCTCCACTCATCAACGCGGCTTCTGCTAAATTGAAATGCAGATTGAATGCCAGACCATAGGCCGCAGTCTTAGCATCTTTTGTTAACAAATTTATCCCCACTTGTAAGTAACTTTTTGCCGCTTCATAGGCTGTAGAAGCTTTAGCTTTTTGACCCGCACTTAAATTAAGTTCCGCAAGTTGTTTTTTCTCATTTTCATCTGAAAGCAAAAATTTGCCAATGTTGATTTGGTTGACTACATCAAAAATTCTGTCCTCTAATTCTGCCGTTGATAGATTTTTTAGTAGTAGTTTGCCGATGTGGTAGTGAGTTGCTTGTTTTTGAGTTTCGGGAATTAAAGAATAAGCTGCTTGTTGAATGCGATCGTGGAGAAATTTATATACAACAATTTCAGCATTTTCTTGAGTAACAGGCTGATTTTCCGAACCGACAAAAAACTTATAAACTTCACTTTGGGGTAAAATTAATCCATCTTGTAAGGCACTCCACAAACTAGCTGCGGTTTCGATTTTTGATTGTTTAGAAACAATAGCTAATGTTTCTAAATCAAATTGATTGCCGATACATGCAGCTAATTGTAAAATATTTTGAGTTGATTCTGGCAATTTTTGTAATTGTAAAGCCATGAATTCAACGACATCATTGGTGAGCGATCGCTGATTAATTTTTGTGATATCACATTGCCAATAACCTTGCTCGTAATTAAAATAAATCAATCCTTCTTGATGCAATGCTTTAATAAATTGTGTAGCAAAAAATGGATTACCTTGAGTTTTTTGATAAATTAATTGTGAAAGTGGTAAAGCTAGGTTTTCTTTACAATTTAAGGTATCAGATACTAATTGATTTAATTTTAATTGATTGAGTGATTGAAGAATAATTGTATTAACGATCGCACCATTTTTTTGGATTTCATCCAATGTCAACATCAAAGGATGCGCCCTTGATACTTCATTATCTCGATAAGCACCAATCAGAAGTAAATATCGATAATTTGCCTCGCTCATTAAGGATTCCATGAGTTTTAATGAGGCAGAATCAATCCATTGTAGGTCATCTAAAAATATTACCAATGGATGTTCTTTGTTAAGAAATAATTCAATAAATTTTCGCAGTAATAAATTAAATCTATTTTGTACCGCAATACCCGATACTTCTGGCACAGGAGATTGTTTTCCGATAATTAGTTCTAATTCTGGAATAACTTCAATAATTATTTGAGCGTTATCTCCTAATGCTTGAGTAATTTTCCCCCGCCATTGTTGTATTTGTTCGTCGCTTTCTGTGAGTAATTGTCCTATCAAATTGCGAAAAGCTTGTACAAATGCCGAAAAGGGAATATTACGGTTAAATTGGTCAAACTTGCCTTTAATAAAATAACCACGTTGTTTAACAATTGGTTTATGAACTTCATTGACAACCGCTGTTTTGCCAATTCCAGAAAAACCAGCTACCAGCATCATTTCGGTAGCACCATCAGCCACACGGTCAAATGCTTCCAGCAACATTTGAACTTCATTTTCACGACCGTAGAGTTTTTCGGGAATGATAAAGCGATCGCACACATCCCGCCGTCCAATAAGAAAGTTTTCAATCTTACCAGTTTCTTGGAGTTGAGTTAAACAATTTTCTAAATCAGATTTTAGTCCCAATGTACTTTGATAGCGGTCTTCAGCGTTCTTTGCCATCAATTTTGCGATGGTATCAGAAATTACCTGCGGTATTGCTTGATTTTTGACTGGATTTGGCTGTTTAGCAATGTGACAATGTACCAATTCCATCGCATCGTTTGATTTAAATGGTAATTCCCCAGTCAGTAATTCATAGAAAGTGACACCTAAAGAATAAAAATCAGTCCGATAATCAATTAAGCGATTCATTCTCCCCGTTTGTTCTGGAGAAATATAAGCAAGCGTTCCTTCTAAGACATTGGGGTTAATGAGTGTTTGACTTTCCCGTGGCAATAAAGATGCAATACTAAAATCGATTAGCTTTACTTGTTTGGTTGCAGGATTAATTAAAATATTGCTGGGTTTAATATCTTTATGAATAATGCGCTCTTTGTAAAGTATTTCTAAACAATTGCACAGAGCGATCGCTATCTGTAAAAATTCTTGTAAAAAATTGATGTTCTGCTTGCGAATGCCAGCAAAATAATCCTGGAGAGAAATACCTCCAAAATCTTCCATAATCAAGGCATAGCCATTTTCATAAGGTTCCAGACTGTAGGTTTGGATGATTTCGGGGTAGTTGAGATTTTTGGCAATGGTGTATTGATTGCGAAACTCCACAAGTTCGCTAAAGCTAGGATAAGAATTTTTCAACAGTTTGATAATTACGGATGATGAGTCAATCTCTCGCAACGCTCGATAAACCAATGTTCTGGAACCATTGTAAAGTTCTTCAATCAAGCGATATCCCGTAATATAAAGCATCGTACTGAACCTGAAATACCAAATTTAGTATTCCCTAACAAACACAAGATTTCACCATTAGATAGAAACAGTTACATTCATCATGAAACTGCAATAACTATTGCACAGCTTACTGTCCCAACTTTATATTTTTATCAAGCAAGTATCTGCTGATATTTCTGGTACGAAGGAACTCTTAAACCCATCCGTTCAAGTTTTGGGTCTAAAAACATTTTTGAAGTGCAGCTTTAAACCCAGAACTAAAATCTATCTTAATGGAACCCAGCCATTTTCAGAACATACTCCTGTTTCGCGTCTTGGAGGGATACACCAATAATTTTCACCATCAAATATCAAACCTTCTTTGATGTAATTTAACTGAGAAATTGGTTGCCATTCCTTATTTCCTTCCTCGTCATAATATCGATACTGTTCCCCTTTTATTTCCAAACCTTGACCTGTTCCTCCGAGAATATAAAATCCGTCTACAATCACAGGAGATGGTGCTTCCAGCAAAGAAGACTCACAAATTGTTCCTTCACCTTGACAACCTTTTGCGATGTTTCCATCAGTTGATAGGCTATAAACTTTACCATCTTTGAAAAGTAATCCTAAGCCACTGCCATCTTGCAAAATAATGGGATTGGAGAATTTTCCGTTATATTGAACCGAACTTTCAAATTTACCATTAAGCTTAACTATAGTGGTTCCGTCAGGGGCGATCGCTATGGATTGACCAGTTCCATTTCCATTAAGAAAATTAAACAATCGAGTGCCGATAAACGGTAGTTTCTCTTGATGAGAAGCAACCAAAGTTGATTGATTAGTATTTGTCCCCTTTTCAATCGACCAATGCCAAACTACTCGTTCTGTATTAGTGCGATCGGCCATCGTCGCTGAAATCCATAAAAGTTCTCCAGCTTTGTTGGTAAACTCAAATCGACAAGCTCCCACACCCGTCCCCGAACAGTCTTTAACCTCTTCATACCCGAAATCAAATAATTCTTTCACAGAAGTATCTTGGAGATTAGGAGAATCGCCCTGTAAATTTGGTTGCCAACCTTGTTGAATCACTAGTTCTCGCGCTTTTTGATATGGCATACCTTCTTTGAGATCTAGCTTGCTCACTGCATTGGCAGAATTTTTAGTTCTAGATGGGAGGTTCTGGACTTGATTGGCTTTTGTTGGAGAGGTTTCTTTTGCTTGGCCTCCAGTAGTTTGAATTGGAGTGTAATTATTAACACGATTATCTGGCTGCACATTGGGAGTTGCAAAACCCGCGCATCCACTGGCGATCGCTCCCAATAAACTTGTAAAAATAGCTACCCTTAGTACATACCCACATAATTTATTGTTTTTCAACATCAGTTACAACCTATGAAGTGATACATATAATTAATATTATTTTACGCAATTTTACATACTCATTTTTTGTGTGACCAACAGGCAAGAGGGAACAGCAAGCGAAAGCCCGTAGGGACTTCCAAGTAAAAAAATATTCCATTACTATTGTTGACTGTTGGCGGTTCACAGTTAACAGTCAACACATTAAGATTTTCTCTCACCCCAGTTCAAATTCAGTGCTGCTAAAATTGTGTTTCTTGCATAACACAGAACCAGAAACACAAAACGATTATGGAAAATTAGATTTGCAAATGTAGATTAAATAAGATGTAAAACTTGGCTTAAATACCATCTAATGAAAAAAATTATCTTCACTACAGCATTAACTGGCTTGCTTTCACTTTCCTTTACAGCCAACCAAGACTTAATTTTAGCTCAGCCTGCAAAAGTAGCACAAACTCAAAACACAATCATAGCTCTTACCAAAGTGGGACTAGGAAAAATTTGTCCTGGTATGTCCGAACAACAAGTACGCAGCATTCTGGGAAAACCCATTAGCACTAAAACTCAATTTAGCGAGGGAGTTGGCGACAATATCCGAACGCTTCAATACTCAAATATTTCCATATCTCTAGTTCCCTATGTAAACAAGCCGAAAAATTTCTTTGTTTACCACTTTGTTACCCGCAGTCCTAAATTCCCAACTCCAACGGGTGTAAAAGTTGGCGATTCGCAATCCCAGGTAATTAAGCTTTACGGCAAACCTTATATATCGAAAGAAGGTAAAATTACCTTTTTAGGATATGTAGTTGGAAGTCAAGATAGCGCTGCTGCATTCACCTTCCATATCGAAGCTGGGAAAGTCACGCAAATTGAGTATAGCGAGCAGTTAACCTAAGTTGTGTATTGAAAATAGGGAACAGGGAACAGGAAACAGGGAACAGGAAATTTTCGTGTTGGCTGTTCACCGTTGATGGTTGATAGTTAAAAACTTTACTAACTATGTTGACTGTCAACCGTTAACAATCAACATTTTAATCAAACATAAAAAAAATCGGAGGAAATCCAAAGCAACCTCCGCTTTTATGAATCAAAGACTATATTGTTATGGTGGCATATCATATCCAATAATCCCCATCCATCAGGAATATATTTTACTCTCTCGAAAGGTAGAGATGAATTAATTCTGCATTGCCCGAAATCCTTACTCTTTTATAACCCTGTTGCCTGTTGCCTATTGCCTGCCTATACAGATCGAATCATTAATCAAATTAGACTGCTGTAGAGTATTCATGCTTGCAAACATCCTCTGATATCATGTCCGGTTGAAGACTTATCATTAGGACTGACGCGGGGACGGGGAGACGCAAAGACGCGGAGAATTTTTTTGATAAGTGATTAGGCGGACATGATATGAGAATCAGTGAATTTATCTTTTGGCCTTGCTGAGGAGATGATCGAGGTTGACGCAAAGACGCGGGGACACACCAGACGCACGGATTATGGTTGATTCCAAAATCATCCCGCAATTATGCACCATCTATCTTTTAAATTCACACATCCTTTGTTTTACGTAAATCTTTCCAAAGATAGTGTTTTTAATCGCTACTTTCAGAAACTATGTATTCAGATATATTTTCAAAACAGCATATAAAATTCATTGGAGTTTAACAAGTATAAATACATAAATACTACAAAAAATATAATTTTATTTTGACCGCAGCCAGTGATGATAGCGCGTTAATACTTCAGAAAAAAATGATGCCTGCTTTGCCTCTCAACAGTCAAAATCTTCCTTACCCCGACCCCATACACCCCATCATTGTCCACTTTGTGATTGCGATGGTGTTTTTTTCATTTTTCTGCGATGTAGTGGGTTACTTTACCCATAATGCGCGTTTGTTTGAAGTCAGTTTTTGGAATATGTTTGTGGCTTCAGTGGCTATTTTTTTCGCAGTTATCTTTGGTCAGTTTGAAGCAGGTTTGGCAAACAATTATCAAGCAGTCCAGCCAACACTAAATTTTCACACGATTATGGGTTGGTCGTTAGCTGTGATTATAGCTAGTATTACAGCTTGGCGTTTTGTGATTCGTAATCGCAATTCCTTAAAGATACCCCCAGCTTATCTTGGTGTAGCAACTTTTTTGATTTGTCTAGTCTTCTTGCAAGTATACCTGGGAAGCAAACTATTTTGGGTATACGGGTTGCATGTCGAACCTGTTGTGGAAGCAACCAAGCAGGGGGTTTGGCAATGAATTCGCAGCTAATCGAACAATTAAGATTAAGGTTAGGCGCTAACGGATTACCTTACGAAATTCCTATACACCCGCAATTAGTACATTTAACATTGGGCTTGTTTATTATCGCCATCTTATTTGATATCGCAGGAGCATTTTTTCATTTAGGGCGACCAATTTTCAAATTTCTCGGTCTACCTGCAATCCGTTCTGGCTTCTTCGATGTTGGCTGGTACAACCTAATAGCAGCGGCCGTTGTGACATTTTTCACCGTTGCATTTGGTTTTTTCGAGTTACTGCTAGCAAATCCACCAGTAAATCAAAAGAGTGATTGGGGTTTGAGTCCTGGTTGGACAATGCTACTACATGGTTTAGGTGGTGTTTTGTTATTGGGAATGTTTGTTGGTATGACTGTATGGAGAGGTTTTCAACGCGATCGCTGGCGCAAAAATGCTTCACGACAAGTACAGTGGAGTTACTTATTAGTAGGTATTGTAATGTTAGGTATTTTATATGTCCACGGAACTTTAGGGGCACAACTAGGCGAGGAGTTCGGAATTCACGTGACGGCGGCCAAATTAATCCAACAGAGTACAAATCGAAATTTGTATTAGTTATTAGTTATTAGTCATTAGTCATTAGTCATCTTTGAAGCTATGGAAAGAAATAAAGCTAAATTTAATTTTGATATGTCAATTGACAATTAAATAATTCAACAATGATTTATCGAATTTTATGGTGAAATTTTTAGAATATTTACTAATAGCTGGATGTATAGCATTGTTGCTAGTTATCAGCCATTGGATTGGGCAGCAAGCATATTCTTGGATGCCTGTGGAAGCTACAGCGGAAGCACAAAAGGTAGATAGTTTATTTAGCTTTTTAGTCTCAGTTGGAGCCTTCATCTTTCTTGCCCTTGTGGGTATGATGATTTATTCAATGCTGTTTTTTCGCGCACCAAAGGAAGACTACACAGAAGGGCATCCATCTAGAGGTGATGTGAGATTAGAAATTCTCTGGACAGTAACCCCAACTTTGTTAGTAATGTGGATTGCTTTCCAAGGATTCAATATTTATCGGCAATTGGATATTTTGGGTTTAAAGCAAATTGTTCATTTGCATACACCTGTAGAATCTGCAACAGCCTACGCCGCAGAAATCAGCCCAGGCGCAGCCCCCCTCAAGCAACCAGCTGATGAAACAATTGAAGTTTTTGTCAAGCAGTGGGATTGGTCTTTCCGCTATCCAAATAATATTAATAGTCAGGAATTACACCTGCCAGTGAATCGCCGTACTCGTCTCAATATGCACGCCCAGGAGGTGATTCACGGTTTTTACGTCCCGGAATTTCGCTTAAAGCAAGATATTATTCCTGGACGAGACATTGACCTTGTGGTCACACCCATTCGTGTTGGTAAATATCAACTCAAAGATTCTCAATTTAGCGGTACTTACTTTTCTTTGATGGATGCGGATGTATATGTGGAACCAATTGAAAAATATAACCAATGGCTTACTCAAGTAACTAATCAACCAATGACTATCAAAAATCAGGCTGTTGCTGAATATAGCCAACCGCCGAAGACATTATTTAAAACTAGCTGGTACACTGTCGCACCTGCTGAATCTAGTATTGCTAATCAAAGGAAAGTCAGTAATGACACATGATAATGTTTCTAATTTGGAGAATTCTCCAAACCAGACAGTTGACAACTGGCGACAATATTTCAGCTTTAGCACCGACCATAAAGTTATCGGTGTTCAGTACATAATAACAACTTTCATTTTCTTTCTAATTGGCGGGTTGTTGGCAATGCTGATTCGTGCCGAACTCCTCACCCCGCAATTAAATGTAGTCGATCGCCCCCTCTACAACAGCTTATTTTCTATGCACGGGACAATCATGATTTTTCTGTGGATTATCCCGTTCAATGCAGGTATTTCTAATTACCTAGTACCCCTAATGATTGGAGCGCGAGATATGGCGTTTCCCCTACTCAACGCCATTTCTTTTTGGATTATTCCACCAGCCGGTATTTTTTTACTGTCTAGCTTTTTGTTACCCAACGGCCCTGCAAAAGCTGGTTGGTGGTCTTATCCACCTGTTAGTCTGCAATTTCCTCCCGACCAACCAATTAATGGTCAATTCTTTTGGATTGTCAGTTTAGTATTGATTGGCATTTCTTCCATTATGGGAGCAGTTAATTTTATAACTACAATTTTTTGGATGCGCGCCCCAGGAATGACATTTTTTCGGATGCCTGTATTTGTTTGGTCAGTCCTTAGTGCCCAGTTATTGCAGCTGATTAACTTGCCTTTCTTAACTGGTGCATTGGTATTACTATTATTTGACCTAGCTTTCGGAACCCAATTTTTCAAACCTTTAGAAAATGGCGACCCAATAATTTATCAACATCTTTTCTGGTTTTACTCCCATCCAGCAGTTTACATCATGGCACTGCCAGCCTTTGGGATTTTTGCAGAAGTTCTACCCGCATTTTCCCGGAATCCTTTATTTGGCTATCGTTCCTTAGCCCTTGCTTCCCTGGGCATTGCCTTAGTGAGCATTTTTGTTTGGGTGCATCACATGTTCACCAGCGCTACCCCTGGTTGGATGCGAATGACTTTTATGGTGACATCAATGTTGGTGGCTGTGCCCACTGGTGTCAAAGCATTTGGCTGGACTGCCACAGTTTGGAAAAGTAAGCTACACCTAGAGACACCGATGTTGTTTGCAATGGGCGGTGCAGCAATGTTTATTTTTGGTGGTGTTACTGGTGTCATGCTTGCCGCCACACCTTTCGATATTCATGTTAATAATACTTACTTTGTAGTAGGGCACTTTCATTACATTGTCTTCAACACAATTACGATGGCAATTTTCGCAGCCATTTACTTTTGGTTTCCCAAGATTACTGGACGAATGTATGCTGAAGGCTGGGGTAAATTGCATTTCTTATTAACTTTTATTGGTGCTAACCTGACTTTCTTTCCCATGCACCCACTAGGTTTACAGGGAATGTTGCGCCGCATCTCCTCCTACGACCCACAGTATCAAGGATGGAATATTATCTCCAGTCTGGGAAGCTTCTTACTAGGAGTATCCGTATTGCCTTTCATTGCTAATATGGTGGGTTCCTGTTTATACGGCCCAAAAGCAGTAAATAATCCTTGGCACGCCACTGGACTGGAATGGACAACCACCTCACCACCACCGCGAGATAACTTTGACAATATTCCAGTTGTGAAAAGACCCCCTTATGACTACGGCGATCCCAAATACTCTGTGATTGAAAATTCTGACAATGGGGGATAGGGGTGGGGAGATGGGGAGATGGGGGGATGGGGAGATGGGGAGATGGGGAGATAGGGGGATGGGGAGATGGGGGGATGGGGAGATGGGGGGACGCCCTGACGCGGGGAATACAATGACTAATGACCAATGACTAATGACTAATTTATGACCCGTCGTATTATTCATATAGATGAAAGTCCTATTCGTTTTGAACGATGGCGGCGATATTTACCAAGTTGGTTGCAACGTTTTTTGCCAAGTGGTGGCGGAAATGTGGAAGACCATCATGGTAAAGGGATGTTTGGGTTTAGTGTATTTTTGCTGTCAGAAAGCTTAGTTTTTGTGAGTTTTATATTTACATACGTGGCTTTGAGATTGACGCATTCCAAAAATTGGCTACCGCCTGGTGTTTCAGGGGTGGAATTGTCTAATTTTGTTATTATTAATACGGTGGTTTTGCTCTCTAGTAGCTTTGTGATTCAACCAGCCGAAAATGCTCTCAAGGATGGCAGATTAAACAGATTTCGGTGGCTTTGGTTGATGGCGATCGCAATGGGAACTTACTTCTTAATTGGTCAATTAATTGAGTGGAGTAAACTGGATTTTGGATTAACTACAGGACTATTAGGTGCAACATTTTTCTTATTAACCGGTTTTCATGGTCTACACGTTCTCGCTGGTGTAATTCTCCAGATAATTATGCTCATGCGCTCATTTATTCGGGGTAATTATAACAAAGGTCACTTTGGCGTCAGTGCAGCTACTTTGTTTTGGCATTTTGTTGACATAGTGTGGGTATTTTTATTTTCGCTGCTTTATTTGTGGCGAGTATAAAAATATTAAAATAATCAAAGTTTTTCAGGAGTAAATTTATGAAATTATTAGCACAAGAATTACCATCTCCAAGAGCAATTCAAGAAACTCCCTCGCCTGCTATCAATAAAGATCCACTGATTGCGCGTAACTTACAAAAAGAACAGTATGTGGGTATTTTCGGGCTAGCGATCGCTTTAATTGCTGCTGTCGGATTTTTGAGCCGCAGAATTGAATACGCCATTATATTCGCCATGATTCTGAGTGCCATTCTCATTGCTTTCTTTTTATTTGTATAGCGAATTGATCATTAGTCATTAGTCATTGGTCATTAGTCATTGGTTATTCCCCGCGTCCCCCCATCTCCCCATCCCCCCACCTCCCCATCTCCCCATCTCCCCATCCCCTCATCTCCCCATCCCCTCATCTCCCCACCTTATGAACAGCCAAGTTTATCAAACTATAATTCTCGGCGGTGGTTTTACCGGATTATTTACGGCATTAAATCTTGCTTCCGAACATTATCCTCGTTCTGTGATTTTGATTGATAAAGAAGAACGTTTCTGTTTTAAGCCGTTGCTGTATGAATATTTTGATGGCGAAATGAATAGCTTTCAAGTAGTACCGCGTTTTTCGGAATTACTTCGAGGTAGCGGTGTTATCTTTGTTCAAGATACAGTGGAGTCAATAGATTTGCATCAACAGCAAGTCCAATTAGCTTCGGGTAACTCCTACAAATACAGTAACTTAGTATTAGCTTTAGGCAGTGTTACTGGCTATCATAGCGTTAAAGGTGCAAAAGAAAATGCCTTTGCTTTCTGGACACAAGCAGATGCGATCGCTCTCGATCGCCATTTACGCGGATGTTTCCAAAAGGCAATTAAAATTGAAGATCCAGAACTACGTCAAAAATTATTAACAGTAGTTGTAGTTGGTGGTGGTGCTTCTGGTGTGGAAATGGCAGCTACTTTAGCAGATTTTCTACCTCATTGGTATGGTGCTTTGGGAGGAAATGCAACTGAAATTCGTGTGATTATGCTCAATCACGGACAAAAAATTCTCGATGGCGATATTAACGATCCGCTACGCCCAATTGCTGAACAAGAATTAAAAAAACGCACTGTACCAATTGAAATTATCACAGAGGCAGAAGCTACTGCTGTTAGTCAGAATGCTGTTGAATATAAAACTAACAATCAAGTCAAGATACTGCCGACACACACCACAATCTGGACGGCTGGTACTTCTGTCCATCCATTAATTCAAAATTTACCAATTCCTCAAGAACATCGAGACCATCACCATCGTCTCTTAGTTACTTCTAATATGCAATTACTGGATTTTCCAGAAGTTTTTGCAGGTGGTGACTGTGCGGCTGTTCGCGATAATTCCTTACCACCAACAGCCCAAGTAGCTTATCAACAAGGAGCTAATATTGCCAGAAATTTGAAAGCGATGGCAATAGGAGAAGACCCCAAACCTGTTGGGATAAATATCCGAGGAACTCTCTTAAAATTAGGATTAAATGATGCTGCTGCTAACTTATTCAATGTTTTTGAAGTTGTAGGTGAACCAGCACATTTAATTCGTCAAGGCACTTATTTAACATTATTGCCAACCCCGGTTCATGACTTCAAAGCTACAACTGAATGGCTAGATGAAGAGATTTTTCATAACCACCTAGACACCCACAAGACTGGTAAAAAAGTAGTACAGGCAGTAGAGTTAATTGGTGCAGGAGTCGTTAGTGTATTAGTTGCAAGGAAATTACTCCGAATGTTAGGAGAAAAAGAAAAAACCGAATAGCAAGTAGGGAATTGGCAATGGAAAAGAGTTTTTTGCAAGCCTGATATTCAATTGTGAAGAAAAAGATAATTCATTGATGAATATGCTTCTTTATAACAGTTTGCCTTGAGTTTAGCCTCAGGAATTGCGAGCCTCCAGGGTGTTGAAAACTGTTATAAATTTTAGAAATTGGATGATGAATTATCCTTTTCAACATAACCTAGTGATATCAGTGAGTATTTGCCAGCATAAATGAATAAAGCCATCCGTTCGTCAGCCCTTACCCGTACACGTTTGATTGAAGCCGCCTCACAGGTATTTGCTAGTTTAGGTGTTCAGGGAGCAACTACCCGTGAAATAGCTCGTGTTGCTGGCGTGAATGAAGTGACTTTATTTCGCCACTTTACTAGCAAAGAACAACTTTTGGGAGCAGTAATCGAAAATGTTTTAGCACTCCAGATAGAATCCCTTGCACATCCCGAAGCATGGACGCAGGATTTGAAAATTGATTTAGAACGGTATGCCCAACTTTACAATACTATGTTAGAGTCACATGAAGACTTAATTCGTACCTTCATTGGAGAAGCCAAGCGTCATCCAGAGGCCGCCAGACAAGTGATTCAAGAAGCTGCCAAGCCATTAGGGGAAAAACTAGTAGCTTACTTACAATGTGGTCAAAGACGAGGTATTGTCAGAGCAGATATCGATCCGTTTCCAGCAGTTGATATGTTTACAGGAATGTTGTTAGCGGGAATGCTATGTCGTACTGCAAAATTCAATCAAGCTAACTATAGCTGTGAGCGCTATATTGAAACTTGTGTAGATATTTTTGTGCGTGGTATCAGTATTACTCCACTCTAATAAAGCTTTGATAAGTACCTCAAAAAGTTGCAATTTGCTGTAAGTATGTAATGTAACAGCAATTCTTGTAAATTTTCTCAGGATTATGTCTATAAAGGGATTGTCAAAATTAAATCTAATATTTTCTAATTGAAGAATTAAGTATTATGTCTAATAATTTTTAGGTATTGTTGAATTTAGATAGCTTGTTTGTGAAATTTATGGTTAATATCTAATGAACGGTGGAAATGTCTGAAAATTTTTGTTTTTAATGCGTGTCGATTCTTGGTGGAGTAGCTATTAGGAGTAATTATGACAGCCATTAATAATATTTCAATAAAAAACAAACAATCTGTAAACCTTGTAATTACTTTATTTGTTTGGTTACTATATCTGTTCTTCCTACCTTATATTTATGCTTCATTCCACATATTTTCAATCTTATTTATGCTTTTTCCTGGAGTCTATCTTCTTTGTTTATTGGCACAATTTATGCATGAATGTTGGCATGAATATTTACCCGGTATTGACAATAAGCTTTTTTACTTAATATTATCTTGGGTGATTTTTCTTGAGCCACAAATTTTTGACATAGTACATCCTTATCATCATTCCCAAGTAAATACTTACAAAGATATAGAGTTTCATCCTTTAGGTGAAATTAAAAATAAACCATTACGAATTATCTACAACTTTTTAGAAATATGTTTTGGAAACATCTTTGTTATACTCGTGACTAGTTTCAAAATATCCAGGCATCCGACACTCAAACATGTGTATTCTTATAAAAAATTCATAGTTTCGATTTTGATGTGGATTATTATTTGGGGAGGAATTGGATACACTTCGCATTTAATATTAGGAGTAAGCACAAGTCAAATTGTAATTTCTTATTTTCTTACCTGTTGGATGGGTTCTTTTATGGTTCATCATTGTGAATTAATAGAGCATGGAAATTTAATTGTAGAGGGAGACTTGAAAGAACGTAACTTACAAACTAGAAACTTGAAACCTTGCGGTATCATAGAAAGATTTTTTCTATTTATTACCCATAATCATTGTCTAGAACATTCGTTACATCATTCGATGTCTAATCTTTACACTCGACCATTTCCCCAAGCATATGTCCTACCAGAAAAAACAGTATATATTTCATTTGGTGAATATTTAGTAATCCTCAAAGATATGCTTACAGGTAAATGCGTAGTTGTTAATCCTAAATAATTGCTTGCAAGGCTAGTAGTTCGCCAAGTTCACTTGGCGGGGGAAAGGGGAAGGGGTAAAGGGTAAAGGATTTAAAACTTTTTCCCTTTCCCCTTTCCCCTTTCCCCAGCCCTCATCCAGCAAAGTTGACTTGCCAGAACACTAGGGTGGCACTGCTGTGCTACCCTAACTTCGTTGTTGGTTATTGGTGTTAGTTTTCTTGTCCGGTTGGTCGGATCAAAATTTCGTTGACATTAACGTGTGGTGGTTGAGTGACAGCATAAACGATCGCAGCAGCGATGTCTTCACTTTGCAGAGGTGTGATGGATTTGCGTCGTTCTTGGATACGTTGTTTGCTAACGGGATCGGTAATATGGTCATCAATACCTGTATCAACTAAGCCAGGTTCGATGATGGTGACGCGAATATTATCCTTGTAGACTTCTTGACGCAGTGCTTCCGAAAGAGCATTTACACCCCATTTGGTGGCGTTGTAAACACCTACACCAGCTCGCGCTGTCCGCCCTGCAACCGAGGAAATGTTAACTATATGCCCCGCTTGTTGCTGTTTCAAAATGGGCAAAGCTGCATGAGTCACATATAACAACCCTAGAACATTGATATCAAAAGAGCGCCGCCAATCTGCTGGATTTCCGGTCTCAATAGTACCGAGCAAAGCAATACCAGCATTATTAACTACAATATCTACCCGACCGAACTCTGCATTGGCCTTGCTCACCAAGTTATTTGCCTGTGTCTCGTCAGTAATATCAGTGACAACAGCTAGTGCCTGACCACCACTCGCTTGGATACGTTCTGCCAATGCCTCAAGAAGTTCACCACGCCTAGCAGCCAGAACTACTTTTGCTCCTTCTGCCGCTAAGGCGATGGCCGTCGCTTCCCCAATTCCCGAAGAAGCACCCGTAATAATTGCTACTTTTTCTTGTAATTTACCAGTCATTTGTCATTTTCCTTAGTGATAGTGATTGGGCATTGGGCATTGGGCATTGGGCATTGGGCATTGGGCATGGGGCATTGGGCATTGGGGAGACAAGGGGAATAAATTCTACTGACTTACCAGTCATCAGTCATCAGTCATCAGTCATCAGTCATCAGTCATCAGTCATTCCTTCCTTAATCTCAAAACAGATGCCATTGCTGCCGCACATAGTACTAGGGCGGCAAAACGAAAAGTTCCTTGGAAGCCGATAACGATCGCTTCTGGAGGAGCAACGGATACATCTGCACCCCCAGCCATAGTGGCGATTAAGCCTCCAAATACTGCCCCAAACAGCGAAACTCCGACGGTGTTACCTGAGGTGCGCGATAAAGACAACAACCCAGAACCAATTCCCAGCCGCTCGCGAGGCACTGTTCCCATGACGGCGCTGTTGTTGGGGGATTGAAATAAACCCAGTCCTATACCGTAAATAAAATAACGGGAGATATAGCCTACTTCAGTGATTTGGGCATCAAAGGTGCTAATTCCCAAACAGCCGCCAATCATCAACCCCAACCCAATTGAGCTAATTAATTGAGTGCCAAAGCGGTCTGCAAGTGTACCAGCTAAGGGGGCAACGAACCCACTCAGTATGGGGGATACTGCTAGTAGTAGCCCTACTTTTGCTGTGGGATATTGCTTTACTCCCTGCAAAAAGAATGGCACGATTAGTAGAGAACCACCAATGACGGTGAAGGCTAGCCAGCCACTGAGCAAACTCATACTCAATTGAAGATTGCGAAACAAGTGCAGTTCGAGTAGTGGTTGCTCTATTAGCATTTCAACTACCAAAAAAGTCGTCAAACTAATGGCGGCGATCGCTAGTAATATCAATGCATTAATACTACTAAAACCAAGGCTTTGACCTAGTGTCATACCTAAGCCAAAACTACCCAAAGTCAATAAAGCCAGCATTGCTCCAAAAGGGTCAAATTTCTGTTTACCCTCAATGACTACAGAAGGTGGCACTACGCGAGCAACTAAAAAACTAGCTACGATCCCCAGGGGTACATTGACCAAAAATATACTATGCCAGCCCGACCAACCCAGCAGTAGTCCGCCAGCCGAAGGGCCAAAAGCAATACCCAATGACACCACGCTACCGATGATACCCACAGCCCGACCTCGTTCGGAAGAGGGAAAAACTTCTGTAATAATTGCCAAACCAAGGCCAGAGATAAACACAGCACCTAATCCTTGGAGTGCCCGAAAGCCGATTAACCACTCGATACCAGGTGCAAGACCACACAACAACGAACTGAAAGTGAATAAAATCAGTCCGCCTTGATATAACGACTTCTTGCCCCACATATCCCCCAGCCTGGTTGCTGCCAACACTAAACCGGAACTAACCAACTGGTAACTCAATACAGCCCATTGAGTTATGGGAAAAGTGGTGTCAAAAGCTTCTACCAATGTGGGTAAAGCAACATTGATAATGCCCACATCCAAGGTAGACATGAATACCCCAAGTCCTACACCAACTAAAACCCAATTTTTTTGAGAGCTTGACAAAGCCAGAGGTTGTGCTTGCAATTTTGCCAACTTTTACTTTCCGCCTTTAACTTTACGATTATCAATAGTTTGCATACGTATATTCATTGTAGGTTGTTACCATTACTGCCAAAGTTAGGGAACTGCAAAAATAACACGTGGTGGTTGACTGTTGACCGTTGACGGTTCACAGTTAACAGTTTTTAGTTGTAAGTCTACTAAAATACGTTAAATTGATAGACTTAGTGTATTTTATGCTAAAGTTGAAGCCACACAACATTCAACTGACATCAAAATCAGGAATGCGGGAAAAACTTTTTGATTTGCTGAAATTATGCAGAGATTTGAGTTCTGATATTGTGATGTCCTGCCATTGACCGGGTTGTAAGTCATTTAATTCTAAGTGGGCGATGCTGACCCTAACCAATCGCAAAGTCGGAAACCCCACAGCCGCAGTCATGCGGCGCACTTGGCGGTTTTTTCCCTCAGTCAAGGTCATTTCCAGCCAAGCTGTTGGTACATTTTTACGAAATCTAATTGGTGGGTTGCGTTCTGGTAGCTGTGGTTCTGCTGGTAATAGCCTAACTTCTGCTGGCTGAGTGCGGTAATCTTGAATTTCCACACCTGTTTGTAATCTTTTTATGGCCTCTGCATCGGGAATTCGTTCTACTTGTACCCAATAGGTACGTTTATGAGCAAAACGGGGATGGGCGAGGCGATGTTGCAATTGTCCGTCGCTGGTTAGTAACAATAAACCTTCGCTGTCCCAATCTAAGCGTCCCACAGGATAGACATCAGGCACATCAATATAATCTTTGAGAGTGCTATGTGTGGGAGTTTCTTTTGTAAATTGACTGAGAACTCCGTATGGTTTGTAAAAAATAATATATCGATGGTGATTGGTCATTAGTTATTAGTTATTAATTATTTTGTGCGTTCCTTTTATTTTGTCCAATCACCACTGTGTTGATAGCGATCGCCACTTTCAATAAAATAAATATTACACCTGATTTTACCTAACGCACCATATTATATAGCGGTGCGTCACCTCTGAGTGTCTAACGCACCCCACTTAAGATTTACTAACCTTACTAAAGATAAAACCAGTTAAAAATAGACCTGGAATAGTCGATTGTATATATTCTATTATCGTGGAAGTTAATCCCATGAGAACCAAGGTAATAGGCATTTTCAGCATTATTTATACCACCAGTACCATTAAATAAATTAACATATATATAACCTCCAAATACAGCCTGACTTTGAGATAAAGTCAAGTTGTTTATAAATACCTCCAAATCAGTAGGATGGCAATAACAAATTATTATTTTAGCCATTGTTTTAATTTATCCATTACAAAAAAATACTTTCGATTTTAAAAATTTATCAACAATAATTTCGGAGTAAGTCGTCAGAATTCAGTATGAATTTGAGTTAACAAACAACACGAAAAAATATCCAAATTAAATGTGCCACAGCTTATTATTGATATCAGCAGTAAACTTCTTTAACTAGGCGTCCATCTTCTATATAAATGATTCTATCAGATATATCTAAAATTCTATTGTCATGGGTAACCATTAAAATTGCTGAATTTTGCTCTTTAGCTAATAATTGCATGAGATTCACAATATCTCGACCTGATTTACTATCTAATGCTGCGGTAGGTTCATCAGCCAGAATTAATTTTGGATGCTTTACTAAAGCACGAGCAATTGCTACTCGTTGCTTTTGACCACCAGAAAGTTCGCATGGATAGTAATTAGTTCGATTCCCCAATTGAACAGCTTGAAGCATAGCTTCTGCTTTTTTTTCAGCTTCGGAATTAGACATATTATTGTCTAATTCAAGTAGCATTTGAACATTTTGCTGAGCCGTTAAGAAATTTAGTAAGTTATGGGACTGAAAAATATAGCCAATATGACGACGTATTTCTCCCAATTGTTCATTACTAGCGCCATAAAGTTCTTGATTAAGAAATTTTATGCTTCCTTTTTGAATGGAACGTAACCCACCAATTAAACTTAGTAATGTTGTTTTACCCGAACCTGAAGGGCCAGTCATAGTGACAATTTCGCCATATTTAATATTGAGGTTGATGTTAAATAAAATTTGGCTTTTTAAGATTTGTTTGCCAAAGTAGTGATTGAGGTTTTTGATGCTAATAATAAAGTCTGACATAGGTGGTTAGGAGTTGATTATTGACTGCGAACAGTCTTCTATGACATATTTTTTATTGATAAATACCTTACAGATGACTAAAAAAATCTGCTGGATCTATCTTTCGCAATTTTTTTGTAGATATAAACCCAGATGCTAAGCACATTAAAATTATAAAAAACAATACCATAGCTGCTTTGTCTAAGCTCATAGTAATTGGTAAATTAGTAACACTTTTGGCTACATCATACAAACCTATAGATATGGCAAACCCAGGTATGTAACCAAAAGATGCTAAGATTAAAGCCTGTTGAAAAACTACAATGAGTAGATATTGATTTTTAAAACCCATTGCTTTGAGGGTGGCATATTCCACTAAATGACTAGCGATATTACTATAAAGAATTTGATAGACGACTACTACACCAACAACAAATACCATAGTCACCATCAATTGAAATACAAATCCAATAGGCGCTCTGAGCGTCCAATAATTTTTCTCTAAATTAATAAAATCCTGGCGTGTAATCGCTATCACGTCTTTAGGTAATTTAGCAGATAAAATAGCCAAAACTTTTTGGGGGTTAGCATCGGGTTTGAGATTAATTGAGCCTATATCTACATTTTGTGCTGAACGACCTTCAAATATTTGGAAAAATGTAGAAGCACTCACAATTAAATTGCCATCAACTCCAAAGGATGGGCCGAGACTAAATAATCCACCCACTTTTACTTTGTAACCAATTGGTGAAGTATAGTTAAATATTTCCAGCGTCACAGGTTTTCCTAGTTCAAAATCTTGAGGAATTGGCCCAAATTGTGACCGAGATTTACTATCAAATAAAACTATGTTAGGTAATTGTAATAATTTGTGGTTTTTTTGAATATCTGGCAATGTTAAAATTTGTTGATTTGGATCGAAACCAAGTACATATATAGGAAACTTTATGCCATTAGTTAAATTTTTTAGTTTAGCAAACTGCATATATAAGGGATTAACTGATTCTATCCCGTCGCATCCTAATATTTGATATAAATACCAACGTGGAAAGCTTTGATTGAAAGTCAACGATTGATATTGATTACTGATGATAAATAAATCGCCTTTGAGATTGTTATGTAACTGCGTAGCACTAGTGTATAAAGCGTCTTGAAAACCAACTTGGATAAACATCATTACTGCAATAAAAGCAATTCCAGTGGAAGCCACAAAAAAGCGAGCTTTTTGTCGAGCTAGCTGTAACCAAGCCAGAGATATATTAAGAATCATTTGATAAACCTAAAGTGATACACAAATCAACCTCGATCTATAGATTTAAATATCAATGCGTACCTGTACCTGTAAATTAGTAAGAGCGGTGATTTGTTTGTTATCTTTCATATTATTGATGCGAATTTTTACCTGAATTACTTTGTTGTCTGTATCGGCTTGCAAATTATTAAACATATTTTGTTGCTCGACTTGCAGACCAATATCTGTGACTGTTCCTCGTAATTCCTTTGGTAAAGCATCACTAGTAATCACGACTGACTGACCTAGACGTACTTTTTTAATATCAGTTTCATAAACTTCTGCTATTGCATACATCTGTTGTGTACGACCCAAGTCAGCTATTCCCGCACTACCAATAATTTCTCCAGGACGAGTATTAATTTTCAGAATTTGCCCAGCTATGGGCGATCGCACAGAACTTAAATCCAATTCAACCTGGGCTTGTTTGACTGAAGCTTTGACACTTTCGACATTAGCTTGTGCTGCTTGCACATCGGTAGAACGCACTTCTGTAATACTTGCAAACTTGGCTTTGGCCTCTATCAACTGCTGTTGAATAGTTTTTACAATTCGATTCTCGGAAGCCTTAGCTTCGTTATACTGCTGTTGAAGAACTTCGACTCGCAAACGCCTAGTCTCTGACTCAGAAGCAGAAATAGCACCCACTTTGTATAAGTGCTGATAACGCTGATTTTCGCTTTCAGCATTACGCAATTCTGCTTCTAGGCGAGCAGTTGTAGCTTGTTGTGCAGACATGGCTCCCAACAAATCAGCTTGTAGGCGAGTAATTGTTGCTTGCTGTGCAGATATGTCTCCAACTTTGGCACCCGCTTTTACTTGATTGAGATTAGCTTGCGCTACTAATACTTGTTTTTGTGCTTTTTCTAAAGCTGCAAGACGTGGATAATAACTATCAAGAACAGCAATTATTTGTCCCTCATGCACCCAACTTCCTGGTTTAACAAAAAGTTTCCCCACTCGAACGCCGCCTTGAAAATTAGGTGCAGATAAACGAATAACTTCTCCTTCAGGTTCCAAAGATCCTAAAGCAGTAACAGCAGTTATTGTGGGAGAATCACTAGGAACAGATGAGTCTAATTTAGAGGTCAACTGAAATCGTGAAAAACTGTAGAAAGAAAGTGTAATAGGAACTACAGCCATAGCAGCTGTCAACATTATCAAATACCAATTTATAGGTTTTGTTAATGGCTGCCTTTGTTTGTATACCATAATTATTTTTTCCAAGTTAGTGTGCAAAGCTTTTGCATTCAAATCACGCCAACAGTTACAGCAGAATTGAAAAGTCAAACAAATTTGATATAGCAGTTTTAAATGAGAAAGTGAAATCTTGTGTAGAAGCTGTTGACTGTTAACAGTTCACAGTCAACAATCAACAGTCACCACTGATATTTTTCACAATTCAAATAGGATTGCTATATCTGGCTTTGTTCCCTAAAATTGATACTTCACTCAGTGAAAATCAAAAATATTTAACTCGCATTAGTCAAACTTACAACTTCTGGTGTTCCTATAGGTAACATGATGACGAAATTAATAGTTAATCTTGAAAAATCAATCGTAAATAACTTGTTGCCATCTAAAGAAAAAAGGCTAAGGCTATTTGAGACGTTATTGATACCATCCTGAATGTTAGCCAAATCAACACCAACAATACCTCCTAATACAGTAGTAGATTTTTCAGAAGATATTTGAGCGAATATTTCGTTATTTTCGAGATCGAGAATTTGTAGCATATTGTATAGTTAATACCATCAAAGTTAAGAGTGAAGTGACGTTGATTCATAGCGAAAAGGTATTTACATCGTTTTTAGTCACGGGTAGCATTCAGGTAAATATTTTTTAACATTAAATAAAATTCATAACCCAAATCGGAAGATTAAACTTGTGCAAAATTTCCGGCGGTTGGATTGGCCATCTCTGACATCAGAGAACTAACTCCAAAGGCAATTAACCCAGCAAAAAGTCCGGCGGTAAGTGCGGCGGCTGCAAAGGCATAGGGAGCAATTTCACAGCCACTAACACTAACAGATTCTTCATTGGAGATTTCGTTAAAAAGTTCGTTATTTTCGATATCGATAATTTGCAGCATATTGTGTAAATCTGCACGCTAAAACAGGATAACTATTGGTGGTTGTTGACTGTTGACAGTTCACAGTCAACGGTCAACTATTAACATCAGAGATTTAATAACACGCCCACTTGATTCACTTTTAAGAACCGAATAAGGGCGCGTTATGTTCTTCAACTTATGGAAAAAAGCTTATTCAAGAGAAGGGTTAATTGCAGTAAATAATAGTATGGCTTGTACAATTGGGTCTTTAAAAACGCCAGTGGCTATTGCAAGAATACTTGCGACACCAAAGGATTCAAGTCCACCGCCAGTAACGCTAGCAGATTCTTCACTGGAAATTTCACTGAGTAGTTTGTTATTTTCGAGATCGATAATTTGCAGCATATTGTGTAATTAAGGGCATCAGGGTCAAGGTATAGTGGCACTTTTTCACAGTGAAAAGGTACGCACATTGTTTTTAGTCACAGTTCGCATTCAGATAAATCAGCTATTACGCTTATAAATTACACAATTAGTCATCAGGTTCGTTGATTGTTAACGATTAACTTTCAATCGTCAACAGCTAACATGAAAAGATGTGCAAGTTAAATGCGTGACAGCATATTCAAGTAAATTGTTTGCTGATAGCCAAACTTCTTTGTTTGTGAACTGTTCCTATTATCTTTAACGAACACTCAATGCAGAATATTCCATCAGTTCGCCAAATTGGCATCAGCTTATTGAGTATGTGATGTCGATTTTGGATTAAAAGCCTTTGCTACAAAGCTGTTCTAACAACTTCAAACAATACTTCCTGTGCAAATTGAGTGTTATATGACAAATAATTTCTCAGATAATTGCTAATTTAGGAATATTTTCCATTCGATATTCGTTAAAGAAAATAAGAACGGAAGAAATAGACATCATTAAATTCATAGATAAATTTAGTTTGGATTGATTAAAGCCTGACCTAAGATTTTTTGATATCGATTTCTGCCGTGACTAACTCCTGAATACTTGCTTTATCAACCTCAGTGAATTCACTGGGGATTTTTATTTTTATTTTTGTATTTATAAAATATACAAAACCGGATTTATCACTTGTAATAAATCCGGTTCATCAATAATTTATCATGCTACAGCTGCAAGAATTATCAAAACTAATAAACAAATCTATTGTATATTGACCTGGAACTGGTTACTGTATTTATATTATTATCATGATAGTTAATTGAACCTGGGCCTCCACCATCATATCTAACACTAGTATCAATGGAATTGATATATGTTCTATCAGTAGTATTCATGATGCAAAAACCATAGGGAAAACCACCTGCTAATATAGTTTCTGCTTCTTCTTTAGTAAGATTGTGAATTAATTTTTCTATGTAACTAGGATGTAAAGCAGAAATGACAATTTTTTTCATCATGTTAGTTATCATCGGATTTTTATAAATTAATTGTATATTGACCTGGAACTGGTTCTTGTGTTGATATTATTATCATGAGAATTAATTGAATTGAAGCCTCCACCGTCAAATCTAGTACTGTTGTCAGCAGCATTGATATATGTCCTATCAGTGGTATTCATGATCTCAATGCCATAGGGATAAGCACCTGCCAATATAGTTTTTGCTTCTTCTGTAGTGAGATGGTGTATAAATCGGTTTATAAAATTAGAAGACAAGGTATAAATTACTATTTGAGTCACAAATTTTATTCCTCTAATGTTAGTAGGGGTTGGCTTTTAGTTGATTGCACTAGTCCACTTTTCTCACTGATTATTATATGTAAAAGACTATCCTGAAAACAGGTATTTGCAGATATTTATAAGACATAAATCGTTTTGTGTCTTGGAAATTTACAACAATGATAAGTAGAACAGGATAAATAATTAAAGGTTTGTAGTGAGAACTAAAGTTCTCAAAAAAGGACTAAAGTCCTCACTACGAACTGAATTTTATTCTTTTACATTACTTAACATAGTTTGGTTTTTTCAAGTCGTTCTACTTATAGTAGTACGCCACTTGGCTCTTTAAAGGGAAAAGGGGAAAGGGGAAAGGTTTTAATCCCTCCCGTTTCCTCAGCCCTCACAAGCGCATTTTTGGGTTGGCAAACTACTACAGGAGTATTGATTTTTTTCAAAAATCAAATAGGAGTCCCATAGTACTTTTCATATACTATACTTGAATGTAATTAAAGTATATTATTATACTTAAAATTTATGTCTGGCAATATCATAGACTAAATTCATTAAATAATGTCACTTCCAAGTTTTTTAGAACTTGAATATTACCTCATTTAATCGCCAATAATGCAGTTACTAATCAATTTTTGAAACATTTTCATTCTAATTAATAGCTCTTTTTATCTTTTTTTTATGTCTCGATTCACAAAAATAAAACAATAATACCCGTATTATTGTCCATTTTGCTTGTTTAATAACATCATTATTTTCTTTATTTTCCCTTAAATTTATTTTAGAAAGATAAGTTGTTCTATTAGAACTTACCGAATTATTTCCATAAAACACAAGTAATCCAGCTTGAAAACATAGTCTAGACTTTTAAATTGCACAATCGCTTTGTTGATAGTTCACACTCAACAGTCAACAATCAACTATTTAATCTGTTGTTTATGTGTTGAAATTTCCTATTAGGTCTGTTTTCAAGATGTAAAAGCATTTGAAATAGAAAATTAATTTTGCTTAATAATTTATGCTATTACAACAAGAATCATTGTCTTCTTATCAAGAAATTCTGCTGAAATTAGACTATCGTCAGAGATTAGAAAAAATAGCTCGCAAATACACGAGAGGAACAAGTTTATCTTGGGAAGATGCTTTACAAATTGCCCATTTAAAAGTTTTCCTGGCTTTTCAAGCAGGAAAGTTTCGCCAAGGGAATGTAAAAGAATTTTATTACTGGGCTATTGCTGTAGCTAGATGTGCAATTATTGATTCTGTTCGTAAAGAAAGTCTGCGGAAGTACCAGAGTTTAGATGATAACCTTCCAGGAACAGATATGTCTCTATTAGACACAATTCCTGATGAATTTAGCACATTGGATGCAATAGAGCGTGCAGATTTAATTGTGAAAGCTCTAGAGTCTATTGACAAACTTGATAAATGCTATCCACACCTAAATTATCTTAAATTATGGCAAGGAAAAGTTGATGGTAAAACACAAACTCAAATTGCTGCTGAATTAAAAATCAGTCAGGGTGAAGTTTCCAAGCGATGGCAAGAACTATTAAGGCAGATTGCAGAGTTATTAGGACTATTGGAAATTAAAAATATGAAGGATAAACTGCAAAAAAAATACCAACATAAAACATCACAACGTAGGTCAATACAACAGTGGTAAGTTAATAAAATAGGGATTCAATCAAAGTTATTTCTGTATCCAATTTTTATCATTTTTTGATGTCCTAACCAACTTAGCTGTTGTTATAGGTAAAAAAGTTCAATTATTCATTAGATATGGATTGAATACTATCCTATGTTGATGTTTTGGTTGTCAATGAACGTTGATTCAAGAAAAAATCTATGCACGTAAATTTTAGAAAATTGATTTTTTTTAAAAAACAAAAGTGTAATATCTTAAGGCCACAACCTGGAGAAATTTGGAAAGTTAATGGCTCAATAACAAGTCCTTTAAATTTCCTGAGCCGAGATCAACAAAATTTGTACTCTTCTTTAGCACGCAATTTTTTAGCAGGTAATTCACCACCACGCTATGTAATGATTGTTAAAGAACCTGAGCTATCAGAAAATATAGAAGAGGAATGGTTGATTGTTTATGTGATGCTGCTATCAGTAGAAACAGATTTTGTGAGTAATATAGATTTGCTGATTCCTGCTAGGATATCAGGTTTAGATCGAGATTTACTAGCAGAGACTTGGCATATTATTCCTACACTGGCTTGTAATTTACTACAACCTGTTGGCAAACGACTTTCCCGGCAGATTTATGATTATTTGCTAACAGTCACAGACTATCATAATGGGTTGGTTTCTCAACTACCAGCAATGAGAGAAATTCAACACTTAGGGTTGACAGATGATAACTCATACTCTGGAAACAAACAAAAAATTCAAAACTTTCATAAAGCAGAACAAGACTGGAGTGATGTATTAACAGTACCAGTGGCAGCTTACTATACTTACTTAAAAAGTATAAAATTTACGCAAGCAATTTTAAATGAAGCATTGCAATTAGAACAAGATTTGCAATCTGACAAAAATTTGAGATTTTACGGTTTTAATAAATAAGTTATTTTGGTTAAAGCGTTGACTGTTGACTGTTAACAATAGCAGCTTTAATTATTTCATTATTCAGTAATGCCTAAAATCAATCTTCATTTGTAGCGATCGCTCGACTGAATTGTCTTTACACTTCTTAAGATATAGCCTCTAAAATTGCAAAAGCTAGTTTAAACTGTATCGGGTTTATAAGCTAGCATCCATAAGAATATGGCAGCTATTTTTGGGGGTAACAAGTGAGGAAAATTTGGCTATTGAATTTGACATTGGTCAGTTTGGGAATGGTGTTATGGTTTAATATGCGTTCTTTACCGACATCAACACCTACTGTTGCAGTTTCACCACCAAAATCTATCCGCTATGAACAGCGCACTTTAGCCGAAAGCATAGCGAATATTCTATTCGTTCCAGCTAACAGTCAATTTTTGGTAACTCCTGCACTATCAGACAAAGTAGGTACTGTAGAAGAGTTTGCCCAAAAGTATAAAGCGATCGCCATTTTTAATGCAGGCTTTTTCGATCCAGCCAACCAAAAAACCACATCCTATGTCATCATACAAGGAAAATTGGTAGCTGACCCCAAACAAAACCATCGCTTAGTAAATAATCCCAACTTAAAACCTTACTTAGGTAAAATTCTCAACCGCACAGAATTCCGTCGTTATCTATGCGGGGAAAATATCAAATATGATATTACTTTGCACAATGAACCACCACCAGACGGTTGTAAGTTAATCGATGCTATAGGCGCTGGGCCGCAACTACTACCACAACTGACGTTAGTAGAAGAAGCTTTTGTAGATAAAGTTAATAAACGAGATGCACTTGGTAGCAACCAACTCAATGCTAGAACTGCTGTAGGAATTACCCGTGATGGAAGTGTTGTTTTAGTCATGGTTAGTCAAAAATCTTTAGGTGGGGCTAATTCGGGAATTTCGTTACCAGCGTTAGCAGATTTTATGAAAACCCTTGGTGTTGAGAAAGCGATGAATTTAGATGGTGGTAGTTCGTCTTCGCTTTATTACAAGGGTAAAACTTTTTACGGAAAAATTGATTTGCAGGGAAATTTCATCAAGCGGCCTGTGAAATCAGTTTTAGTGGTTCAAGAAAAATAAACATAACTATAGCAATTTCAAATAATTTGTGAACTATTACATGTTAAGGTTGTTGACTGTTAACTGTTGACAGTCAACACTGATATTGTTCACAACTCAAATAGGATTGCTATAGTTAGAAATATTATCAAATTGGTAAGTTGTATTTATAACTTGCTGTAATTTCCCACGTCAACAAAGACAAACTCAGGTAAGACTAATTTTTAGGCAAGACGTTTTAGATTATACAAATTATAATGTAAGCATTCTAGTGTTTTGTTGATGTATCCTTGAAGAAACATTAATACTCTATCTCTTTATGGGTAGAGTATTCACCAATTGTGGATTCTGACTCTTGTCTATTAGTCAGCGAGTAAAAGTTATATGAAATTAGTTAAAAAATTTTTAGCGTTATTTTTTCTCGTATTTGGCATACCATTGTCTGCTGGGATGCTTTGGGAAATTATCAATCCTAAAACTACCCCTGAAGACAAAAAAGGCGCTGTAGCTGCTTTAGTTGTTTTCACAATTCCGTCAACAATGATAGGAAGTTGGTTGAGTTGGTCTGTAATTCAGGAGAGTAAAAAACAAAAAACTTTACTCTTGGAAGCAGAACAAAAGCATCTTCAATCGGTGTTTTTAGAATTAGTTGAGAGTAATTCTGGAACGATTACAGTATTGCAAATGGCGAAAAATGCTGATATATCAACCCAAAAAGCTAAAGAATATTTAGATGAGAAAGCCAAGGAACTAAATGCTTCTTTTGAAGTAGGTGAAAGTGGAAATATTTTGTATCGGTTTTCATAAAAATTTAGAATTGTCTATTCATCAGGGTTGATACCAATTCATTCAAATCTTGATACAAATGCAACAAGTTGTAAGGGGGTGCTGCTAAAGCGATCGCCTGCTTCATTGACTGTTGACGGTTAACTGTCAACAGTCAACACCCAACATCAAAAGACATACAAATTAAATGCGTGACAACTTATATCTTTTCATACTTACGGAAGAGGTAATCTTCACTAAGTTTATTGTCATTATGGCAATAGGGTAGTGTACAAAAGCCTTTTGTAGCAGTATGGAATAGTTATATGGATACCTACATCAAAAAAACCACTTTTAACACATTTGTCTTTGAGATGACTGATGAAGATTGGTTTAACTTAGGAAAATCTGATGCTTGGGCTGGGCGATTTAAAATGTCACCAGAACAAGATGCTCAAGCAGCAAGTATGTATGATTTAGGTTATAGCGAAGGTAAAAATCAACGTCCACCAATTCAAACAATAAAGGAGGAGTCAGGAGTCAGGAGTCAGGAGTCAGAATTCAGAATTCAGAATACTTGAATCAGAAATCGCTAAAATCAAATATTTAAATCGCGTAAAGCTAGACGAATTTGTTCTATGCGTCTGCGGTTAACGCCGAGATCGGATTCTCCAACGCGAGAAGCCGATCGCACATGAATTACTGATTCATCCGCAGGAAAATAAAACTCTACATCATCGATAAATTGAAAAATGCGGCTTTTGGAGAGAGCATGGATGTAATTATCTGTTTGTTCGATTACCTGTGTGCGGGGAACAACGGTGAGGACTTTGAGTAAGGTTTCTTTTGCTACATCGCGGTTTGTGTGGTAGGCGATCGCATTAATGGCGTGTTTGTCATCTGCGTTTTGACTGACAACACAGTTGTTGGAAGCAGGACAAGCACTCAGATGACCGTTATTAAGTCCTAAGCTAGAAGCAGCCCAGGTAGCGCTAGGAAATATAAAAGTTAGGAGTATTGTGAGAGTGAGACTCCAGAAGAATCGGTGGGCGATCGCTGTTAGCAGACGAGACATGATAAATTTTCTCCTGTTGGTTTGACTCAATTATTTTCGGTCATTTTGGCGCAGTTGTGGGAGTTAATGGTTATACGATGAAAACTTTAATACCATTACACAAAATATTTGTTATACCAATAGACCATTTTGTAGAGACGCGATGAATCGCGTCTTCACCCCAGGATATGTTGCAATCATTAATTTAATTGGTATTGGATAATCAAATCAGAGAATTTGCGATTTCTTGAAGTCTCTTAGACAACTTCTCTCTTTTGTAAGGAAGCTTAAAATGATTGATTGCATTCAAAAACGGTTGCTTCACATGATTAACGTAAGCTGACATAACATCAGTTACTTGATGAGTTTTATATCCTAATAAATAATCAATCACTTCACTATCCTCTACGCCGCACAAGTTGTGCATTAATTGGTTACGCAGGTCATCTTCTGTATTTCTATTAGAATCACAATACCAGATTAACAACGGCCACTTGACAAAAGTGTTGTCTATATTTTCTAACCAGGCGATTAAAGCAAAGTTTTTATTGGTAATATCAAAATCTTTATCTGTCTTAAATCTAAATCTATCTACAGGAAACTTTAATTTTTGGAGAACTAATTTTTTGTCATTAATACTTTGATGATTAATAGAGTCTTTTAAAAATAAGCCACGAGGAATCCACTGTACTAAATCGCAGACTTTTTCAGAGCTATTATTTAAAATCACAGTTTCATGAATTAATCCTAATTGTGATACAATCGCTACCTTTAAAAAAGTTTCTTGAGCAGCAGCAAGTAGAGTGATACCTTGGAGATAATTTTTTTGATTGAAGAAAAAGCCGATGAGGTCAAGAGCGTCAATAATTCGCTGAGTAGCTTGGGGAATAGTCAAATCTTCGTTGCTATTTGTCATAATGGCTATAAAGATTGAAAAAATCAACAATATCTTCTAATTGAATAATAACATTTTGATCTATTCTGTCTATATTTTCTAGCATTTTTAGTGCTGCACCAGGAAAACCGCTTGTAATTAATTGCTTTGCTTTTTGAATCTGCATTCCGCGCCAATAATTAGAGCTTTCAATAGCTTCTGATTTAGATCTCTGCTCGTAATTTTCGTCAAAATATTCATTACTTACTAAAAATTTAACGTTTTTGAATTTACCTAAGCTAACAAATTGTACAGCAGAAGATATGGCTGGTGTTCCAGCTTGATGGCTAACATAAACTGTTTTTAGTGGATTACAGTCTAACTCGCAGAATTTATCTTCTACTAAATAAAGGGTTTCGTTCCAATTATCTATACCTTTCTTATCTGCGTTTGTTGGTGTTAGATATAAAAATTCTAGTTGAGAGTCAAACTTTTCTTGCAAATACCACTCTAATAAAGGTCTAAGTGTACAAGTGTCTTGCCAGTATGGACATTTTTCGTAAATAATTTGGTCTTGTTCAAAAATTGCACTTTGGTCTGTCAGCAAAATTATAATTTTTTCTGGCTTGATGTTTTCCTTTAAAAAATATTCACAATAAGTATCAAATAGTGGAAATTTTAAATCTTGCTTGTAATAATCTGGCTGTTTTTCATATACTAAACCTAAAACTTTGGCAGGTACAGTGTAGCCAGCGCTTTTATCTCTGGGGTCTAGTGGTACAGGTGAAGCAAAGTCTGTACCATAAAATTCATCTTCATATCTAACTTCATCATACAAACTTCCCCAAGTTTTATCATGCTTGAGGATGACATCACTATTACCTGTTGTCACAATCCAAATACTCATAATTTATTCTCCCCAAAGTTTGGTAAAATCACTACTAGGT
>VFQR01000684.1_pt1 | contig 37642 bp, 21 predicted proteins | sample 3512321 | NCBI WGS metagenome assembly VFQR01 (sample SAMN10412374, study PRJNA504923) | tailings metagenome | isolation source: Relicate 3 Philex TSF1 revegetated site | place: Philippines: Tuba, Benguet | collected 2017-08-29 | reverse complement strand
CCGTGGAAGATGCAATTTTACAGATTCAGGGCTTGCTCGAAACATTGGATCAGGTTTTGCTGGAGATGAGAAAGCTCGAAACTTTCCATGAGGCACTGGAATCATTAAAGGCCATCATTGGCGAACAGGACGATCTGGCGGAAAAAACGAAACAGCGCCGAAAAGCCCAGGCACTGAAAGCCCTGGAAGACTAGAACGGATTCCGAAGGGGAGGGACAATGAATTCCATAGCAGACGACCGGACTGTAAACGTCTCGTCATTGTTCACCGCCAGAAAAGTGTCCCTCGCGAAAAAAGCCTCTGCATGGGATAGAAATCGAATGTTTATGCCCGCACGTTATTCGCGAATTGTGGCTCTGGCCGTGTGGGGTCTGGTCCTACTAACGAGCTTTTGGCCATCAGTCGTTCTCCAGGGGCAGGAACCACCAGCAGCCCAGCCGCAAACTTCGGCGGAACTGGCGACCTCCCAGGATGCGCTGGCAGCGCGGTATCAGCGTTTTGAAAATACACTTCAGCAGTTGGCCGAATACCTGCGAAAGACCGATCCGGCCCGGGCTGATTTGATTGTAAGGGCCATTGGAAAGAGTAAAGAAACCCGCGTCCCCGATCAGATGGAGGCCCTCGTCGAACTGTTGAAACAGGAGCGGCTGGGTGATGCCATTTCTCGACAGCAGGATCTCTCTGTGCAAATGGCTGCACTATTAGAACTGCTTCAAAGCGAAGACCGCCGCGACGAAATCGAACGCGAACGGGCACGCGTGCAGGATCTGATCAAAGACGTCAACAAGCTCATCGGCCAGCAACAGGATACTCGTTCTGCAACCGAACGAGGCGGCCCTCTGGGAGACATCGAAAAGCGGCAAGCCAAAATCGCAGAAGATGCCCGCAAGCTGACTCAAAAAATCGATCAGCAGGATGCAGCCAAACGATCATCAAGCCCATCGCAGAGAAAAGGCGACTCATCCGAAGGAACTGAAAAGCCGTCGGAAGGGAGTGACTCCAAAGAGAACGATCCCTCCAAGCCTGAGTCTGGTGATTCGGAATCCAAGGATCCGATGAACAGCTCTGACGAAAAGAAAGGCTCAGAGGGTAAGGAAGGCCAGTCTTCCGGGAAGAATGGCAAAGAAAAATCACCAGATTCGAAAACGCCACCGGAAGGCAAAAATGGCAAACCTTCGGAAAGCGAAGGTCAAGAACCCAAAGACCCTGCTTCTGAAAAGAAGCCTGGGGATTCTCCAGGCGATCCATCAAATGGAAAGCCGTCCGAGGGGAAACCCTCCGAAGGAAAACCGTCTGAGGGAAAGCCTTCCCAAGGTAAGCCATCTCAGGGTAAGCCCTCCCAGGGCAAACCATCTCAGGGCAAACCATCTCAGGGCAAACCATCGGAAGGAAAGCCTTCACCAGGCCAGCCTTCGGAAAGTCAGCCTTCGGAATCAGGAGATTCGAGTCAGTCTTCTCCATCAGGTGAAGATCGTGGTAAGCAGCCGGAGAAAACACCCGGCCGCGATGAAGTCGAGCAATCGATTCGGGCCATGGATAAAGCGATCGAAGAGCTCCGCAAAAAAAATGCTGGCGGCGCTTCGGATCAACAGGACAAGGCACTGACCGATCTGATCAAAGCTCGTGAAAAACTCGAAGAGATCTTGCGACAACTGCGTGAAGAAGAGCGCGAGCTCATGCTGGCGGCCCTCGAATCCCGCTTCCGGGAAATGCTGGCCCGGGAAATCGCCATTTACAACAGCACCATGGGGATAGCTTCTGTTCCTGAAAAACAGCGAACCGATCGTCATCGTTCACGGGCTCTTGAACTCTCCCGACAGCAAAATGAACTGGTGCTCGAAGCGTCCAAGGCCTTGACGCTCCTCCGCGAAGAAGGGTCTTCGATTGCCTTCCCGGAGACCGTCGAGCAGATTCAATCCGACATGAAGACCATTTCCCAGCGACTCGAACGAGCCGACGTCGCCACCTTGACGCAACAGATTGAAAAGGACGTAATTGAAGCTCTGGAAGAACTCGTCGATGCCTTGCGGCAGGAAATGGAAAAAATGAAAGACGAGAAGCAGCAGCAGCAACAACAACAGCAGCAACAGCAGCAACAGAAAGCACTGGTCAATCAGCTTGCTGAGCTCAAGCTGTTACGTTCACTCCAATACCGCGTCAATCGACGCACCAAACTCATCGGGCGGCTCGTCGATGGTGAACAGGCCGTCGATAACGACATGATTGGTCAATTGCGAGAACTCGGGCTGCGGCAGGAGCAGGTTCGAAAAGCCACTTACGATCTTGCCACAGGAAGGAATGAGTAATGTTGTCATTCACTTTCACTGAATGGTTCACGCGAACTTCGCCAGTTGGAGACGCGACACGACTCCAGAACGATCGATCTCCGTTTTGGCTGGTGAGTCTGTTGAGCATCTGCTTCTGCATGCTGACGGGTTCATTGGTGGCCCCATCGACCTTTGCGCAAGAATCGTCTGTCGATGTTTTTGCTCCTCCCTCAGCAACCATCGTTGAGGCCAAGATCAGGCAAAGTCTTTTGAATCTGAAAAATCCTCCTCCCGATCTGGAAGCCGTCATCGCGCCTCTCCAGGAAGTGACAGACGTCGATTCCCGGCTGCTGAAAGTTGTTCAGATCGCCGCCAGTGCAGATCCCGAAATTGGCCGGTTTGTCGCCCAGTGCAATCAGCCCACACTAATCCCTGATCCAGCCCAGTGGTCAGCCATGATGAGCCGCAGTGATCTTTCGCCTTTTCTCAAATCCAATCTCGCCTTGTATTACGGAAGATTTCTCGTTGAACGGCAGTTGTACGACGAAGCGCAACTGGAACTGGCGGCCGCCGATGCTCGCGAAGTTGCCTCACCGGCGACTCTGTTTTTTTTCCGGGCGGTCGTAGCACAAGCCTTACTTGATATCGAGAACTGCCGGTTAGCTCTCAATCAGTTGCTCGAAAAGACTCAGGATGCACCACTCCGTTATCGTTCGACAGCCGAGTTGATCAAAGCCGATCTCGATGCTTTCGAAGCCAAATCGTTAGGAGAAGTGGCTCGATTGATGGCCGATTCCCGACGTCGGCTGGATCTGGGCCGTGCGGGCGAAAAAGTGCAGGGGGTTCAGGAAAAGATCATTACGAACCTCGATGAACTCATCAAAAAGATGGAGCAGCAGATGGGTGGGGGAGGCGGCGGTGGTGGCGGTGAAGGTGGCAACTCCAACGAAAGTGGCGGTGCCGCTGACGACAGCTCTGTCAAAGGTGCCACAGCCCCCGGTGAAAGCGACAAGAAAAAGTTCTCCAAAGACGGAGCCTGGGGGAATCTTCCCGAAAAGCAGCAGGCGGAAGCCCGTAACATCATCAGTCGGAGCTTTCCTCCGAACTACGGCCGAGCCATCGATGCCTATTCGAAAAAACTGGCCAATCGCCCGGCGAAACCATCTCCCTGAAATCCAAACACCTCTCACACAAATCAACTGATCGCTCCGAGTTTTAATGAAACCTGGTGGATCGAGAGCCTGAAAAATCGCTGAAAATTCTGTGATGCTGCCGGAGTAGAAGCTTATGCGAGGGATGTCGCCTGCCGTTCAATCAGCCACCAGGTTCTCCGTGGTCACGAATGGACTATTTCTGGCTCTCTTTTCAGTGACACCCTCACTTCTGATCGCGGCTGACATCGCCCTGGCCGCTGATATCCCTGTGGCCGTTGAACTTCTGTCTGGAACTGTCACAAATGCCGAACTTGTGCAGCTCAACGAGACCTTGGCAAAACTTAGACAGCCCGAAGGAGTGATTGAGGTTCCCCTCTCACAAATTCTGACTGTGAAGCAAGCCGCTGCCTCAAAACCTCCTCGCACTGCTGAAGCTGAAAAAGCCCTGACCGACGCGGCTCTTCGTGATGGCAGTCGCATCAAACTCAGCAGCCTGAGCCTGCAGGAGAGTCGTCTTCTGGGGAAGCATCCCGTCTGGGGCGAGATGGAGTTTGGGCGAAATGAAGTCACTTCTCTCAGGCTGGCTGCCACCGATGCGAAAGTTGATGCCGCCTGGAAAGAACTTTCGAGCCGAGACTTAACGCGTGATCTCGTCGTCCTGCGGAAAGGTGATGTTCTCGATCATCTGGAAGGGACTGTCATAGGGATTGGTGAGAAAACCATTCAGTTCTTGCTGGATGGAGATGAAGTCCCTGTCAAAAGGGAACGTGTTTTTGGAATCGTCCTGGCAAAGGGTGACGTTCAGAGCCCATCCCTCATTCGCTGTGACCTCGACAATAATGAAACCATTCTCGTTGATCAGGTGAGTCTGGCGGATGGAAAGTGGACCCTCTCTCGTCAGGGTCAGAATTACGAAGCCGAACTTGAATACGGCCCGATTTCCATCGATTACAGTTCCGGGAAACTGGTTTATCTTTCAGAGCAGGAGCCTCGATCAGCGAAGTACACACCTTTTTTTGGCTATACGTGGGAATATCGGAAAGACCGAAGTTTTGAGGGCAGGCCATTGGCGGTCGGTCAGAGGACTTATCGCAGAGGCCTGGCCGTCCACTCGAAGTCAGAATTAACATGGCAATTGGGTGGAGAATTTCGCCGTTTTCAAACCGTCATGGGTTACGACCCGGAAATTTCTACTGCCAGCACTGCACTGGTACGTATTCTGGGTGATGGCAAAGAGCTGCTGAAGGTTGATCTGGTCCGGGGCAACCCACCACATTCTGTTGATCTTGATATCACAGACATCTCTCAAATGACCATCGTGGTCGACTTTGGAACAGATGAAGTGGATATCGGTGACCGCATTCATTTCGGTAATGCGAAGGTCGTGAAATAATGCCGTGCGCAATTCGATTCGATAGTTGTCGTTCGTTCCTGATGATCATCGCTCTGATGAGCCTGGCTTTTCCACAGCTTGCTATCAGAGCCTTTGCGAATCAGATCGACGTCGGGAACACACCCCTCTCGAAGGAGACTCAGGATGCCGGGCAGCCCCAGACGGAGCAGATTCCCGGTATCGTGAAAGAAGCAGAGCAGAAGCGGATTCAAATGATCCGCGAGGTCTCTCCCGCAGTGGTCGCCATCTTTTCGAGTTCAGGTGATGGAGGTGGATCGGGTGTTTTGATCTCTCCCGATGGATTCGCATTGTCAAATTTCCACGTGACCAGTGGTGCCGGCAACTTCATGAAGTGCGGACTCAACGACGGAAAACTTTACGATGCAGTCATCGTAGGGATCGACCCGACTGGCGATGTCGCACTCATTCAACTGCAAGGACGCCAGGATTTTCCCTTTGCCCGGATGGGAAACAGTGATTTGCTGAAACCCGGCGATGCCGTTTTCGCAATGGGGAATCCGTTTCTTCTGGCCACAGATTTCACTCCCACGATTACGGCCGGGATTGTGAGCGGACTGCATCGTTATCAGTATCCAGCCGGAACATTTTTGGAGTACGCCGACTGTATTCAGACCGATGCCTCCATCAACCCCGGCAACTCAGGAGGGCCACTGTTCAATCTGCAGGGTGAACTGATCGGGATAAATGGCCGGGGATCATTCGAGAAACGCGGCCGTGTGAATTCAGGGGCAGGCTATGCAATTTCGATCAATCAGATCCGGTACTTTCTGGGCCACTTGAAGTCGGGAAGAATTGTCGATCACGCCACCTTGGGTGCCACAGTTCGCTCGGGATCATCACGCGAAGTCCTTGTGGATCAGGTGCTCGAAGGTTCGAGTGCCTGGAACGCCGGTCTTCGGGAAGGTGATGAGATTGTCACCTTTGCGGGACGCCCGATGGGAAGTGTCAACCAGTTCAAAAATGTGCTGGGAATTTTTCCTAAAGGTTGGTCACTCCCTATGGTCTATCGCCGGGATGGTCAGAAGCAGGAGATTCTGGTCGAACTGGCCGCTTTGCATACCGATACTGAACTGATGGAATTTGCCTCAGGCGGTGCAGCCCGTCCTTCAGAAAAACCTGGTCAGCCAAAACCTGGTCAGCCTGAACCAGGCGATAAGCCAACTCCTCAAGAGCCTCCCCTTGAAGGACACTCAGAGAAGCCTGCGGAAAAACTTTCTCCCGAATTGAAGAAACTCTTCCAGTCGAAAGCCGGATTTACCAACTATCACTTCAATCAGCGGGAGCAGAAACGTCTCATATCGCATTTGGCGAGTCTCTCTGGTTGGCGGGGTGCTACCGGACTGTGGAAGTTCGCCGGGGACGATGCCAAAGGGACCAGCCTTTCACTCATTCTTTCGCCAGATGGAGCTGGCATGCAGTGGGGTGAAACTCCGTTTCTTCAGCCATCTGCAGGAGCCAACTGGATTGATGAACCACCATCGAGCGGAGGATTTCTCGCAGCCATGCTGCACTGGAAATGGCTGCTGACCGAAGGCCCGGAGGCATTCTCTGACGTCTACTATCTCGGTACACAACCCCTGGATGGCCAACTTGGAGATGCTCTTAGCACTCCACTTTACGATGCACTGGTTCTCTCGAAGACCGGGGCCACCATGACAGTCTTCTTCCGTGAGGATGGAGTGATTGCCGGGTTTGACTTTAAAGCTTCCCGCGATCAGCCAACCTGCAACGTCAGATTTTCCTCATGGGGGACACTCGGCGGCCACCCCTTTCCGCAAGTGCTCAAAGTCTCATCTTCAGGTCGTTCTTTCGGTGAATTCACGCTGAAAACCTTCGAGCAGAAATCCTCCACTTCCAGCGAGGCCACTCGATGAAACATCACGCCTTGCATCTTCAAAAACTGCTCCAGTCAAGTGCCTGGTTTTCCAGAAATGGCATCTTTAGATCAGGTCTGGCCTGGCTGATGAGTATTTGTTTCTTACTTGGCGGCCCACAGCTTTTGCCAGCCGCCGATGACGAAATGATTGCCGAAGTTCAGCCGAAGCTGGTCAAGATCTTCGGGGCCGGAGGGTTGAGAAATCTTTACTCTTACAACACCGGGTTTTTGATCTCCTCAGAAGGTCACATCGCCACGATCTGGAATCACGTTCTCGACCAGAACACCGTCACTGTCATCCTGCATGATGGTCGCCGTTACGAGGGCAAGGTTCTGGGGGCAGAACCAGGTCTGGATCTGGCGATCGTCAAAATTGAGGAAACACAACTCGAACATTTCGACATTGGTGCCCCCTCTTCGGGATCGACCTTTCCTCTGGCGGCTCCGGGAACTCGCATTGTTGCCTTCAGCAATATGTTCAAAGTCGCCACTGGTGACGAACCTGTCTCGGTCATTCAGGGAGTGATTGCAGCCCGGACAAAGCTGCCCACGCGTCGCGGAGCTTACGAATCGTCTTTCCCGGGGGAAGTCTATGTGATTGATGCGATCACCAATAACCCAGGGGCCGGCGGAGGAATTGTGACCACCGTCGATGGTCGATTGTTAGGCATGATCGGGAAAGAGGTTAAAAATGCCGACCTGAATACCTGGGTCAACTATGCGATTCCCATTTCGCATTTGCAGCAGGCCATGACTGAGATCATGACTGGGAACTTCCGCAGTTCGAAAAACGCGGATGACGAGAAGAAAACTGCCGGGCAAGTTCCACTCTTTCACTCGACTGACTTCGGGATCGTCATGCTCCCCAATGTCGTCCCCAGAACGCCAGCCTACGTGGATCGAATTCTCCCAGGATCCGCGGCAGAGGTTGCTGGTCTCAAACCTAATGATCTGATCCTGTTTGTCGGAGACGAACTCGTTCAATCCTGCGGCGAATTTCTGGATCAGATCGGTCGGCTCGAAAGTGGCGGCAAAGTCAAGCTGATTGTACGCCGGGAAAACGTGCTCATCACAACGGAACTCCCCATCCCTCGCAAATCGAGATCTCCTGCAAAACCACTCAGGTAGATCCTTCGTTGCTTGGCAGGGCATACCTCAAATACGCCCGCAAAGACTGATGCTTCGACCTGTCAATTAAATGTCGTGAGACCGTTATGAATCTGCTGCTTCCATGGCCTCTCCGGGTTTTTCGAGCAAGTATTACAGCCTTGGGCTTAGTGATCACAGCCAGCTTTTCCATGGCACTGGCCCAGACTGAGACGGTCGTCGCCGAACAGAATGCTGCTGCACCCACTCAGAAAGAACTGGAACTGGCGGAGGAAAGAGTCTTTCGGCTGGCGACTTCACTGATTGCCCCCTCAATTGTGCGGATTGAAACCGTCGGTGGATTGGATGAAGTGGATGGCATTCTGGCGGTCAATGGCTCGACCACCGGCGTGATCGTCGGAAGTGACGGCTGGATTGTCACCAGTGCTTTTAATTTCATTTCGAAACCCACATCAATTCTGATCACACTTCCTGATGGCCGGAAGTTTCCCGCCAGGCTGACTGCCACAGATACACTGAGGATGCTCGCATTATTGAAAATTGATGCCAGCGAACTCTCCACACCTATCATTGCCCCGCCTGATTCTGTTCAAGTCGGTGCCTGGGCTCTGGCTTTGGGGCGCTCGTTATCGCCGGATCAACCCAGTGTTTCCATTGGAGTCATCAGTGCCAAAGAGCGTGTCTGGGGAAAGGCGATTCAGACCGATGCCAAAGTCTCTCCAGTGAACTACGGGGGCCCTCTCATCGATCTCGAAGGTCGTATGACAGGCCTGCTGGTCCCTCTCTCACCTCAATCGCAAACTGTTTCTGCAGGCTTTGAGTGGTACGATTCTGGAATCGGCTTTGCCATCCCCGCAGCGGATGTGATGCAGGCCTTACCCCGGATGCAGGCTGGCGAAAATCTGAGGCCAGGACTGATGGGAATTTCGTTCGCCGGAAACGATCTTTCTGGTGATGCCCCTGTGGTCGAAAGAGTCCGCTTTCAGTCACCGGCTTCTGCAGCAGGAATTCTCGTCAATGATGTGATTGTTGGGGCTGATGACATCCCTATTGCCAGACTGGGAAATCTCAAGCATGTCCTCGGACGCAAGTATGCCGGCGATCAACTCCGGCTCAAAATCCTGCGTAAGAACGAACCGCAGGAAGTGACGATTCCGCTGGTGGCCGAGATTCCTCCCTGGGATGAGGCGACGGCTGGCTTTCTGCTCAAACGAAACTCATTATCGACAAATGCCGAATCGGAACCAGAAAAGCTCATCGTCAGAGCGGTCTTTCCGAACAGCCCGGCCATGTCAGGTGGTCTCCTGGCTGGTGACGAAATTCTCGCCATCGATGGGGAGTCTGTCGCGACTGCTGATTCACTGCGAAAACTTCTGGATCGACGCAAACCGGGAGACCAGCCTCGGTTCACTCTCCGCCGCCAGAATCAAAATGGCCAGCCAGAAGAAGTGCAGGTTTCTATCACGTTGAAAGGTCAGCCATTCCCAGTCCCTGGAGAACTCCCTGCAGTTGCTAACGAAAAGCCTCTCGGTGAAGGCGAAAACGTTCCCAAAGCCAAAGGCCGCTTTCTTGAAAAACTCGCGGTCAACGGCCGTGAATACTGGGGCTATGCTCCTGCCAGTGCGACTGGTCAGCAGCCGCATGGGTTGATTGTCTGGCTGCATCCCTCAGGAAACTCGATGGAGGCGGCTGTGCTCAAAAGCTTGAAGGTGGAATGTGACCGCCGCCAGATCATGCTGGTAGGCCCCAAAGCTGAGGGGAAGGGCTGGACTCCCGAAGATGTCGATTTCGTCAAAGCACTGGTGGAACATCTGCAAAGTGAATACCCCATTGACCCCGGTCGGATCGTGGTGATGGGACAGACAGATTCCACGAAACTGGCTTCTTTTCTGGTCTTTAAAGATCCTGCAATCTACCGTGGAGCAATTCTTGTGGGTGGGCCCACTGCCGGGCAGCCACCCGAGCGGGATCCTGCTGCCCGGCTGCACCTGAACCTTACCATTCCCGAAGGAAGCCGTTCTGCCGATGGTCTCAAAAAGCTGGTCGAATCTCTCAAGAAGCAAAAATCAGCGATTTCAACCATTTTTGTCTCTGGCGACGGAAGTGAGTTCCCGGATGGAACATGGGCCGAGCAAATTGGCATCTGGATCGATCAGTTCGACCGTTTTTAGCGGATTTCGATAGAGATGACCGGCCAAGACTTCCAGACAACGAGTCAGCGATGATATGCAAAAATCCTGATCAGCCTGACTCATTCGAGTGGGAATCTGTCGTACAACGCGCCACAATAAAGGATGTGTTGTCACCTTGCCTTTGATTCAGGGTTGCTGCTGAAAGATCCAGCACCACTTTGAACCGATGAAAATTCTCTCCCGCCAGGTAAGTTCGATGTCTGCTGCAGATCCATTTAACGATCCTCTTTGGGCTCGAGAAGCGGAGCAAAAGTCATCTGCTACCAATCGCGAGGCAGTGGATCCAGTCGAGAACGCGAAATCGAATATTGAAGAAAAACTTCTTCGTGGCCCTTTAGGCTCGGTGGCATTGAATCGCCGCCAATTTCTCGGAAGAAGTGCACAACAGGCCGCCAGCGTGGCCGCCACCGCGACGGGGCTGGCAGTTGCCACAAATAACGTCGCTTCGGCAACAACACCCGGTGTCTCAGGCAATCCGGTATCCAATCCTCAAACAGGTTCCACAGAACTCGAACCGCTAGCGGGCGTTCGGTCGATCGATCAACCGCTGCGAATTGGGATTATCGGGCTCCGAAATCAAGGACAGTTACTTCTCAAAGAGTTTGCGAATCTTCCACAGGTCGAAATTGTCGCTCTTTGCGATGTCGACACCAGGCAGTTTCGCCCCGCGCAGGGTTTATTGACTCGACTGGAGCGACCGCCAGCCAGAGAAGTCGGCCAGTGGCAAGAACTGGTGAACGATCCATCGATCGATGCCATCATCGTGGCGACGCCTGATCATTGGCATTTCGCGATTGCGAGTGCAGTTCTCACTGCCAGAAAAGATCTTTATCTCGAAACACCCGTGACACTCAGACCAGCAGATGCCGCGTTTCTCGCTGATCTGGCCATGGCGAACGGTTGTATTGTTCAGACCGGGCTGATTCATCGATCCAGTTCGATGTACCAAGCGGCGATCAGAGCAATTCAAAGTGGTGTCCTTGGAAAGATTCCTCTGGTCCGTTCGTGGGTCACTCACCAAAGGCCTGTGATCGGCCAGCGTGCCCCTGTATCCACTCCGGCAGGTGTCGATTACCTGTCATGGCTGGGACCGGCACCTCTGTCACAATTCCATCCCAATCGCTTTCACCAGAACTGGCAATGGTTCTGGGATTATGGGAATGGCGAACTGGGTGCCTGGGGTGTCCCTCTTCTGGATGTGGCTTTGTGGGGCATGCAACTTGGGCTTCCTCAGGAGATCCGTGCCAGTGGTGGCCGGTTGATTGCCCGGGATGATGGTGAGACTCCCGACACCTTAATGGTGGAATACAATTATCCTCAAACGAAACTTCTCTGGGAGCATCGCAGTTGGTCTCCGCATGGATTGGAAGGCCGCAGTGCCGCCACAGCCTTTTACGGCGAAAAGGGAACTCTGATCATCGACCGCGGCGGTTGGAAAATCTACGGCACAGGAGCCAACCTGAGTGGTGAACCTCAACCACTCTGGAATCCACATCTGGCAGATTTCGTGAATTCTATCCAGCAGCGAAAACAGCCAGCCGCGAATCTGACTGTGGCAGCCAGCAGCACGGCGCTGGCTTTATTAGGAAATGTCGCCTATCGCACCGGCGAGATGATTCATCTGACAAGCGAGCAAACGCTGAGCGAATTGCCCAGGGTTGACCGCCAGTTGCTGACACAACAGCCGCTGAGCGATCGATGAATCCTTCGCACTCATCAGGAAACTTCAACATCAAGTCGACAGTCACAGTCTCTGAGGCTCAAGGTCACCTTAGAAAGCCTGCTGTCCCTGCTGGCCATCGACTCGGTTACGGGCGTTGGTATTCAGACGTTGAATGACCGATGACCCTGTATCCAGTCCATCGCGACCACCTTCGTAGAAGAATCGTGACAGTTCGATGATGGCAGGCCCCATCAAGAACAGATAGACCGCCGGCATCAGGCAGAGCACAGTGGGGAAGAGCAGGCGAAATGTGGCCCGATTCCCTTTTTCTTCGGCACGCTGTTTGAGACTTTCACGCATCGTTTCTGCATATTCCGCCAGGGCACCACTGACGCTCGTCCCCATCCGGGAAGTCTGCATCAACAGCGACGTAAACGAGTGAACTTCCGGGACGTCAACACGCTGGCTGAAGTTTTTAAGCGCCACGTCCATCGAGCCAATTCTCGATTGTTCGTTGATGATCTTCAGTTCCTGTTCCAGGGCAGGATAGGCACCTTTCATTTCGACGCGAATACGTTCCAGCGATGCAGGGACCGTCATCCCCTGGCTGACACACATGTTCAACATGTCGAGAAGATCGGGCATGGCTTTTTCGATCTCATTACGGCGGTCGCGTGCCTGATTGCGAACCATCAGTCGCGGAAGCGACCAGCCGAGGATCGGCATAAGAACAATGGCACCAATGACAATCGGCTCGAATCGCGGAGGTACGAACAGCAGCAGTACGCCGCAGAAAATCATGGGGAGCATCATCGCCAGATAACGAACGGCAGAAAAGTTCATCACGGCGCGCGGCGAATAATAGCCCGCAGCATAGAGATCTGACCGGATGGAATCCTGGCGGCTACCCGCTTCCGGCAAGAGCGAGGCCAAAGCGGGCGTTAATGCACCAAATGTCATTTCGCCCCGATTGAGCGAATCCGGCAGGTCTTCCGCCAGCACTCGAGGCAGGCCTCGATTACGATCTCGATAAGTGCTCGATGAATCGACAAAAAGTTTCTCATTTTCCCAGCGGGCAGGGCCACCCGTATTCGCTTTGCCCGAAGGAACAGAGGCTGTTTTGAGAATACTCAGACCTTCAGTGACTTCGGCAATATCTTGAGTGACTGGCTTCGCGTCGAGTTGAACTGTGGACGGTGTTGTGATGGGTGCTTCTGGCGCTGCGGAATTGGCTTTCGCCAGCGACCACTGGGACTGATCGGCTTCAGAGTTCTCTCTGACAATTTTTCTGCGGGCACTCAACCAGCGCCTGGCCAGACGGTAGACGAGGATCAGGCTGATGATCCCCATGGCCAAGAACATCAGATTTGTAAGAGTTAAAGGAAACATGTCTTCTATTCCTTAGCCTGCTCAGAAAAATACTCTCCGGCAGATTCGGTCGACTCTGGACAACTTCGATGAAATCGACGACTGGGACCGCTCAACAGCATTCGAAAATCCGGCAGAGTTCTTATGTTCGCTGGCTATCCCGCAAAATTCTTAACACCCATATCGTTCCAATGATGGTCAGCGTAAAAGCAACAATCGTTCCATTACGACCCCATGAGCTTCCCATCAATTTGGAGAAATATTCCGGGTCTCGTACCGTAAAGAAGACGAGTACACCAGGTGGTAATACAACCATGAGTAGAGCTGTCGCGCGGCTGGCCGCCGTCATCGCACGCAACCGGCCCAGATACTGAAGTCGATCACGGATTGTTTTCGAAAGCTGTTCAAGCACCCAGACCAGATCACCACCCGTCTGCTGGTGAACGCCGAGTGTCATACAAAACAGACGCAAAGTCATGAGGCCCGTACGATCCGGCAGGTCGGCGACAGCATCCCGCATCGGCATCCCCATCTGCATTCGCCGCACACACAATTGCAATTCATCACCGAGAGGTGAGGGCGTATCAGCAGCCACAAGTTGCAGACATTGCTCGACACTCCGTCCAGTCGTCGCAGCACGCGCCAATTCTTCCAACATCGCTGGCAACTGGCCCAGAATCTGGTTTTGCCGACGCGATCGAACATACATCAGGAAGAAAACTGGGAGTAGAAAACCGACAACAGCCGCCAGTGCGGTCGTCAGAAAGTTTTCCTGAAGGACAAAGATCAATCCCCCCACGGTAATACCACCGAGGAGGCAGAGCATCAGCACGATCCCAGGCGAAATCCCAAGCCCTGACTGCATCATCAACTGATCAAACCAGCGATTGAGTCGCTCACCAGAGCCACTGGCCTGTGGCTGGGCGAACTCTTCACGCGGCTTCAGAATCGATGAGAAATCGACAGGCCGATCAGCATTTGTAATGGTTGAAGAAGCCATAGAACTACAACCTTGAAATCAATCACAGCACAGTTCGAGTCACTTAAAATTAGCAGTCAGTTGGCTTATGCAGAGTAGGGGGCATCACTCGACTGACTTCCCAGTTCGCGGGCACTGAAGTTCATATTGGGAACTTCGTAGCCGCGAGCGGCCAGTTTCTTGAGCATCTCTGGTTCGTGGCCTGTCGCGTAGAAAGCCCCGCGAGCGCGACCATCACTGCCGATACCTGTCATCCGATAGACATAGATATCATTGAGTTCATAGATACCGTCATGATATCCGGTGAGTTCGCTGATACGCATGACTTTGCGTTCACCGGTTCCTAATCGCGTAATATGAACGAGAATCTGAATTGCGTTTGCAATATATTGCCGGGCGACGCTGTGCGGCAGATCCACACCAGCTAAAGCGACCATCAGCTCCATACGATCGAGGGCATCGCGCGTATCGTTGGCGTGAATGGTACTCATCGAACCATCGTGGCCTGTGTTCATCGCCTGGAGCATATCGAGCACTTCACCGCCACGGGCTTCGCCGACGATGATCCGGTCAGGACGCATACGCAGACTGTTTTTCAGGAGATCACGCTGAGTGATTTCCCCACGACCTTCAATGTTTGGCGGACGAGTTTCGAGCGAAACGACATCTTTCTGCTGCAATTGGAGTTCCGCTGTCTGCTCGATCGTCACCACACGTTCCGTTTCCGGGATGAAGCGCGAGATGTTATTGAGCATGGTAGTTTTACCAGCACCCGTACCACCACTTACCACAATGTTCAGACGTCCGCGGACGGCAGCAATCAGAAAATCAGCCATTTCCTGTGTCAATGTGTGCATACGCACCATGTCTTCAAAGACCACAGCACGCGAACGAAACCGTCGAATCGAAACGGTAGGGCCACGCAAGGCCAGGGGAGGAATCACGGCATTCAGTCGGGAACCATCGGGAAGTTTGGCATCGACCATCGGAGAGACTTCGTCAATTCGACGACCTGTGCGCCCCACCATACGATGGATAAACTGCATGAGATGTTCGTTATCGGCGAACTGAATATCTGTCCGTTCGATGAGCCCATTACGCTCCACGAATACCGTATCAGCACCGTTGATCAGCACGTCGGTCACATCGGTATCGGACATCAGCGGTTCAATCGGCCCGAAGCCATAGATCTCATCCATGATGGCAGTGACCATGATGTCACGATCATCGGCTGGAATATTCGCCTGCTGTTGCTGACACAGATGGTTTGCCAGCGCTCGTAACTGGGCGCGCAGATCGGCTTCCGGCAGGTCACTCGCCTTGGAAAGATCGATGGCATCGATCATCTGGCGGTGAATGCGGGTCTTCAGGACTTCAAATTCCTGGCGACGATCTTGCACCCGATTTCCAGAGGAGTTCTGCAGGTCAGCGATCATGGAAAAACCCTCGACAATGGTCGCATTGGATACGGGATGCACATCGAAAAACTACGGGTCGCACGAATGAGGATCTCAGTTCGTGAGTCTTAACTGATACAAATATTGCGGTTGGCTGGTTTGATGCCTGGGATCGGAAACATCAACGAGCGCTGTACGTGTTGCCAACACTGAGGGCTGGACGATGACTTCGCATCTTCCACCTTTCTCGTCAATCACTTCCAGAATGCGCACAACAGCCAGAGAGACTGCAGCCACCTGGAGATCAGTCTTCACGCGAGTCGTCTTTGATTCCGACTCGTTTTTGCCTTTGTTCGAATCAGATGTCCCTCCGGCATTGAACAAAACCACAATCCTGTTCTGTCCAATCAATGATGTCAGTGCATCGCGTTCGGCCGTCTTCAGATCGATCAAAGAGGCCGGCATACTCAGACTGACATTTGTTGACGACGCTGAAGCATCCTGAGTCTCTGAATCCTGCTGATCTTTCGATTCAGCCAACATCGCCTTGCGAGTGGCTTCAACGGGAAGACGAAGTTCACCATTCCATTGGAGCAGGTTTTCGCCATGCACCCCTTCAACGATCTGTGATGCCACCAGATCAGTATTGAAGTCACTTCCCAGGTCGAGCAAGACGACATTAGTCACGGCTGAACTGGAAGATGTCGGCAAGCCAAATGTCAGCTTGAGTTCCGGTAATCCATCGGCACCACGACTGATCGTTGAAGTCGTCTCGTCGTAAGACCATTCATCGGGCCCACCATTTTCTGTAATCGCCTTCTGCCATGTCTGGTCGACCGAACCAGTCCCTTCACTTCTCATGATCGCCATCGGCAACAGAGGAGTGCTCGATCCGTCAAGAGGCCTGATCCCAACCACGGGACTCAGCAGACTGGCTTCGGCATGAGTGGAAACATCACCCCAGGGGAGACCTGTGGCACCCACGACGAACAACCCCACCGGATTTTCACGAAATCGCGTTCGTTCTCCAAACACCACGACACTTGTTGGAGATTCGTCTGTCTCCACAAATCGCGTATTTCGCGAGAAGACCACGTTGTCACGGGATGTGGTCAATTCTGTCGGTGAGAGAACTTGAGTGGAGTCGTCAGGTGATGAAACATCAGCCTGTGTCGGACGATCGACATCACCTGCATCGTCACCTGTCGATTCAAGTTTGCCCAGCCGGATATCGCCCTGAAATCCCTGATTCAGTTCCAGTGGCTCACCCGCGACAAGATTGAGTGAAGCGACATGAGCGGCCTGGTAACGAGCTGTTTCGAGATAAGAGGGATCGGGTTTCTCTTTGAGCAGTTCATCGCTGGCAAGACTTCTCGCTGCAGCCAGTGCGGCTGTTTCGGCACCGGTTTGAAGCTCGACTCGAGCCGCCTCAATCCACAAACGATCACAAATCAGTGCCAGCATCAACATCACCACGACCAATGCCACGGCAAATGCCGGAGTCGTAAAACCCCGGCGATTCCAGCGGCTGATCATGCTGATTCGTGCAGTTCTCATAAACGTTCAAAACTCATCCGGATAAGAAAACAGGGTCGCTCGGACGTTCCGTCGAGCCACCCTGGGTGCTCATGGCATGATGTGCATCAAGGCAGCTGATTTGTCCTCGATGAACTACTGTCGGAAATTCAACAGATTGCGAACGGCTGTCGGAGCCATATTTTTCAGTGGTGCGGGGGCATTATTTGCACTGGGAGCATTCGGAGCGGGTGCCGGATCCTGAGCAGCAGGTACCGAGTTATCGCCACGAGGAAGTACCTGTTGACCGTTATCTCTTGCGGGGGGAGGAACTTCAGTAACGTCGAGCAGTCGGCCTTGCTTGTTGAAATGCTGGACACGCCGCGCTTGACCTCGATAAATCTCAGTCAGGAGAGGGAGCTGTGGTGGCGCAGGTGGTTCAAGACCGAGAATCTCGTTGAGTGTCACGCGTTCTGAGTTTGTAAGTGCCAATCCACCGCTGCCCGCGCCATTCGGATTGAAAATCAGTGTTAATGCCCCTTTGGCCTCAGCAAGAGTGATAATGTTGGCCTGGGCCTGGGTCAGTTCAAGTGTGACCCGATTCACACCACGTTCAACCCGGCTTTGCGTAAAACTGCGATTGATGGCAATGACTTTAACCCCTTCGAAGAGTCGCATTGTCACGCCACCTTGCAAATCGGCATTCGATTGGGATTCGACAGTGAAAAGCACATCGACGTAGTTGCCGGGCTTGATCATGCCATCCACAATGCCGACCATCTCCGCGACTGAAATGGAAACCGCACGCATCCCATCGGCGACTCTCAGATCCGGGAGTTCACCGGGCTGATACAACTGACCCGCGCGAATTGGTTCGGCGGCTCGAATTTTGGTCCGCGCTACTCGACCGACAATCACACGATTCGCCAGCAGCATGTCGGGCTTCAATTGACTGTTCTGCACGGGCCCCATCCCGATATGACCTTCGGTGATCAGAGTTCCCGGTTCAATATCGGAGATTGCCATCGGCACATTGCGGGTGGCAATGACGGGCTTTTTCTCCTCACGCGCCAGAAGTGATTTTCCGATGTAGGCGACCACGAGAAGTCCCACGACACCGAACATTACCAGCGTCAGAAGAGCAGGGGTCAGTCGACGCACTTGAGGTCACTCCGTAGGAATGTCTCTTTCCTCAAGGAGGAAAAAAACGTAATGGCACATTGATCTGCAGAGCACCGATTCGACTCGCTCTGCCATCCCACTCACTGGCCTCCGGCCAGAACACCGTGCCACCATCCTTTGCGGCCTGACAACTCTTTCGTGATATCGGGAGATATCGCCTGTTGAATGTCTTTCACTCACGGATCATTCGGGTTTCCGAATACAAATTCTGATCAGCGAGCGAAATTCCAATTACCCACAGCAAATCCGGTGCAGCCACCGTCATTGGTACAGAAACTCCAACCGCTACGACATCTCCAGGTGTCTCGGCCAGTTGGCAGTCGACCTGCAGGCCATCCTGTAGACCTGGACTGAGGACACTTCTCACGATGGTCTCGACATCGTCGGCAGTTGTTCCCGGCAGGCTGGCTGCCCGGGCACCGGCTCGGCTGGCTTCTACCACCTGGCTACGGGCATAAAACAGCATGGAAAACTGCAGCAGAGCCAGAAGCATCAGTCCCAGGATTGGCAAAGTCAGAGCCAGCTCCATTGTGATGAAGCCCCGTCGTTTTCGACATGTGCCTGACTGACTGACCGACTTCATTTGCCGGGAATCCTAATGATTGGCGAGCCTCGGCTCGGCCTCATGGCTGGCTGCAACTGGCTGATGATCGTTAGAGACAGCCGCTGCAGGTGCTTTTTCGACTTTCCGCTGACTGATGTGCAACACAGTGGCGTCCAGAAAGAGCACGCACCATGTCGCCAGAGCAATCGGTTCGGCATAAGCCATCAGGCCACCCACTCGTCGCAAACTCTCTGTCTGAGACTTTCGCCACTTTCCATTTTCGTCTTTGAGCGTCGAGGCCCGCAGGTCTTCTCGAGTTTTCGAGACACCTCTTCGCAGCACACTCCAGATCAGCATGACGACCGATCCAATTGCCACAAAGAGAATCGTCAGCACGACCGTATAAAGCGTCAATTTCCAACCGAGCCAAACAGAGAGTGCGCCCATCAGCTTCGTATCGCCACCACCACTGGCACCAATGGCAAACAGCAGAAAGAAGAGCCCAAAGCCAATAGCGAAGCCCAGGCCTGCATCAGCCAGCCCTGGAAGACCATAGAAGGCGACCTGATAGATCCATCCCAGAGCAAATGCCGGTAACGTCAACCAGTTGTAAATCCGGAAGTACCGCAGGTCGGTATAAGCCGCTGTCGTCGTCAGGACGAGCACACCGGCGAGAAACACCATCGTCTGTGGATTCATATCGAACATGAAAATGTGCCTTAACACTGATGCAGTGAGATCTGTCGAATCATTCAAACCCATGGAAATCGGAACGCTCGAAGCTGTCGCAAGCTGATGACAACGGGCTGAACAAAACATAGGTTGCGTTTTGCCAGCAGGACGAGTCGACTTTCCTGATGTTGACGTGATTCCCGAAAGCGACGGGATGGCAAAATGGCATCACTGCGAGAAAAAATTCAGGTTCTTTTGAAGTGTTCGGTTGTAGGGATTGTGCTGGCAGTTTAGGTTGCCCTCAGACAGATAAGTTCACATGCTCAAACGTGTGCTGTTTTCATAAACTCATCGATCAAAGACTAATTGAACACATGAGTTGATTGAGAATCATGTGGATTCAAAGACGGCTTTCAGAAGTCTGTCGCAGCGTGAGAGACAATTGGCTCAATACGAAGGAACGTCAATGAGTTTAGAGTTGCCCTCGGCACCCTTGCTTGAAGAACTGCTTTTTGCAGGCACAAAAGCCGCCCGCCTGGGTGGAGCCATGCTCGAATCGTGGAGAAGCCGCTTTACTGTCACCGAGAAGAGCCGGGCGAATCTGGTGACAGAAGCCGATTTTGCCTCGCAGAAGCTGATTCACGAGACTCTCTTGAGTCAATTTCCTGATCATAATTTTCTGGGCGAAGAAGATCTCACCACGCGCCCCACATCGTCACCATTCCAATGGGTGGTTGACCCGCTCGATGGAACATCCAATTACGTTCACGGATTTCCCTATTATGCAGTTTCTATCGGGCTGGAGTTCGATGGGGAACTGATCGTGGGTATCATCTACGATCCCACCAGGCACGATCTGTTTACAGCCATCAAAGGACAAGGCGCTTTCCTGAATGGCCAGCGACTGTCTTGCACAGATGTCACTCGCATCGAAGACGCCATGTGCATTGCCAGCCTGCCGACGGCCACATCGACTTCCGACCCGGCCGTCAAACGATTTCTATCGATGATCGGGCGAAGCCAGACCGTCCAGAGAACAGGCTCAGCCGCACTGAATCTGGCGTATTTGGCTGCTGGCAGAATCGAGGCCTTCTGGTCATCAAGCCTCAAGCCCTGGGATATGGCTGCCGGAGTTTTGCTGGTTCGCGAAGCGGGCGGTCAAGTTTCGAGGTTAAACGGTCAAAGCTTTGACCTTTATCAGCCGGAGATCCTCGCGACGGCCACGGAATCACTCCAGGCACAGATCCGACAGATTTTCGTTGAGACAACTTGATCAGCAAATCCATCGTTCCGTTAAAAGACCTGAGAACTTTGATGTCTGCCTGAACATCGGGATAGAGTTCCCATTCTTTCACAATGGAATTCGAAGAATAATCAGCGATCAAGAGCTGATTCATCGTATACTCAACATGCGATACATCGATGGTCTTTCACCAGATAAAGCGTCGAAAACTCATTCCTCACATCATGTTACTGTCATCGTACTGCGAGAAATCCTGTCCTGGATCATGCAGGAGTTTACGACGAACTTCTGTCGAAAACCTCGTATTGTCAGTAGATCCCTTCCAACGGCAAAGAACCATCGCTTGATCTCCCGGCACCTTCTTAGTTCTGACGGAATCTGCCCTCGATCTCTAAGCCTGAGAGAACAATTCTCTTTTGGCATCACCCAATCTGCGTCAATTGGTCAACTTCGTTGGGCCGTACTTCTCGGGCTCCTGCTGTTCGCGACTGGAGAATGTTCAGCACAGAACACAGACTTGCAGAATCCAGACTTGTCAGAAACGGTGTCAGCAATTCCAACCCAGGAAACGGCACCCGCGCCTGCCATTCTGCAGGAGACCAATCAACCAACAGGGAATGGTCTTTCTTCCAAGACCAGCCAGACCAGAGAGCTCGAGCAGATTCCCGCCGAAGTGATCTATCTACCCAATGCTGCCGGGATTTTAGTCCCCGTCCCGGCAGGTGGAACTGTGGAAGGTTACGTTGAGTGGCTCAAGGCACAGCGCAGCAAAGTTAAGGCAACCAAAGCCCCCTGGAGTGTGAGTTCAGTTGAAGTGAGCGGGGTTGTTGAAAATGAACATGCTCGTCTCAAGATTCAGATCATCATGGATTCGTTGGCCAGCGATGCGCCATTTTCCATTGCCTTGGGCTTGAACGAAGCCACATTAACTAAGATCACCCAAAAATCTCAGGTTGATCCTGAGCGGGATGCGACCGAGAGCGTTGATCAGGCCAAAGTCAACGAGACGGGCAAGCTGCTGTTTGGTGGTTTCGACCGAGAAGAAGGTTATCGATGGTGGGTTGCCCGCAGTGGCCGCCATGAACTCGAACTCGAGGCCATTGTTCCCCTTCGAAAGCAATCGGCCACAACCAGGCTGCTGCTGACTTTACCCCCCTCCGCAGTGAGCCATGCCTCCCTGACGATTCCACAAGTCGATCTGACGATCAAGATGGCTGAGAGTTTCACTCGGTTGCCGGCAGACACGTCGACTCCCGGTACGATTGTGGATGCTTTCGGCTTCGGCTCAAAAATGGATATTTCCTGGCAACCTGCAATCGTGCAGGCAGCCGATGCCAGCCTTGAATCATCGACCATTCTGACAGCGCGAGTGAACTCGGACTCATGTGTGATTGACGCAGTCCAACGATTGAGAGTTCCAACAGGGAATCCCGTTCAGTTTGCCATGCGTATTCCGCAAGGATTTGAACTCGTCACGATTGAGAGCCGGGATTATCGAGAGCATACCCTGGATCCGAACATTCCAAATCGAGTTCTGATCTCGCTTTCGGCCTCAACGACGGGTCTGGTGACATTGAACTGGACTGTTCGCAAAAGTATCGAACTTGGCGAAGCCATGACGATTCAGGGCTTTCAAGTCGAGAAGGCACGCCGTCAGAACGGTGAGATTGGTCTAATCGCCAGTGACGGTATTCAACTGAAAACCGATGATCTTCGCACACCTCAAATGGTGCGTATGGCTGTGGCCGACTGGCAGGCCCAGAATTCCGGGGCACAGGTTTTTCGAGCTTACCGGTTTTTCGGCTCAGGGTTCCAATTGGGTATTACCCCTCAACCCGTGACACCATACGTTGTCTGTGAACCACAGATCTTTCTGACAGCTTCTGAAAACGAATGGAAACTGGAAGCTGTTTATCCGGTCGAAGTTTACCGTGGTCGAATCACTTCGATGGAGTTTCATTGGCCCGGCTGGCAACGGCAGAACTGGGTGATGGAGGCGATCGAGCCTCGCGGCCCGGTGGTTGAGTCATTTATCATTGGTGGAGAAAGAAGAACCCTCGGTGGACTCGATTCGCCTCCCCGCAATCGAGCCAATCCTGAAGTCGAGGCCGGGGGCTCAAATTCAAATCTTACAATTGTCCTGTCATCTCCACGCAGTGAAAGATTTACGATTCGTTTGCGTGCACGCCGGATGTTCGATGCAGGGAGTACGTCACAATTTATCACAGTCCCTATGCCACTGGATTCGGCACAGGTACCGGCAACGCTGGTGATCGCGAACAGTGAAAATATTGAAAGCACCATTCAAACCAGCAGTGGTGTGCCATTGCGATCTCCTGCGACCACGACAACCCAGGATCTGCTCTGGCCCGCAGGACTGAATTCATTGCGTCACACGGTCTATCGACTTCCTGCAGAACTCAATGATCTGCGCGCCACGATTCAGCCCCAGCCTCGCAAAATCAGTGGTACCTCTCAGACATCGATTGTTCTGCAAGATCGACAACTCCGCATCGATCAATCTTTACAACTGAAAGTTCAATACGAACCACTCGAAGCGTTGTTATTGAAAGTTCCAGAAGAGATTGTTGACCGTTGTGAGTTTCGCCATGAGAAAGGCGAATTGTTGCCAAGTGTCTGGGGGCCACTATTGCCCAGCGGACACCGACAGGTGCAACTGAATTTTCGAACTCCCGTTATGGGGAGTTCGACCGTGAAGGCGACCTATTCGTTTCCACTTTCCGATCAAGCCACAAAGATCGAGCCTGTCAAAGTACGGCTTATTACCCCCGTTGACTTTTCATTTTCGTCCTCGACTGTCGAGTATCCCAAAGGCCAGGCACTGGCACCCACCAGCCCGATCGCCGGTTGGAGATCAAACTCATCTCCATCATCACCGCATCAGTGGATCAGTAATGAGGGCGTGGATTCCATCACCTTGCGTCTGGAACCTGGCAGTGAACTGGACGGGGATCGACCCGATGTTGATGAGTGCGTGAACACTGTCATCTGCGATGAATCGGGAAAAGATTTATGGACCACAAGCATACTGCTTTCGTCTTCCGTACCGAACCTGATTATCGAGCTGCCCGGGAATGCACAATCTCCCCGATTTTTCTGGAATGGGCAGGAAGTGCCTCCCGTTTCCACAACCATGACCACACCCGAGGTCAAGACTTACACACTCCTCAGGCCCAATACCACTCGATCGGAAACTCAATCCAGCCAACGTGTTTTTCCAAATCCGAATACAGGTTCTCAACTCCTTGCGGGAAGTAACAATCCTCTCCTGTTGCAAGTTACATGGTTGAGCCAGACGCCCGTATCCAGCCGCTGGTCGAGTGAAATCCAACTCCAGGGAGCCCAACTTCCATTCGTGAACTGGTCAGGCCAGAGTTATTGGGACGTAAGACTCTCTGGAAATCAGTACTTACTGAATTATTCCCGTAAGCTCTCCCCATTGTTTCGTTGGCAGAGACAAGGTTTATTCTGGAGACGAAATTCTCCAACGACTCCGATTTCAGAAGGGTTTCAGGAGTACGCCCAGCAGCTTCAAACCACGTTAACGCCCTCCGTGCACAGAGCAGCAAATCCCGACTCGCTTCCCGTCGATTTGAATCGTTATCTGTTCACGGAGTTTGGACGTCCGGAAACCCATCAGATTGCCACCATCAGCATGCCACTGATCGTCTTTTTGGGTGCCGGGTTTGCTTTGGCCACCGGTTTTCTATTGCTGCGGATCCCCAGATTACGTCAACCAATTCCTCTTCTTATGTTTGTCTTTGCGATCTCACTGGTGGGACTTTTCCAAATGCCAGTCCTGCAACTCCTGGCTCAACCCATCATCATCGGCTTGATCTTTCCGATCCTCGCAATTCTTCTTGAGCGCTGGTCAGCTTATCGTCATGGACAATCGATCCTGACACTTTCTCATGATTCGACAGGCAGCTATCGAGCAGCAAGTGCAGAACCATCAATGACGGCCCTGTTCTTGAAGGATGGGTCGACGCAGTATCGACGCCCGCAGTTGACACCAGCCTCAGAAGGTGAGCGAGGGTTGTCATGAGAAGGTGGAGCCTCGGTGTCTGGTTGCTGGTTTCAATCTTTGTGTTTTCTGGCCTCATCAAGGGAGTGGCGGCAGACGATCTGGGGTTACAGCGGATTAATGTGCCTGCCAATCAGCCCGAACAGTGGCCGAAGGGCAACTGGAGTGCCATTCCCAGAGAAGAGTTTGCCGATTGGCTTAAGAAGATCGAAGAAAAGAAGTCACGCCCGACTCGCAGTCGGCTCCATAAAGCCATCTATCACCTCAGAGTCGTCGATCATCGACTGGAAGGGACATTTGAACTGAATCTGGCGGGGACATCGTTGCCAGCAGGCGAACTTCTCGAGTTAACTCCGGTGAGTCTCGCTGTCAAAAAAACCAGATGGAAAAGTGGCCAGCCAGCAGTTTTGGGCTTGGCTGGCAACGATAGGCAATACCTCTGGATTGATGGCCAGAGAAATGTCAGCAACGATCCACTCCTGGGTGAGTGTCTTGTCTCGGGAACCCGGCTCCCTCAAAGCCTGTTTTTTCGCTTAGGTCTCTTCCCGGCTGACTTGACCGAGGTCCATCTGGAAGTTCCTCAGGGCTATGAACTCGCCTCATCCGCAGGGGTTTTAACTCGTGATAAGCCTCAAGACGAGAAATCATCTCAATCCATGTTGCTCAGCATGGCTGGCCTGGCTGAATGTGAGCTGACATTCACGCGTAAGCCAGATCAGAACGTTCTGACAAATCATCTCATCTACGAAGAAGATGTCACGGCTCTCATTCGTGAAGACGAACTGCGTTTTTTGACGACTTTGAGCATCGAGACACCAGATCGAGTTTCCGTTCGCGAACTGAAAATCAAGCTTCCTGAAAACTTCGAAATCATTTCGGCAACCCTTGGAGCAGATACAGTTCTTCCCTGGAAACGTTCCGCCAACCCAGCCACTGATCCTTCGATTGTACTGACATTACCAGCTCAGACATCCGGTCGATTACGTGCCATTCGTCTGGAGGGGATATTGCCCGGGAATGTCCTCCCGATGGTTTCGATCCCACAGGTCGAGTTGGCCCATGCGACTCTTCTTCGGGGAAGAGCGACTGTTTCCGTGATTTCACCATTACAGGTTCGAAATGTGGACATGGAAGGCTATCGCGAATCGGGCCCGGTGACCGTGACTGCCGATAGTGAAGTTTTCACTTATGATCGGCAAGCGCTCAACTCCTCGCTCAAACTCGAGATTCGACGCCCCATTCCCCGATTTACAGCGACTTCATCAACCATTCTTTACGGTTCGCTGGATCACTGGAGGATTCAGAGCCATGTCGACTGGCAGGTCTCCAGTGGAGCCTTGCAACAGGCTGTGGTTTCCGTGCCTCCTGGCTGGGATATCACAGAAGTGACAGGCGAAGACGAATCCTCACGCCTTGCCGATTGGGAAGTCCAACGGGATTCGACGAGATCTTCGCTCATCATGTTGGAATTCGCACTCCCTTCCTCGCCTGGACAACCCAGGCGAATCCGTATTTCAGCACGCCGTTCCTTTCCCTCCACACCGGGAAAAATTCCTATACCAGCGATTAAACCATCGAATGCCGAATCGACGGACTATCTTCTCGCAGTGAAGGTGGAATCGGCTGGAAAAGCAGTTCCAGGTGCGAATTCACGCTATGAATCAACAGCTTTACCCACTTCCATCGACCCCAGGTATGTGCGGGACATCCAGAGCTTTTCTACGTCACTGAAACCTGAAGATTTCTCGTGGTATCGTGCAACAGACCCACAGGTGACGGGAGATCTGGAATTCAGCAGTCAACTGACGCCACTTAAAACGACTGCTCAGGTGCTGGTCACGGCCCACGAGGCTTTGATTCACGAGCTTTTTGTGCTGAATATCACTTCCGAAGGGCCACCACCTCAAGAAGTGCTGATCTTCCTTTCTGAACCTGGAGAGGATATCAACTGGCTGGCTTTCCAGGGTGAAGAGGCCACCCGACTCGAAACCCGGAGAGCGAATAACCGCACATATTCCGACTGGGGTTATCCGGAAACTGGTGAGCTATGGCTGCTGACCTGCAAAGAGTGGTCTCAAGACCCACTGACAATCGTCGGCTCACGTCAGCGTCCTCAGGAAACAGCGACCATTGGACTGGCCTTCATGCCTCAGGCCACTCAATTCGAGGGTCATGTCTTTCTGGATACGAGTTCTCTCCAAGGGGACGAGATTGTTACCACATTGACGGGTTCAGAGACTCGGCCCGATTTGAATGTGCTGAAATTCCTGCCTCAGTGGGAGAATCGCCCCGAGCATGAGACACAAGCGAGTCCCATTCTTCCGAATGAGCCATTGCCTGCTGCTCAAAAGGAAAACTCTCAAGAACTCATCTGGAAAACTTTTGAGTATCGCCTGCTCGATTCACAACTGAAACTGCAGAGCCCCCTCACGACAGCCGAGCTGAATGGCCCGATTCCGGCTGAACTTTTCATCACAGCCCAGTTGCCAGCAACACTGGGGGGAATCGGTCGAGTTCAACTGGAGTATCGACTTCCCGAGAACCGCCAGTCTCGACTCTTCAACGTGAACTTACCAGAGGGTTGGCGACTCAAATCGATTCGTTGTGACGGTACCAATCTGCCCTTGGAAATCGTGAATCAGGCACTGCCTAATACGGAGACGATTCGCTGGAATCGACTCGAACTGGAGATCGAAGGTATCGTTGGGCAGCAATGGCTCAGGCAGCAAATGGAATTGCCCCTGCCCAAGACAACTCTGGTGATCCTGAACGGAACACTGACACTCCAGGTTCCACCTCAGGTTGATGTTTCCGGGATCTCAGCCGGCTGGTTTCCTCATCAATCCACCGCACCTCCCTGGACCGAGCGGTGGTTTGGTCCACTGGGCAGGAAGAGTTCCGAACACATCTTTGACCCGCTTAGTCGCCCTGTTTCAAAACTGATTGCCGGTAAAGAAGCCACCCGTCAGGCAACGGCCGGGATGTCAGATCAACACCCAGAAGATCTGGCGGTGAACCCGACACAATGGAAAACGTTCTGCTTTTCCCTTCCTGAGATGGACCCCACGGGAACGCCATGGAACACAGCGATCAGCCCTTCAGCAGTTCGACGGAATGATCAAATCGAAAAATCTGACTCGGCGTCGATCATATCCAGCAGTTCGCCCCCCCCAATACGACTGACGTTTTTTAATCGAAATGATGTTCAGCAGGCGAACTGGGCCATCCTCCTGGGGACCATTCTTGTGGGAGTCGTGGTGATTGCCTGGTTCCCTCGAAAAGGGGTCATGTCGATTTTCCTTCTGGGTGTGAGCACTGCCGCCATCCATCCCTGGTGGGGCCTGTTCGAACAATCGCTCACGGGATCTTTCCTGACAGGCATCCTCTTACTACTGGTGATTCCACCTCGCCTGTGGACATATCAACTCGCTGCACCCTCCGCGAGCACCGTCCCTGCTGGCAGTACGTTGAGCTATCGCCTGCCCATACAATCCATGGTGATTTTGCTGGGAACCGGAATCTGGTGGAGAGTCCTGGCTCTCGGGTGGATTGTCGGCTTGCAGATGCTGCCTGCCGCCGCCAATCAACTCACGCTGCCTCTGCAGAACGTGGTTGGTATCGAAGCCGAAAGAGAACAGGAAGGTACAGCAACATTCGAAAACAGCACGGAGAGTCTTCGCCCGCTGCCGACGACAATCGATCCCGATGATTCCAAGGGGCCACTTCGAAGTGAAGAGACTCAGTTACGGGAACTGCTGGTTCCGGTCGACGCTCAGGGGAATCCAGCGGCAGAACTTCCGCTGGTTTATCTGCATCCCGAAACCGCAAGACGCCTCAAAGCCATGGCGATCGATATCCCGGCACGACTCGACACTTTACTGGGAAATGCCAGCTATGTGGGGCAATGGGGGCCGGGAAAGCAGGTGATCTTTGAAGTGACCTGCGGCCTTTGGGTACTCCCCGGTGCCAACGAGCCAGAAATCAAAATCCCTGTTCCCAATAGATTCCTGGGTGGGAGAAATTCGGTTCTTCTGGATGGCTCACCGGCCAGTGTGCAGCGTTCTCAGGAGAACGACCAGATTCTGCTGCTCAAATTGCCTGCTCAAGTCACAACGGAATCACCGGTCTATCACGAATTGAAACTTCAGATTCGTCCAGCACGAATCGACAATCATGCAGGATTCTCGCAAGTGGTTCCCTTATTAGGAACATTGCAGTCAGAGTTCACGTGGCCAGATTTCAAGCCAGATGAGCTCCGCTTTTCAACAGGCACATCGATGGCATCCTCTGCGGATTCATCCGACTTCCGACAGTGGCTGGGACCATTGAGGCAGATTTTTCTGCAAACTGCCGTTGATGCCAAGGCGGATAGCGCTGCGCAGGTCAGCAATCATCCCGTGGAGCAGACCCACCGTGAACTTGTGAATGTCATTGCGACAATTCATCCGGATTCGATTCAGATCACCCATCAGAGCCGCATCTGGTTAAAGCATGAGACGATTCAATCCTTAAAATTGCCAGTTCCCAAAGAGATCGTCGTTCGCTCATTGCGATCGGATCGATTGTTGCACTGGTATCGGGAAATCGGATTGGAGTCGGATTTCTTGCATCTCGAACTGCGCTCGGTGGCAGAGCCTGCACTGTTATCAGAGACCATTGAAACGGGTGCATGGGTCAGTATTGAGTTGTTGGCGATATTGCCCAAACAACCATCTCAGCAGGCCATCATTCAACTGAATCAATGGAAAACGACTCCAGGTGATTCAACAAACGAATGCGACTATCAATTGACGACGGACTGCCATCCCGAGTTCCGATTGAGTACTCCTGCCAACCCATCAGTCGCTTCAAAGCCGGCAGGAGTCAGTGGAAATGAAGGAACTGGAAATGCGGTGCAGTCGTTGGCAGTCTCTGCATCGAAAATCGTCTCGAGAAGCAGCAAACCATTTCAGATCGAGTTTGCTCTCAGCCCCGCCATGCCTGTCATTAAGACCATCGAGTGGCGACAATTCTGCACAGTCATCAATCAAAGGATCGAAGTTGATTACATCGCAACAATTGAAACTGATGATTACCCCTTGTTCTCTCATCGCTGGTCGATAGACCGGAGACTGCAGATCGAGAATGTCTCGATCACTCAAGGCGGTGCTGAACGACTGGTACGGGTTTCCGATGAACGACGTCGCGATCAGGGCCGAACTTTGACAATGCTCCTTTCAAGCCCCTTGAAAGGAATTCATACCGTTCATATTCGCGGTTCGATTTCGCTCAGAAATCAGCGAACAGTTCCTTTGCCAAAGTTTGAACTGACTGGCGCTCCTCCTGTTCCGGGAACGTTACTCATTCGCAGTTTGCCTCAGATGGCAGTCACCGTCGACGGTATGCTGGAAAAAACGAGTAATACTGAATTTCAGTTTCCCGATGTCAAAGGGATCAGCAATGCAGAGCGAGGTACATTCAAGAATGTGGCCTATCGGTGGAATCTTAATCAGACGCCAACATTGACAGTCACTCCCATCCTGACATCCTTCCCGGCCACCTCCATCACGTTAGTCGATCTCCAGGATGCCCAGAGAATCGGATTAAAGACATGGATTCATCTGGATATCGCAACTCACGGCATCAACGAGAATCGTTTCGAAATTGAACTTCCATCCGCTTTAAGAGACTCAAATCACACACGCCTGACATCTGAATGGGGAAACATCCGTGAACTGGACGCGCAAAACGGTCGATTTGAGCTGATTCGTCACGGTTTGACACAACCTGAAAAGCCAATCTCAAAAGAAGTTCCCCGGGCAATATCAACAGAGTTGGTCATTCAATGCGAATCAGATCTTGTCCTTCCACGTGAACAGAATTGGACAATACCTCTCCCTGCGATTGATCAAGTGAGTTATCAGGAACATCTGGTGATGGTGGTTCCTATTGATGCTGATGTGAAACTTTTGAAATCGATTCCAGGTCGATCTTCGACTCCATTCCCCGCCTGGGTGGAAAAGTTTGTTGGCAACAGCCTGAGTGACGAAACCAGTCCCATCATCAGCACAGGGCCGGAACCACCCATCCTGTCATGGGGAATGACCACAAACACAATCCCTCAGGCACAAGCTCAGCATGTCATCTGGTTTGGCCAACCAGGTGGAACTCCGGGAGTTTCGTATTTTCGAATTGACCCCCGCGAAATCAATCTCCAAAACCAGCATTCGATCCAGCTCAAGATCGCTGCGGAAATCACCCCGGATGTCGTCATTGTTAATCAAAGATTTCGGCCAATCACGAATATGCAAAGTGGGCAGATCCCTCTCGATCTCGACCCCTCAAAGCCGAATGTCATTAAGCTCTACTGGCATCGGCGCGGGAAACCACGGACATTGGAAAATTTATGGGGACTACTGGATCCTCGAACTGCGTTCGGTTACCAGGAAATGACCGTGCCCTGCCTCGAAGGTGTCGCACCGCAAGAACATCGAGTGCTGCTGGTTTCTTCGCCCGAGCAGCAGGTGATGACAAACTCCAGAGATTTCTCTCGAATGGATCGGTCTGCTCCCATCAAAGTTCTAGAATTCTTACCTCCACTGAGTAAGAACCAATCGCCCTTTCGTCGAGCGGAGGCCACCCCTCTGCGACCCAGCGATCAGAAGGTATTGACTCTTCAGAGCCTGTTGACCCTGGAAGAGACTTCGCCTCCATATCTAAAGGATGATCAATCGCCGGAAGAAATGGCGATGCAAGGTGCACAGCCGATGAAACCTTCAAGTGGGCATCGCGGTGCCAGGTGGATGCTGATCGATCTCTTCGCCAAGCAGACTTTTGAGTACCGGATATCGAGTGGCGGCTGGTACCGGATCAGTTGGAGTGCGGGGCTGTTGTTATTGGGCGGATACCTGTTTTCGCGGTTGAGCCCTGTCGGTCTCAGAGATTGGTTAATCGAGCACCCTCATGCTGCGTATGCACTGTTAGGGCTCGTGTGGTGGCTGGCATTTGCAGCGAGTGCTGTCGGATTTGCAGTCTGCATTGGGGCTTTGGCCAGCAGTCTCTGGAGTCGCCTCAAAAAATGGAAAACTCGATCTCAACCTGTGGCTGCATGAAACTTGAATGAACATCCCGAACATTTTTTATGGTGAGATCATCTGCCAGAGGATGGCTGTCATCCCCATGAGAGCACAATAGATGGCGAAGTATCCGAGGCGATTGGCCTGAATCATTCGGAGCAGGAATTCGAGTGAGAGCACTCCGACAAGAAAGCTGACGACAATCCCGGTAGTTAAAAGATCCCAACGGACAGGAACATTACTATCGAGGAGTACTTCTTTGAGCTTGAGAGTTCCCGCACCGCCAATCGCAATGATGGCCAGCAGAAACGAAAAGCGAGCCGCAGAAGTTCGATCCATCCCCGCAATCAGCCCGCCGCAGATCGTGCTCCCGGCACGAGAGATCCCCGGGAAAATGGCAGCAAAGCCTTGAAACAACCCCACAATCAAAGCCACCGGAAATGGGAGATTTGACAGATCAAACCGGCAGCGTTCAACCTGCTGAGCGACCAGCAAGAGGATCGAAGTCATAATCAGACAAAAGCCCACGGTGATTCGATTTGAAAAGTATTCCGTGCGAAAGTCTCCCAGAAAAACTCCCGCCAGACCTGCAGGAATTGACCCGATGAACAGTAGAGCGAGCATTCGCGGCTGAAACAGGATACGAAGCAGGTCGCGGCGGTAAACCACGACAATCGAGCCCAGCGTCCCGACATGCAGTGCGATATCCAGCGTGATGTCATCCCAGGCAAAGGCCGGGGTAATTCCCATTTGAGCAATGGCATGCTTGGCCAGAACGAGATGCCCTGAGGAACTGACTGGAAGAAATTCGGCAATCCCCTGCAGGATTGCCAGAAGTATCACTTGAATATACTCCGACACTCTTGGCTCCCGTTGACCAGAAGTACTCTGAACGCTATGACGCTTTCAGTAAAGGTCCATCGTTAAGTGGTTCTCGCAGAACTGATAGAAAATGCTTGCGAAATCACAATCAGTGCGAGAACATTCCGCAGGACAGACTTATCCAGGATTGCTGATCACAGGTCGAGAGCAAAAACACTTCTGAAGAGTGTGAGTCCGTACGGCAATTCCATCGGCAGGGAGGCTGAAACAGTGAACGATCAACCCTCTGAATTGCCCGGTTCAACAACTGCACAGACGATGGCCCACTGGCTCGCGCCGCTTCTCAAAAAGTGGCTCCCTCATCTGGTAGCGGCACAACTGATTCTGCTGCTCTTCACCAAGATTGCCGGGATCGTGGCAGTTGTCTGCTGGTTATGCGAACTCATGCCTGTGGTATGGGGATTGGCTGGACTGCTGATCGTGCTGGTCATCAGTTCGGGAAGTCTGTTCTTTGCGATCGTCTTGAGCCTGGCCATGCTGGAAATTCTGCGGAGTGATTCAGCAGGCCAAGGCACATCCTCCTGAGAAGGCCAGCGTCCTGACACGCGAGTTTTGACAGTCACCCGATGAGCACTCAGAGCTGGCTAGAGCGGGACAGGAAGCATGAGCAGCGGGTGTTCAAAGAGTACCTGACGACCATTCACACCAATCGCAGGTGCAAAGAAGAGCAGAAAGACATAAACACTGAGGGCAGCCAGCAGCAGGAGTGACCAGAGCCAGCGCCACAAAAAGAAGGCCGGTTTTTCGAGCCGCATCGATCGAGAATAAGCCAGCCCCAGAAGAATTCTCGCGGGATAAATTGTGACGATGAAGATGAGCGAGAACATCCACAGCAGATCACCCGGCGGCGCGAATGTTTTGAAAAGATAGAGCGGTAAAGAAAGTGCATAGCCAATCACCATGGCCAATGTCCAGCACATGGGTGTACGGGCAAAGAGCCTGCGGGCCGCCTGGAGTTGAAACATCGAGCGCCAGTGACGTTCCACTGCGAGTCGGCACTGCAGTAAAGGGAGCCACGACAAAACGATCATGAGAAGCACGCCACCCACCAGCGTCAGCAAGACCTGACCTGGCTTCTGACGATCATTGAGTGCGGCGAACATCACTGTGGGTATCAACAGCCAGAGACCCGTTCCCAGGAGTGCCGTAAATCCAGTGCGCCACTGTTGCCCCAACTGCATGGCCGAGAAAAATTCTCGAATGGCCGACGATGATCTTGCCCAGTGATCCCGCGAGAAGGCACGCGTGATCAACCAAATCAGATTTTTAAGTGGTCGAAAAAACGTGACGATATGCCCGCCCCGAGCAATGGCCAGGAGAGCGTGGATGGTGAGGATGACCGTCAGTACACGCAAAGCGAATGAAAAGGCTCGATCTTTCTGACCACCAGGTGCGATCAGATGGGCATCCGCAGCGACATCGGAGAGAATGACCAGTGGCAAAAGGCAGAGCGATAATCCCAGGACAATCATGCCAAACCGCGGAGCGATGGCCATGAGTGGAAGTGCATAGCGGAGCTTTCCAGTCCTTGCCACACGACCTTCGGCCTCCAGGAGATAACCCAGTGCAAAGACGTTGACAATTGGAATTGCGGCGAGGATTGAGAGCATCAGGAGCAGGCTGGTCAGGCCAAACATCAGCCGCATTAACCACATCAGGCAACGAATCGGGTGCCGCCATGGGACAGGGAATGGTTCCCAATCGTGAAAGCTGAAGATCTCTTGCTGAGGCGAGAAATCCTGAATGACAAGCGAAGCGTGGCTAACTGTCTCTGTGTCTGCTAAATCGAGCGGATCCTTGTTCGAGTTAGAAAAATCCTCGTCAGGCCATGGCGGTCTGTCGGCAGCCTCTATCGTTGTGGTGGCTCCAGGAGTGGCCATAGTTCTCGGACTTTGCTCAGGCTGAGTTCAAGCAGGTTCAGATCGTAAAATTCTCACCAGTCGATCGACCATAAATAAGCGGTAAATCTCTTGAAGATACCAGATTCGACGACAGGTGGTTTCGCAGATCGAAACTATTTCTGCCGATCTCAGGTATGCTGAGTAGGTTTGAAATATGGTTTAAGCGACCAAATCGATTGTCCTGTGAACACCAGGCAATGATTTGACGTGTATTCGAGAAGTGTGAGCACGTCGGGAGAAGTGAGCATGAACACTTCGACAAAGAGGGCAGAGCGATGGCAACTCGCTGGAGCACTGAAACTCGTCCTTCCCCTGTTCCTGACGATGGCCGGTGTGATCAGTCTCTTCGCCTTCATGGCGCAAATGGGACTGGAAGCAAACGGACAGCCGCCAATGAATCTTCCGCCCGATTTGCAGAACTGGAAAGTAAGCGCTGCCGCCGTCGACCAGAGTTGGGGTACTTCCAAAACTTTGAGTCAAGCGGAACGGGCTGACGATCTGACGATTCTCCGCCGCTTACATCTGGCACTGGTGGGGACAGTTCCTTCACTGGAGGAGATTCGCGCTTTTGAGGCGATGGAAAGCCAGGATCGAATCGCCCAATGGACGAATCATCTGCTGATGGATCCGCGCGTGGGAGATTATCTGGCCCAGCGACTCGGCAAAGTGTTCGTCGGCATCGAGGAGGGGCAGTTCATCGTTTTTCGCCGAGATCGCTTCAACCAGTGGCTGTCGCGTGAGATCCTCGACAATCGACCTTACGACAAAATTGTACAGCAGATGATCTCCGAGAAAGGATTGTGGACAGGTCGGCCCGCCGGGAACTTTATCACAGCCGCCGTGACGGGTGAGGAAGTCGATGAAAACAAACTGGCTGGACGGTCAGCACGAGCTTTTTTGGGGCAAAGAATGGATTGTGCTCAATGCCACGATCATTTTTTTGCCCAATGGAAACAACACGACTTTGAGGGACTGGCGGCGTTTTTTGCTCCCGTACGGATCTCAGCAGTCGGCCTTGAAGATCAAAAAGACTTTCAGTACCAGGTGGATGACTCCAAAGCTGAAGATGGAAAACGAAAGGTCGATCTCCGGGTTCCCTTTGGTCAGGAGTGGCTCCCCGTACATGGAACCGAACGTCACAAACTGGCTCAATGGATCACCCATGAGGAGAACCGCAGGTTCGACCGGGCGATTGTGAATCGCATGTGGGGCTTGATGTTCGGCAGGCCACTCGTTGAACCCGTCGACGATCTGCCTGATCCACCCGTTGAAAGACAAAGCGATCCGCTCGATGTCCTGGCTGATGAATTTCGTACGCATGGCCGATCGTTGCACTGGCTCATTCAAGTCATCGTGCAGACACAAGCTTTCCAGCAGGAATCGAGGCATCCCAGTGCCGAAAATGGTGAAAAATTCGACGTAGCATCAGAGAACTGGGTGATGTATCCACTCACCAGGCTTCGCCCGGAGCAGATTATTGGCAACATGCTGCAGGCCTGGTCACTGAAGACAATCGATCAGAACTCGCATGTCTTCGTGAGGCTGTTCCGCCTGTTTCGGGAGAGGGACTTTCTCAAAGAATATGGTGACACAGGCGAAGAGGAACTGGCACTCTTTACAGGGACGATTCCGCAGGCCTTGCTCAGAATGAATGGGGAGTTTTCCCGCCAGCTTAGTGAAGCGACGCCTCTGAGTGCCGCCGGACGGCTGGCGAATCTCTCGAATGATCGTGAGGAACTGGTGACCGGGGTTTTTCTGGCTTGTCTGACAAGGCGGCCCACAGCCGAAGAACTTCAACTGATTGAAGCCATGTGCCAGGCTCATCCGGTTTCGAATGCAACGCTCGCCGAAGATCTGTACTGGACGTTGTTCAATTCTCCCGAGTTTTCATGGAATCATTGACCGTTGACCAACCGGGCCAAGATGCCTGTCCTGCAGACGAATCCCGGCTTTTACCGATGAATCTCAAAAGGTCTTGAATATGTCTGATTCATTGATGAACTGCTGCTGGAATCGACGAGAACTGCTCCAATTGCTGACAACGGGAGTCGTGGCGTTCTCAGCGAGCCAGCTTTCGGCACGTGCGGCCGAAGATCGAGGACCCCAGCGTGGCAAATCTTTGATCACTCTCTGGCTCGCTGGTGGCCCCAGCCAGTTGGAAACCTGGGATCCTCATCCCGGGACCAGGATTGGTGGCCCGACCAAAGCCATCGACACATCCATTCAAGGGACGCAGATCTGTGAGTGGTATCCGCGGACAGCCGAGATCTTGAATTCGTTTTGCGTCATCCGATCTGTCGTTTCGAAGGAAGGTGATCACGAGCGAGGTACGTATGTCGTTCGCACTGGCTATCGACCGGAACCGACCGTGGTGCATCCCTCACTTGGAAGTATCGTCTATCACGAACTCCCGCAGGGTAGCCTGGAAATTCCCGGACATGTGAGCCTGGGTGATGGACAGTTTGCGACCAGAGGCGGTTATCTGGGTGAAGAAACTACGGCTTTTCGCGTTTTTGACCCTGGGCGAAATCTGACGAATCTTGAAGCTCCTGTGGATCATGAGCGTCATCAGCGGCGACTGGAAACGCTGGGCCAGCTTTCACAGGGATTTCTCAACGGGCGGCGCTATCCGATCGCCAGTTCACTGCATCAGAAGACGATCGATTCTGCTCTCAAAATGATGACTTCTGAACAGCTTAAGGCCTTCTCGATCTCCGATGAACCCGCCGCTGTGTTGGCGGCCTACGGGAATCATTCCTTCGGGAGAGGCTGTCTTGTGGCCCGGAGATTGATTGAGACGGGCGTTCGCGCGGTGGATGTGACATTAAATGGCTTTGATACTCACGCGAATAATTTCGGCTTGTCCCAAGGGAGAGCAGAAATTCTCGATCCGGCACTATCAACTCTGGTCACAGACCTCAAATCTCGCGATCTGTGGGATTCAACAGTTGTCCTGGTTTGTGGGGAGTTCGGGCGGACTCCTCAAATCAATCCTTTGGATGGTCGCGACCACTGGCCCCATGGATTTTCTATTCTGCTGGGTGGCGGCGGGCTGGCGTCTGGACGAGTCATCGGCGCGACCGATCCTGAAGGGGTCAAATCACCAGAAAATCCCGTCGAAATTCCGCAGATTATGGCCAGTATTCTGCAAGTGTTAGGAATCGACTTCCAAAAGGAGATTTTCAC